>JGI20166J26741_11529252_pt1 | contig 12382 bp, 9 predicted proteins | sample TergutCu122P5_FD_26741 | JGI IMG/M metagenome (IMG submission 26741) | reverse complement strand
TTCTCTTAAAATCCGTAGAACCACAGTTTTCGGGATGCCGAGTGTATCTGCTATTAACCGAGACGTCACGTTTCGATCTTCTTTGACCATTTTGTCGACGACAGCAATGTTGTCATCGGTTCAACTTGTTGTGGGCTGACCACTGCGTTTGTCATCCTTCACTGACTCTCCACCCTCTCAAAACCACTTGTGCCACTCAAAAATTGTTGTTCGACTTAAAGCTGCATCACCGTAAGCCTTCTGAATCAGTTCCACACTCTTTGTAGCCGAAAAATCGACTTTACAGCAAAATTTAATCACCACACGTTGTTCCTCCTTAACATCCATCTCACGACACTGACACAGAGTAACAACAACAGTTAGTGCGAGACGTTCTGTCTTAACAACAACTGCAACTACCCTAACGCCAATTTGCACTCTTGTGAGAAACGGTTTCAACTACATAGTTCAATTGCAGCCCGGTAGATAGCGTTGGTAAGAAGCGGTAAAAAATTCAGTCCAGGAATCTTTGGACCACACTGTGTACAGCTATGCTCACAATTTTTGTAACAAGTGTAACATTTTAATGGCAAAGTAGGGTGGAAATAATGTAAATAAAATAACAAAAATTATAAAATAAAAGGTACACTGACAACAAGAAATAAAAATCTCAAATGAATGATGCAAAACCACAACCTTCTGATTCTGTCTGCAACTTTTAACTCGTAGGTCAGTGAGAATTCACAGTGAATAACTGCCGACATCAACAAACAAGAGACAAGACTTTTCGATTTTCTAAGCAAAAGAAAAATATGGGTTGTACTGCTCCTTCATTTTGCTTTATGTCAGAGAGGACTTGATCCTCCACACCCCTGTGAGATACAGCACTATTATATCTAACAGTTAAGTTACACACATGCTACCCACTTAAACGTGGTCATGTAAATGGATAACAGTGTTCTGGAAAATCCTGTTGCCTGTAACTTTGTTAGAAATATTGGTAACTAAATACCAGGCCACATGGCATCAGATTTGGAAAGAACATAATTCTGGGTTTGTTGTATTCTTACAGTGTCTCATTCTGCCTATCATCTGCCTCCTTCCTGCTCCCTTGGTCCACTGACTGGTAATAATTCTGTCTGTTGGACCCAACTCAATTAGCACCTGCCCACCCTATCACCCAAAGATGGAAGCAGATACAGTTCATGAATCAAGACCTCTTTGGAACATAATACCATGTACAAACACCAGAAACATGATAATCTAAAGATCTAGATGTCAATAAGTAACACTATGACTGAAGTTACTTTTAAGCTTTTCTTTTTCTAGGTCTTCCCTACAGACATATAATGCCCTTCTCCATGAAAACTATTTTAATGGCACTAATTTCAGGGAATAATGCTCCTTTCATTGCCTTATTCACTGGTTGCTGGGTTATTTCTACATCATCGCTAACCCTGTACCAGCCATTTTCATGACTACAGCTTCCTGCTGCCAAACACACTGTGCATCAGTTCACTAACAATATAATAAAGTTATCTGCTTCAATTGATGCCACCAGACTGTAGGCATTTTATGACCATATTATGAAACAATTCCATATTGACACAAGGTCAATCTCAAAGTTAACAAAAAAGTGTTTATACTAAAAAATTGTTTCTTCCAAACAACTAGCACATACAGACGGTCCATACCTTTAAAATATCTGGTAGTAAATGTGTTAACAAAGTTTTTTCAATCCTCAAGGTTATCTACTGTCAATTCTTCCTTCAGTTACATAGCACAAACAGAAGCTGTTCATTAATGATACAATTCAGTCTATATGTTTGTATTGCTACAGCAAATGTACTTAACTATGGCCTGACAATACTAAGGAATTTTAACTTCTGATGCCATGTATGTATTTTAGCTCACAAGTCAACATAATATGTATTATTATGGGTATTGTTATGGTATAATGCAGCCAGTGTATTTTAGTGGGTATAATACTAGGTTACAGATTGAATTGACCAGGGTTCAAAACCCAGTAGGTTAAAGACATTTTTTTCTTCTGCAAAACGTGCCTCCTATGGAATAGATACCACATTCTTTCCCAGGCATAAAGCAGCAGGGGCACGAAGTGAACCACTCGCCTCTGTCTAGTGCTGAGGTTAAGAATGAGTAGAGCTATGCCCCCACTCCCACTATATGCCTACACAGCATGGACAGCAAAAATTTTACCTTTTTTATGGTATAAGGGGTTTAGTGAAGTAAGCAAAATTCAGCGTGGTAAAATGCAAAATGGGATAACATGAAAACGCCTCTTAAAAATAAGTCATGAAGGTGAAAAATTAATTTAAATGGTTCTGAATAGTGTGGAATTGTGAAATTTTAAGAACATGGACACATTGTGACTTGTTGAGTAAGAAGTAAGTGTTTAATAAAGATGAGGTCATCCCCACATAAGATACCAGTCTTAAACCCTGGCATGATCTGTCTGCATATTTTCTTGATTGAAATCATCTCTACCAATGATAAAATCTTGAGGAATGTGAAAAATATAAACCCACACCCTCCCACTGAAGTCCCCAGGCCCACATTAAACTTTAACGGACAGGTTTAAACGCCTAATGTATCCCATGCTGGCTGGATTTTTTCAACTTAGTGTGGACATCCATATTTCTGAAAAGGTGTGATTTAGAAATAATCATATAAATTAGTATTAATGTCAGAAGGTCCAAATGAAAACTAATTTTTTAAGGAAAGAATCTATTTATTTTCTTGTTTTAGAAATGTGCCAGACAATTCTAACAAGGTCTGTAAATTCCTCCTAAAACAATTTTAGCTTTATGGGTCAGTGTTTACAACTTTCTGGTTGCACAAAGCATCATGAAAACAACAGTCTGTACCCTCACAAGTTCTTTTGAAGGCTAAGTTTCTTAGTGAAAAGTAAACCAGTTGTCTGTCTGCTGTTACAGTAACACATACCTATTGGTGTTAAGACATGTAATAAGTTTCCACAAACACTTCAGAATATATGGCTTGAAATTCAAAATGACAGAGATAAGCAGAGGATATTAATGAACTGATACTGGACCCAGATCCTATTGGTGCAGTTTCTGCCTGTGTCCAAGCAGATAGTGATGTGTATGATATCTGACATAAGATGAGAAAGAACAGCCAGTTTTATATCATCAAAGGGAAAAGAAGCAGGGTCAAAAGATGAAGCAGATGGGTGGGGGTGCCCAAGACTACAACAAAAATTAAAGTTCTGAGAGTGACAACACTACTTTCACATATATCTCCAGGCATATCAGCACAGGAAAGACTCACACATCAACAAGTGGCAATGAACAAAACATCTTCACTTCTTAGACAAGACTCTGAACAACCTACTCTTCTGGATTGCATGTGGAACCAAAATGACTCACAGACTTCTGAATTGTCTTCAAGCAGAACTTTAATTAAATTGTGACTGTGGTGTAGCAACTGGTAACTTTAATTTTCAGAATCACAAAACATCTCAATAAACAAGTACATGACAAAAAGGATTTACTTTGTTAAGTTTCCTATAGTACACTACCAAGTACACACACAAAAACTGGAATATGGCAAGCTAGGCCATTCACCAGTACATTTTAAAGAGCAGGATTTGAATGCGTCACACAATACTGGTTAACCCACTAACCACGATTCTCATTATTATACTACCAGTGAAGGTAACAGAATATGCCCGTTGGCTGACTCCCAAATGCATTCTACATTGTATTATAGGTACACAGAAGCCAGAAGGCTCAATAATAATCATATCTGGAGACACTGGACAAACAATACATGCATACTCGTACATACATACATACACAAACACATGCACGCGCGCGCATACACACACACACATTCACATTTCATAGATCCATCATGTGTTCAATGACAGCTTGAATATGAAACTGGTAATAAACAATACTGGATTGTGATATACAACCTTGTCCTACTAATGAACATTCACAAATATCACAAAGTTTAACGCTTTCCCTCCGGCGTGAGAGGTCGCACAGTATGAGTACACCACGCGGACAGGAAGTGTTAACAATACAAGCCATGAACTATTACCACAAACAAGCATCACATGTATAGCAAATGTACAGTTATGAATATAAAATCTGCGCATCACAAGGTTTCACAACATACAATCCATGGCTGTATAGACTATCCAGAGTATTATTAATAAATTTAAAAGTTCATTATAGTTCTTAGAGTTTTATAGGACATAGTTAAAAATATTTAGTTGCTAATTAATATAAAAATTAACAGATAAAACTCATCTGTAGAGCAGAGAGCATACCTTACATGGAATTTTCTTAATGCAGACTTAAAACAAATTGTATATCTATGAAAGTTTGATATGTTTTACGGTAATTATTAAATATTTTTATAGAAGAATAAGTAACACCCTCTTGAACTGAAGAAAATTTCACTGATGGTAAATGTAGTTGATTTTGTTTTCTCATGTTTATACTATGTACTGAGGAGTTAGTTTGGAAGCTGTCTGGATTTCGAATGGCAAACATCATCAGCAAACAAATACACAAACTTGGCACTGTTAGTATGTCTAATTTCTTAAACCCACCTCTAAACAAGCTCCTAGGACCTAGACCCAGCATGTTTCTTATTATTCTTTTTTTAATTAAGATGAATGTTGTTAACCAGTGTATTAGGTCATCAATTTTATGCTTTAAAGGTCTTATCTTTTGATGAAATATCATCAATGATCTGTATGTATTTTGCTTGATACTCAAATTAGATTCTGTTTTAGATCTATAAAAAATCATCACTTCTATTTACTGGTTTTTTCCTTCTAGAAGGACACTGGCTTCTTCCTCGAGGGAAATGCTGCCTGTGATCATCACTACAGGTCACACCAATTATATTAGTGTCTAAATCAATTTACAGTACAGAGAACTTCATTGTATTGAAGAATATTATCAATTCCTGTTGACTGGAAATCATTATTAAGAGAAGTTGAGTTGTCACTAATACATTTCCAACACAGAGGAGTGGGTGCACTGACTTGTTTCAATGAGAACAAATCTTGTATTTTCTTAACAATTTCTTCAGTGATCCATGCTTTCACATGAGATATCTTATACATACCATGATTGGTACAATGCATTCTGTCCACACTCATATTTTGAACTTGTATGCATTGATGGATTTTCATTACTTTTTGTAGCTTCCTGTTACAAAGTGACTTGTTTGTTGACACATGAAGTATCTTCTAAGCCAAAACAATGGAGAACATTAAAAATAATAATGCTGCTGTTATTGGTTCTCTTACCAAAGTGGGTAAGGTGTCACAGATCTGTATTAGTTTCATTCCTTCCAACATCTATGGTTCCATCACATATAACTACAACATAATTCATTGTATAATCCTCTGTCTTCAGACTGAATGATGATGTTATGGCCTTCAAGTTTGCATCAGGTTTAGTAATTCCTTTCACAATGTATGAATCACCTAAAAGGTTTGAAATTCTCTCCGAACAACCACTAACATGCCTGGCTCCTATCAAGACAACCCTGCATTTTATTTATACAAGATTTTCTAGGTTTCTTATAATTTGTAGGTTGATGGAGGTATCACAAATCTTAAGCACTGCTGAGTTATGTAAATTAGATAATGGCATTCATTTATATGATGTTGAAATAAATTGGTGGTTATTTCTAGATAAAGATCTCACAGGATTTTAGTCTTCTTGTTGCAATTGTGAACTACTGGTATCCTATTTCCAATAATTTCATCACAAACACTAGATTCACTGCACAGAGTAGGCTTTGTTATGTTGGTAGCATCTGAAGCATTAGATTTGTTAATTTCTTCTTGAAGAAGTGTGCTAATTGATTGAGCAAACTTTCATTCCAGTAGTACACTATAAAGTTGTTCCTTCATCCAAATGCACTTCGCACAGCTAATACTATCACTCAAATAGTGAGGTAGATCATCAGAGTTAACTCCACTGCCCTTCACTCTGCCACCCTCTCATGCATGCGTGTGTGCGTGCACGCGCGCGCGTGTGTGAGAGAGAGAGAGAGGGGGAAGGAGAGAGAGAGAGAGAGAGAGAGCATGACAGCTAGTGACAATTACTGACCTGTTTTCAATACTTACAAAGTGTTTGCATGTCAACTGGTAAATCTTCACAAAACTATGAAAGTAAGACAATGATTTGAGGTTATTCTTACTCATCAGGACTGATAACATAAAGTACTTCACTAAAGCACACGCCTTGCTTTCCACAACCTGAGTTATAACTGATAATTACTGACTGCACCTCACACGAAACCTCTGTACACAAAGGCTGTTTATAAAAGACAAAAGTGTCTATCACATAATTAATAAAGCAACAATATGTACTAGATTTTGTCCAGTACATGAACCAGGATATCTCACTACTCCAAATGGTGAAACACAACTGAGCAAATTCAGGGAGTGTTCCATTCAAAACTGTGAACATTTTTAACTCCCAGAGCACTCAGTACATTAGGTTGTGCCATGGCCTCAACAGGTTAGTTGTCAGCCTCCAACCTTCGGGACACAGGTTCAATTCCACAATAGTCCACGCAGGATGTGGGTGGAAAAATTGTCATTGGGACAGGATTTTCCCTTTGCACTTTCATTTTCCCTTGTCAATTATCAGTGCCCCATACACATACATAACGAAGTTAAATAAGCACCAAATATCAGGGTGCGGTGAAATGTCATACAGCCTCACATAATTCCAAGTAGTATAATTCATGATTATGATCTTTAGAGCAGCAGTCTAACCTGAAGATGATGTGAGCAAGCACTTGTTAAAATGGTACTGTGCAATCTCATTTTAACAAATACCAGAATAATGAAATGTTGTGACAGCACTATTTGCTGGGCCCCAAAAATTTAATATATATCTTTGCATATATTTCACTTTAACCAATACCACTGTAATAATAATTTCAGTTCAATACCATAACAAACCATCCCACTAAGAAAAAATAAATAACTTTAAAAAAAATTTCTACAAACAATTGTTTTACAAAACGACATACACTTTACAAAAATTTGCTGATTAATGTATGAGTGAAGATGTGTGGAAAGAGGAGGTATGAAGGATCACAAAAGTACCCCATTCTAGAAAACTACATGAATGAACACAATGACCAAGGCCATGGTGTTTTGTAGAATAAATCCGATGAATAAAATCCTAAATCAAAACCTATCCAGTTTCAACTACAAACCAAAGCACCAGCTAAGCAACACATTCCACACTGCTACCATGGAGGAGTGTCATTCAAACAAGTTTATAATAGTAGATAACATGAAACTAGCCACAGGACCAAAGCTGGAAAATGAAAGTGTGTTTCAGTGTGATAAATCAGTGAGCATTCCTACATGAATGATATATAGAAGGCACTCTCAGTCCAACAATGCTGTGTTGCAATATGATCAATCAGCCAGCATTTTACCAGAAGTAGAATCTCCTGTCATCAGATTCAATAGTTGCCAGATGACTAAATTTCCACATTAACACCTGCATTTACTCACCAGTTAATAGTGTTGTGCAATTTACAGTAGATCTGCTTGATCTGACTCAAGTTTTGCTCCATGATAGGGTGTTGTCAGACATGATTATATTTCTTGTACAGAATATAACAATATTACAGTCATCTCATACTTGCTCTTGCAGCAATTGTTTTCAGTCATAATACCATATCATTTCTACCCATTGTTGCAGTAATAGTAAGAGTTCTTCCTTCTGTGTTCCAGAATATGTACTGGACAGCAATAAAATTTGCCAAGCATTTTCCAAAAATATTTAATAAACAGGCTGCACAGAAAAAATTCTGAAATTTTTAACACAGCAAATATGATAAGTCTATCTTTTTCTCTCATTGTACATTTCTGTAGATATCACTCTGAAACTGTTAACATATTTCAGTGTGAAGAAATTTGATCAACACAAATACAATGTTGTCACCCCAGTGGCTTCATTAGACTGATATTTCATTGTACCCAGCCCCTAACTATATGGTGTCATATTCCAGATGACTGTCATCTTAGTATTAAATGCCACCAATAAATCAAAAGCTCATAAACCATGTGGTATTAATGAAACAGCACACTATAACATGCCAGGACATCAGACAACAAACAACTTACATATTTTGATATTTCCTTGTATTGGAAATCGGATGGGCAATTCTTGGGCATCTTCACATATGAAAACAAATGGGCTATCAGACTCCCCATCAGGGAACTTGATGCGATACTCCTCTTGGGGCAGGCAGTCTACAATGTTCACATACCCAAGAAGGCAGCTGGTGGGGTACTGTGATGGGAAACGCAGCCTACTACCTGTAAAAAAGGAACTGATACAGTTAGCACTCACTACATACATGCCACACAATATGATGGGAACTGGACATATGCTGTAGAGTGACATGAAAAGCCTTAACATCAGAACACCCAATATGAAACCACAACATCTACCAGCACAATTCTACTACCAACAACTGCTGATTTTAAAAACTGAAGATTTTAATAATCGCTTTCACTAATTTAATTTCAATTTAATTTTAATCTTCAATTTTAATCTTGAAATCAATTATAAGTAAAGACCAGACTTGTGACAAAAACCTGTAAGAAGTGAGATCTCCCTTCTGCACATGATCTGTATACTTACTAGTAGGTTTCAAATATCAGCCTGAAGATGACCCCTAGAGGGTCGAAACAGATAGCTGGTTAATGTATTATTTTTATAAAGTTGTGTTTCTGATGGTTGTTCATCTGTGTTTAGGAAAATTCAGGTTATATCGTAACCCTGGAAGTAAAGTAGTTAAGGAATTTTGTCTTTGAGCAATCTGTAGATTTTGAACCATTACATATAATCAGGTAAGTGCTGATTAGGTGAAGTATGTTTTGGAGGAGGCTTGGGTTCTATACAGTCTTGAAGGGAGATTAGTTGAGGGTTCTGTTGTGAGCAGCTGGCAGATAAGAAACACAGTACTCAGGTTATTTGCCAAGTGGGTCACGGTTCTGGAAAAAAGCAAATTAAAGATCAGCAAAATACATCACATGATGGTACATTTATAAGGAAAAGATTAAAATGCATAAGCCAAAACTGTTGAGAAACTATATATATATATCGGTGGTTTATAGGTATTCCAGTTTTTGTAAGTGAACAGCCTGAAAATAAATTGGAAGATTTGAATTATAAAATCAGGGCAGAAGATATGTAATGTTCATAATATAAGAGTGGGAAAGAGCGTGTATGGTAAGCTTACATGATTAGCTGAGAAATTTGTGTGTCAAGTGAGGATTCTGAATGAAATGCATGGTCTAGTACTGAAGGTATATTTTGTCAGTTGATAGGGTGAATGTCTTTTATTTTATGGGTGAAGTCAGAATGGCGTTCTGACAATGGCATTATGGTCCATGGTATTTTAATCAATGAGTTGGCTATTGCTCATTGTTTCTCTTTGGTGTAGAGGTATTCCAGTTTTTGTAAGAATATAGCCTGAAATTAAACTGGAGGATTTTAATTATAAAAGCCATATGTAAGATTCAGAATATTATATAATGTTAAAGTGGGGAATGAGGACATATTGTAAGCTTACCTGATTAGTTGAGAAACTTATGTGTCAAATAAGAATTCTGATTGAGCTCTACAGTCTTGTGCTGATGATGTGCAGTGTGAGTTGATAGTGTGCGTATCTGTTAAGGGTCTAGCAGAAATGAAGTACTGAAGATGGCGTTTCAATCCATGGTATTTTTGTCATTTAGTGGTTACTGTTCATTGTTTCTCCAAAGATGTAGTATTATTAATTGCATTAAGATGTAAATCTTTCCCTGTGGTATAAAGGACTTCCACAAATTAGTCAAGGTGTCTATGTGGTGTTTGTTTCTAGGTGTTTTGAGAAGTTTGATTTATGGCTGTTGTTGTAAAAATATGTAAAGTTCATTAAAATGAGTCAAAAAGTTCCCTCCAGTTTGTCCGACATACCATTTATTACATTCTGGACATGTTAATTGGTACACACCTAACTATGAATATTTCTTGTTGTGAAGTGGATTTTTATTTCTGAGTAGTTTACTTACTGAGTTCTTAGCTTCGAATGCTACTTACAATTTCATTATTGTCCAGAATCTTTAAATGGTAGCTGGAATGTATTCTGTTACAGCTTTTACAGCTGTTCAGACCATCTGAGTTACATTTTTAGATGAACAACACAGAGTGACACACGAGTATGTCACACAGTATCCAATTAAATTTAAAGTTAAATTTTTAAAGTTAGCCCGATGATGACCTATAACTTCAGCTGAAACATGGAGCCACACATACATTCATCACACACCAATATGGTGTTGTGTCAGGATGTAAGAGAGTCTCTGTTTGATTCTTATATTACATACACAATGGATGTCTCACACCAAGCCTTCAAATGAAAACGTTGTATGTTTAACTCACTAAAAACTCACAGCCATGAAAATAGTTTTCAATGAAAGCTGTAGAGAAAATTAAGATGCAAATTTTATGTCAAGTACTAATTCTGTAGGTCTTACAGGATTTGAGATACTTAACCTGTTTAGTATGCAGCAGCTGATTGGTCAGCCATTTTTACATTTGTAAAAAATGCACATTGGCCAATCTACCAGTCTTTTTGTTTGAAACATTACAGCACCTATATCTCATGTCAGTTGTCAGAAGATTCACATCTCTGTAAAGAGTACAGCTGAGAGTTTTTGTATCAACTGACCAATTCTGCCTGCAATTCATTATAGATTTCTCAGCCATTTTTATTTCAGTTTCAACAACTCATGGTAGCTGTGGTGTCTTGAACACACTTGTTTCGTATGGACACTTAAAATGTTCTTGTTCTGTATGTGGGATGGTTAAAATTGTGAAAGACGTGGAAATGGCACAGCATATTGATCAATGTGGCAGTGATCTGCCAAGTGAGACAGATGAGAGTTTCAAATACTTGTTGGAAAGTGACAGTTCCATGCCTGAACAAACACCCAAGGTTACTGTGTGGCATAGTTCTATCATGTGACAGTGTTACATTACCAGTGGTGTTGAAGGAAGTGACTGGCAAAATGTGGCAGATGGCAATGACATCTAGACCCAAACCACTTTCCAGTACAATGAGCTGCAAGGGCCTAAGCATGCACGTCCTCAAGATACAACCCCCAGTGACATATTTCTGTGTCTTTTACAGTGCAGCAACTTCTAAACAAATTTGTAAGACAAAATAATAATTATGTCAAAATATTTCTCCAGGCCCACAAAGACCCTCCACCAAACTCCAGGGCAAGGAATTGGAAAAATGTAACACAAGCAGAGCTAAAAGGATTTATAGACTGCCTAATAAATATATATCTACACAGATGATCAACCATATCATTATACTGGAACCCTACCGCATCAAGCACTGTCCCTGTTTCCGTAACATGTTTTCCAGAGACCATTTCCAGCTAATCCTTGAAAATTTTCACACAGTACACGACAGGAATCTTGTTGAACATGTCAAAAGCATTTTCAGGTATCATTTAACACAACATCAGCAGCTCAGTGTGGAAGAGAGCTTGGTAGGCACACAGAACCACATACAGCTGCTGCAGTATTTACCCCAGAAACACCATCACTACTGCGGGATCAAAACATACAGAAGATAAGGAAGCCATTCAGAAATATGGCTTCGCTTACATAGCTGTAATGAAGTTACTGAAAATGGGAAATTATGTAAGTAAAGGCCATCATATTTTCTCCGATAATTTTTTATGCCCATCCGTCTTGCCAAAGACTCATAAAAAGTAAGTACACATGTGACAAGAACCATCAGATGAAACAGTAAATTTCTTCCCCAAGATTTTGGAAGATGTCTGAAGTTGGCAAAAAGAAACATTTTTGCAGAGGTCCAATTCTTGCTGCCGTCTTTCATGAGAAAAGTCATGCCTTCCTGTGCATTTTACTCTCCACCCACACCAAGGCAGAAGATTCTGAACATAATTGTGTGTGTAGTGGTCAAAAAAACAGGTTACAAACCTCCCACTGCACAGAGCTATAATGATTTTATGGGAGGAGTTCACTAATCAGATGTACTGATGAAAGGATAAGAGTAAAATACTGGAAGAAAATATGTTTCAATATTCTTTCAAGAATGGTTCTGAACAGCCCCACCACTTACAAAGAAAGTAAACCAATGTCCAGATTGGACTACACAGTAAAAATCACTGATGCATTGAGTGAAGAGTGGCTACAAGAGAAGAACAGTGCGGCTGGTATATCAGGTACAGGAAATGAAGAAACTGATTCAAAACACCTCAAAAAACTGCCTGCCAAGAAATGGAAGGATTGTGTGTGTGTGTGTGTGTGTGTGTGTGTGTGTGCGC
>JGI20166J26741_11529141_pt1 | contig 12383 bp, 7 predicted proteins | sample TergutCu122P5_FD_26741 | JGI IMG/M metagenome (IMG submission 26741) | reverse complement strand
CATGCTTGACCAGCTGCAGGCTCGGCTCGTCCGTCGTCGGGGTCACTTCTTCGTCCTTACCCTGCGGATCGGGGCCGGCGGGCGGCGTGCCCGTCGCGACGGCCGAGTTCGTCACGGCTGCGGCGTCCAGATCGGCTTGGGTCACCGTGTAGGTGCCCGTGCAGGACGCCGTCCCGTTCGGGGCGATCGTGCCGAGGTCGGCGCAGGCGGCAGACAGCGTCACGGCTGCCTTGTCATCCGTGACTTTCGCGTGGGCGATGCTCACATTGCCCGTGTTGCGGACGGTGAAGGTGTACGTGATCACGTCGCCCACCTTGGAGACGCTGGGCACGTCCGCCGTCTTCGTGAGCGTGAGCGCCGGACGCACGTCCACGGGCACCGTGTTGGTGTCATTGCCGTGGACGGGGTCGCCGGTCGGCGGCGTGCCCGTCGCCGTGGCGGTGTTCTCGATCTTGGTCTTGTCCAGATCGGACTGCTTCACGGCATAGGTGCCGGCGCACTGCGCCGACTCGCCCGGCTCCAGGGTGCCGAGTGTCGCGCAGCCCGGATCCAACACGATGCCAGGCAGCGGGTCGGTCAGGTGCACATCGGTCAGCTTCACGTTGCCGGTGTTCGTCACCGTGAACGTGTAATGGACGACGTCGGTCGTGGCGCTCACGCGCGTCTCGGCGGCGACCTTGTTCACCGCGATCGCCGGGCCTTGCGGCACCGTCACAACCTTGGTGTCATCGTCGGTGACCGGCGGGTTGTCGCCCGGCGGATTCGCCGTCACCGTCGCGGTGTTGGTCACCTTGCCAGCGTCGATGTCGTCCTGCGTGACCGTGTAGGTGCCGGTGCACGAGGCCGTCGCGGCCGGGGCGATGTCGCCCAGGTTCGCGCACGCGGTGGCCAGCGTGAGCCCTGGCAGGTCGCGGTCTTCCACCTTCGCGTTGGACAGCGTCACGTTGCCGGTATTGGTCACCACGAACGTGTACGTGACGACCTGGCCGGCCCGCGTGACGGTCTGCGGCGACGCCTGCTTGACGAGCTGGACGCCCGGGTTCTGGTCGCTCGGGACGGTCTTGGTGTCGGTGTCGGTCGTCGGCGGACCGGACGGCGGATTGCCCGTCGCCGTCGCCGTATTCATGACTTTGCCAGCGTCCAGATCGTCCTGCGTCACCGCGTAGGTGCCGGTGCAGGACGCCGAAGCGCCCGGCGCCAGGTCGCCCAGGTTGGCGCACTTGGACTCCAACGCGAGGCCCGTCATCGGGTCGGTCACCTTGACCCCGGTCTGCTGCACATTGCCGTCGTTGGTCACCGTGAACGTGTACTTGATCACGTCGCCGACATGGCTGACGCTCGTCACGTCCGCGGACTTCACCAAGTTCAGGGACGGCTGGCCGGTCACGTCGACCGTCTCGCTGTCGGTGCCGGTCACGTCCGGACCCGTGGGCGGCGTGCCCGTGGCCGTGGCCGTGTTCACGATCGACCCGTGGTCCAGATCCGACTGCAACACCGTGTACGTGCCCGTGCACTGCGCGGACGCGCCGGCTTCCAGGTCGCCCAGCGTCGCGCACGCCGCGCCGAGCACGATGCCCGGCAGCGGGTCGGTGACCTTCACCCCGGTCAGCTTGACGTTGCCGGTGTTGGTGACCTTGAAGGTGTAGGTGACCGTCTCGCCCGCATGGGACACGCTCGACGGCGATGCCGTCTTGAGCAGGGTCAGATCGGCGCCCTGAGTTGCCGGGACGGTTGCGGTGTCCGTGGCGGTCGTCGGCGGGCCGGACGGCGGATTGCCCGTCGCCGTCGCCGTATTCTCCACCTTGCCGGCGTTCAGATCGGCCTGCGTCACCGAATAGGTGCCGGTGCACGACGCCGAAGCGCCTGCCGCCAGATCGCCCAGATTCGCGCACTTGGTTTCCAGCACCAGCCCATGAGCCGTCATCGGGTCGGTCACCTTGACGCCCGACTGTTTCACATTTCCGTCATTGGTCACCGTGAACGTGTAGGTGATCACATCGCCGACCTTACTGACGCTCGGCACGTCCGCCGACTTCACCAACTTCAAGGACGGGTGCTGGTCGGCAGGCACCGTCGCGGTGCCGTCACCGGTCACATCCGGGCCTGACGGCGGCGTGCCCGTAGCCGTCGCGGTGTTCCTAACCGAGCCGCGATCCAGATCCGCCTGCGTGACCGGGTAGGTGCCCGTGCACTGCGCGGACGCGCCTGGCTCCAAGTCGCCCAGCGTCGCGCACTCCGGGGCGAGCACCATGCCCGGCAGCGGGTCGGTGAGATGCACCGCGGTCAGCTTGACGTTGCCGCTATTGGTCACCGTGAACGTGTAGTGGATCACCTGGTCCTTGGCCGACACGCTCGTCTCGGTCGCCACCTTGGTGACGTCCAGCGCGCCGCCCTGCGACACCTGGACGGTCCGGGTGTCGTCGTCCGTGACCGGCGACGGAATGATGCCGGTGTCGGGGTCCGGAGGCGGCGTCCCCTTGGCCGTCGCGGTGTTCACGATCGAACCCGCGTCGATGTCGCCTTGCGTCGCGACGTACGTGCCGGTGCAGGACGTCGAAGCCTTCGGCGCCAGCGTGCCCAGCGACGCGCAGGACGCGTCCAGCACCAGACCGCGGGACACCATCGGGTCGGTCACATTGACGTTCGACAAGGTCTGATTGCCCGTGTTCGTCACCACGAAGGTGTAGGTGATCGTCGTCCCCGCGTTCACCACCGTGGCCGGCGACGCCTGCTTCACGATCTGGATCGCCGGCTTGGCGTCCACCGGGACGATGACGGTGTCCTCTTCGTCGCCGGACGCGGCCGTGTTGACCACCTGACCGGCGTCCAGATCGGACTGCTTCACCTGGTACGTCCCGGTGCAGGACGCCGAAGCGCCCGGCGCCAGGTCGCCGAGGTTGGCGCACAGCGGCGACATGACGACGTCGGCCAACCGGTCGACGACCGACACGTCGTGCAACGTGACGTTGCCGTCGTTCGTCACCGTGAACGTGTACGTGATGACGTCATCCGTGCTGTCGACCTTGTCGACATCGGCGACCTTGTCGATCGTCCGATGCGGGTGCGCGTTGACCGGCACGTTCGCCGAATCGTCGGCGCTCACCGGGCTGCCGCTCGGCGGCGAACCGATCGCGCTCGCGGTGTTGACGATCGCGGTCTTCGTGTCGAGGTCGGGCTGCGTCACGGTGTAGGTGCCACTGCAGGACGCCGAAGCGCCGGGCGCCAACGTGCCCAGCGTGCCGCACTCGGGGCTCAACTGGACGTTCGGCATCGAGTCGACGACATGGACGTCGTGCAACGTCACGTCACCGGTGTTCGTGACCTTGAACGTGTAGTGGATCACCTGGCCTTTGGCGTCGACGCCGGTCTCAGTCGCCGTCTTCACGAGCTGGATCGCGGCGCCGGTGTGCGCCGGGGTGACCCAGGTGTCGTCGGCCGTGACGTCCGCGCCTCGCGGCGGTGTACCCGTCGCATGCGCGACATTGGTCACCGAGCCGGTGTCGAGATCCGACTGCTTCACGGTGTAACTGGCCGTGCAGGACGCCGTCGCCTCCGGCGCCAGCTCACCCAGATTCGCGCAACCTGGGCTGAGTTGAATGTCAGCGAGATCGTCGGTGACTTTCACGTTCTTCAGGGTCACGTTGCCCGTGTTGGTCACCTTGAGGGTGTAGTCGATCGTCTGTCCGGCCGTCGCCACCGAGGTAGGCACCCCGGTCTTGACGAGCTGGATGGCCGGCTTGTCAGTGCCGTCGATGATCTTCTCGTCGGTGTCATCGCCGTCCGAGGCGCTGTTCTTGACCTGGCCGGCGTCCAGATCGGCCTGCGTGATCGTGTAGGTGGCGGTGCAACTGCCCGTCTCTCCCGGCGCCAACGGCCCGACGTTGTCGCAAGCCGGGCTCATCTGGATGTTCGGCAGGGAGTCGGTGACCTTGATCACCGACTTGGTGGTGTTGCCGTTGTTGAGCACCGTGAACGTGTAGGTGATCACGTCGCCCACCGCGTCGTAGGTGTCCACGTCCGCGGTCTTGGTGAGTTTCGTGGACGGGTGCTGCGCGATGTCCACCGACGCGGTGTCAGTGTCGGTCGCATCGGGGCCGGTCGGCGGGGTGCCTTTCACGGTCGCCGTGTTGTCGATGCGGACGCCAGCGTCGATGTCGGCCTGGGTGACCACATAGGTGCCCCAGCATTGGGCGCCCACGCCCGCGGCGAGCGTGCCGATGTCGCAGCCGCTCAGGATCATTCCGGGCAGCGGGTCGGTCACGGTCACGTCGGTGAGCGTGACGTTGCCCATGTTCGACACGGTGAACGTGTAGTGGATCACCTGGCGTGCGGCCGAAACGGAAGTCTCGGCGGCCGTCTTGGACAGCTTGATGTTGGGACCGCTCGGAATGGTGACGGTGGCCGTGTCCTCAGCGGTCACGTCCGGCCCGGTGGGCGGAGTGCCGGTCGCGGTCGCGGTGTTGGAGATCGTGCCCCGGTTGGCGTCCGCATTCGAGGCCGTGTACGTGCCGGTGCAGGACGTCGAAGCACCCGCGGCCAACTCGCCCAGCGTGGCGCAGGACGGATCCATGACGATGCCGGGAAGGTCGGTGTCGGTCACCTTCACGCCGGTCAGCTTCACGTTGCCGGTGTTCTTCACTTCGAACGTGTAGGTGATCGGCTGGCCGGGACCCGACACGCTCGTGTGGTCCGGCGTCTTGGTCAGCGTGATGGACGGCGTCAAGTGGGCGTCCACGGTCGCGGTGTCGTCGTCGGTCACATCGGTGCCGGTCGGCGGGGTGCCCGTGGCGGTCGCGGTGTTGGCGACGTGCCCGGCGTCCAGATCCGACTGCTTCACGGTGTACGTGCCGGTGCACGAGGCGGTCTTACCGGACCCGAGCGACCCGAGGTCGCCGCACGCACTGGCCAGGTCGATGCCCGGCAGCGGATCGGTCACCTTGACGTGGGTGAGCGTCGCGTTGCCGATGTTGGTCACCAAGAAGGTGTAGTGGATCACGTCGCCGACGGCGGCGTAGCTCTGCTCGGTCGCGGACTTGTCCAGTTGGATGCCCGGCGCGGTCGGCGCGGGCGTGATCTCGGTGTCGTCGCCGGTCACGTCGTCGCCCTTCGGCGGGGTGCCCGTCGCGGTCGCCAGGTTGATGACCCGGCCGGCGTCCGTGTCGGACTGCCGCACGGCATACGTGCCGGTGCAGGACGCGGTGTCACCAGGCGCCAGCGTGCCCAGATCGGCGCAGGACTGATCCAGGTCGACGCCGTCCAGCGCGTCCGTCACATGCACGTGGGTCAAGGTGACGTTGCCGGTGTTCTCAACAAGGAAGGTGTAAGGGATCACGTCGCCGACGTTGCCGACCTGCGTCGCGGTCGTCGCCTTGTCCAAACTGATGGACGGTTTGTGGTAGCCGGTGAAATCGACCGTCGCGCTGTCGTCGTCGGTCACGTCGCCGCCCGTCGGCGGGGTGCCCGTCGCGGTCGCGGTGTTGGTCAGCGTGCCGTTGTCGAAATCGGGCTGTGTGACGGTGTACGAGCCGGTGCAGTTCGCATGGTCGCCCGGTTGCAGCGTGCCCATGTTGTCGCAGCCGGAGAGCGTCATGCCCGCGCCGGTCATCGGGTCGGTGACGTGGACGCTGCTCAGCGGCACGTTGCCCGTATTGGTGACCGTGAACTCATAGGGGACGTTGTCGCCCACGGCGGTCGCGCCGGTGGTCGTCTTGTCCAGTTTGATGGACGGCGCCGGCAGGCTGTTGGTGAACACGCAGGTCACCTGGATGCCCGTCGCATATTGCGTGTCGGTGGAGCCGGCGGGGTATTCGGGGAACGAGACGCTGGCGGTCGTGCCGGTGCCCGAGAGTTCCCAACCCGGTATCGGGGTGAGCTCGCCCATCTTCCCGCCCGGCGGCGCGCCGCGCCCGGTGCACTTGTACGTCGACACATAGTTGGCGAGGGATCCGGAGGCGGCGGATTCCGACACGGTGTAGGGGGACGAGGGCAGCGCGCCGAGCACCGCGACCTCTGCGGCACTCGCCTGCAGGCCGTTCTCGTTACCCGTCGTCCGCGCGGTCGCCTGCGTGGCGCCGTTGTAGGCGATGCGCAAGTCGAACTGGTCACCCGTCCCAGACCGGCCGTCCGGCAGGTCTTTCTGAACGCGGATCACGTTCATCGCCGAACAAGACGCCATGTCGCTGAACTCGCCGCCTTGGGTGGACGGCAGCGCGACCACGTTGCCCGGCTGCGAGGGATTCACCTTGTAGACCTGCAACGACCCGCCGTTCGCTATGGTCGCGCCCGAGCCGACGTAGATGTAGCCGTCAGGGCCGACGGCCACCGAGTTGAACGGGGTCGTCGTGTTCTGGCTGGCCCAGGTCGAGACGGTGAGCTGGCCCCCCGCCCCGCCAGTGCTGGACAGCGGGTTGACGGTGCGGTAGACCTTGTTGCCCGAGACGATCCACAGGTTGTTGGTGGCGTCGAGGACCATGTCGCCGTTGCCGTCGTCCAGTTGGACCCAGCCGATCTCGCCGGGTAGCGCCTGTCGCGTGTCCACGTTGAAACCGAGAATGTGCAGGCGCCAGTTGGTGTCGACGTACCCGTAGTAGAGGATCCCGGTAGCGGTCATCGTGCCCATGACAACGCCGGTGTTGGCGGGCACTGGAGTTGGCCAGGCCACAGTGGCGACAACGGTGACCTGTTCGGTCACCGGATCGATCTGGTAGATTCTCGCCCCCGTCTGGTTTGTGTTGACCTGCGAGACGGCGTACATCGTTCCGTCGCGCGGGTCGATGGCCAAGCCGTTGAGGAGGTCCGTGCTCGACAACGCCCCCGGACTGCCGGTGAGATTGAACAGCACCGTGCGCTGGCCCGTCGTCCTGTTCACCGAGTAGATGCTGTGATTGCCAGCCTGCTGTACCGCGTACAGCGTCATGCAATCGACGGGAGCCGCCGCCGCGGCCGGCGGGGCCTGCACCAGGCTGGAGATGAGATTCATCCCCACCGCCAACGCGCAAGCCGAGAGCAGCGCCAACGCGCGCTTCGTCCGTCCGGTCTTCCGATCCATAGATATAGCAGTCACGGCTATCCCCCTCCTGGAACACGCACCCAGTTACAAGACGTTCTGAGGGCCAAAACATCACAACACCGCGCGTGTCGGGCGAAGGGGTACAGAAGGCCCGACTTAACTTGTCGAAGCCTGGGGGACTCAGGTACCTAGAAACCCTTGCGGTAAAGGCACGCTACAAGACCCACGTAGAACTCGCAAACGTCAAATCCGTCGATGTCCCGGCGTAGGAGATCGATCATGTCTCCGTGGGAGAGGCCGTGCTTTCCGGTGGGCTCGACGACACCCAGGAAGTTGCCCCACGCCGCGGACCGGACGGCGACCAGACCGTCGTTGTCCCCTTCCAGCGGCTGGATCAGGCTGTAGCCCAGGCTGAGCGGGAACGGCGCGGCGAACCGCGACGCCATGCGCGAGGTGACGCTCTGGTAATAGACGCCAGGGGCGTCTGGCATGAGCGTGTTCAGCTCGGCGCATGCGGTGTCGGTGAGGTGCGCGATCGCTGCGAGGAAATCCGGGTCGGGGTCGCCCAGTTTGGTGAACATCACGTCGTATTTTTCGCCGATGAAGTTGACCGCCTCCTGCGGGATGGTTTCCATCAGTTTGCGGGCGAAATTGCAGCCGTGATGCGGCGTGTTGACGGTGGTCAGGGACGCGACGTGGTCGGCCATGCCGAGTTGGCTGATGGCCCAGCGGGAGTCGAGCCCGCCTTTGGAGTGGGCGATGATGTTCACCTTGCCGCAGCCGGTCTGTTCGACGACACGCCGAATGGCCTGCGCCACTTCGGCCCCGGCGACGGCCACGGAAGCGGACGCCTGTTGCCCGGCGTAATGCAGGACGGCGCCGTTCGCCTCCAGGGCGGCGGGGATCCGTCCCCAATAATTGAAGGCCTGCCAGTCGCGGAAAAAGGCGCCGTGGACGAGCAGCACCGGATACTTGGTGCGGCACACCTGCGCTTCGAGCCGGGCCTGGTCGCGGGCGGCGCGCTGGGGCGCGACGAGTGCCTCCTGGTTGATCGTCCGGGCCATCCGGCGAAACAGGACGGCGGTCGCCGGCGGGAACCACCACAGCAACGCAAGCAGCACTTTCGTCGTCAGTGGCACTTGCGTCGACCCGACGGCGACGCGGATGAACCCGTTCACGGCCAACCCGGCGACGAAAGCCGCGCCGACGATGGCGTTCGCGGCGAAGACGACCCAGAGCGCGGCGTCCGCGCCGGCGCCCAGTTGGACGCCAAGCCAGATCCATCCGGCGATGTCGGCGAGGGCGCTCACCCCCGCGGCGAGCAGCAGTTCGTACCCGGCGAGCATGGTGTTCGTCTTCGCTGGCACCGGAGGCGCGGACGGCTTCCGCGGACGCGCATGGACGAACACATACCCCGCGACGCCGACCAGCGCGACGCCGATCTTCGCGGGCAGCGGCAGCGCCGTCCCGCCGACCAACCACACGACGTTCCCGCTGGCGACGGCGACGATCCAGCCGAGGATCCGGCGCAGGTATTTCATGTGGCTGTCCTTACTGTCGCCGGTGACGTGTCGGCCCAGGCTATCGCGAGTTGTCGCCGCTCCACGGGCAGATGAGGGCCAGCCCCGGGAAACGGCCGAAATCACCCGTATTCCGCGTCACAAGGTCCATGTCGTGCGTGAGCGCGGCGGCTGCGATATAAGCGTCCGACTCCGGCATGGGGTCGGGCACGTGCAACGCGGCCGCGCGCCGCGCGACCGCTTCGTCGATCGGGATGATGCGATCAGCGAAGTCGGCCAGCAGTTGCGCGAGCCACGCCCGGAGCAGGGCGCCTTGGCGCGGGTCCCGTCGCTCGACGAGCAGCGTGCCGTATTCCAACTCCTTGACCGTCACCGCGCTCAGCCAGCATTCGTCGAGCGGGTGGGCGTCCGCCCACTCAGCAACACCCGGGTCGGCCCGCCCGGTCGCGAGCTTGCGCAGTTCGGAAACCAGGTTCGTGTCCAGCAGGTACATCAGTCGAACACCACGGGACGGGGCAGGTCCCGCGAGCGGGGGAAGTCCACGTCCACCGCGCCGGCGTCCGGCATGGCGGTGAACGCGTCGGCCAGGCTCTTCCGCACTCCCGCCAGCGCCAAGTACGCGTCATAGGTCAGCAACACGCGATCCGGGCGACCACGATCAGTAACGACCACCGGCCCGGCTGCAGCGGCCTTCTTCGCCCGGCTCGTCCGTTGGTTGAATTCGCGACTTGTCATGGTCGTGATCACGGCCCGTCTCCTGTGTAGCTACGTTTCTACAAATGGTACCACCCCGCAGCGCCGCCACCGGCAAGGTGGCGTACCTGGGCTGGCGGGAGGGGTGGCGTTTGACGACTGCTGCTGGGTGTCGGTCGCCGCTTTCTGGCCTTCAGTGGGCGATCCTCCCGAGTCTCGCGGGACGATCGCCCGCTATAGGACCGTTTTGGGGCGCGCCGGCGATCCACTGCGGACTTATTGGAACTTGGTGTTGCAAGGTACTGGTACTTGGTGCTACCTTGTACTAGTACTTGGTGGAACCTAATAGTGGAAGGAGGGGCCGGCATGGACGATCTGACGGAACTGCTCAAGGGCGTGTTGGAAGGCGCGGTCTTGCAGATCCTGTCGCGCCAGGAGAACTACGGCTACGAGATCGTTCGCGCGCTCAACCAGGCCGGGTTCGCGTCGGTGTCCGAGGGCACCGTGTACCCGATTCTGGTGCGGCTGGAGAAGAAACAGTGGGTGGACGTCGCCAAAGTCCGCTCCGATCTCGGGCCGCCGCGCAAGATCTACACGCTCAACGCCGCCGGTCTCGCGGCGTTGGCATCGTTCTGGCAGCGCTGGGAGTTCGTCTCCGAGCGGCTGGTCGGCTTGAAGGAGGACGGCGATGAGTGACGCGACACAAGAACCCACGACGGCGCGTCCGTCCGCGTGGTGGAACCCGATTTACGGACGGTACCGCGACGAGAAACGCGCCTGGCGCGTGCACAACCGCCGCATCGACGCCCTGCCCGACGACTACCGCTGGATGATGAAGCAGATACAGCGGTTCACGTGGAACATCGCTGCCGACGCGAACGCCATGGCCGGCCTGGACGGCATCCTCGAACTCTTCGAGGAGGCGGCGGCCGCGGGGACGCCCGTCCTCGAGGTGACCGGGGACGACGTCGCCGGCTTCACGCTCGAAGTGCTCTCCGCGTTCGATGCCGGCCGTTGGATCGACAAGGCGGGCGAGAAGATCGACGCCAAAGTGCGCGAGCTGCTCGAACACCCGGCCCCGGCCGCCGCGCCGGCGAGCGCGGGGTCGTCTGCGCCGGAGGAACCGGAGGAGCGCACGGGGTTCGGGATCATCGGCAAGATACGGGATGACAAGCGCGAATGGCGCCGTCAGATGGCGCGGATCGCCGCGCTGCCGTCCGAGTATCGGGCCGTGTACGCGCAGATTCAGAAGTACATGTGGGCGCAGGCCGTCGGGACGGGATACGACATTTTGCACATCCAATACGACCTGGTGGACGAGTTCGAAGCTGGGGCGCTGGCCGGCCGGCCGGTCGTGGATATTACCGGCCCGGACGTCGCTGCGTATTGCGACGAGCTGTTGCGCACCGCGAAGACGTTCACCGCGACGAAAGGTCAGGCGCTGAACCGTCGCGTCGCAGACAAGTTTGGGAAAAAGGGGCAGCACAATGACGAGCAATGAAATTGGGGCACGGGGCGCGGCGATCGGGCTGGACGAACGGGCGCCGAGCGCCGGCGCGGTGACCGATCGGACGCGCGCGCAAGACACGGCGATTGAGATCAAAGACCTGCGGAAGTCTTTCAAGACGACGCAGGTGCTGAAAGGCGTCGATTTCGAGGTGCGCCGCGGCGAAATCTTCGCGCTGCTCGGCTCGAACGGCGCGGGAAAGACGACGATAATCCGTATTCTCTCGACCCTGCTCGCCCCGGACGGCGGCACGGCGAGCGTTTGCGGTTTCGACGTCGTCCGCGAACCCAACAAAGTGCGCGAATCGATCAGCCTGACCGGGCAATTCACCGCGGTTGACGAGATTCTCACCGGACGCGAGAATCTCATTCTCATCGGCAAACTGCGCAGCATTCCGGATTCGGGCAAGGTGGCCGACGCAATGCTGGAGCGCTTCGGCCTCACGGACGCCGGCAGCCGCCGGACGTCCACGTATTCGGGCGGCATGACGCGGCGCCTGGACATCGCGATGAGCCTGGTCGGCGCGCCGGACGTCATTTTCCTGGACGAGCCGACGACCGGGCTCGACCCGGAGGCCCGTCTGGAAGTCTGGCGCACGATCAAAGAACTCGCCGACTCGGGCACGACGATCCTGCTCACCACGCAAATGCTGGACGAGGCGGAGCAACTCGCCGACCGGATCGCCATTCTGCACGGCGGAAAGATAATCGCGAACGGAACGCTGGCCGAACTCAAACAACTGTTCCCGCCGATGGAAAAGGTGTACGTCGAAAAGCAGCCGACGCTGGAGGAGATCTTCCTCGCGATCATCGGCAAGAGGGAAGGCGACAAAAATGAAGAATAAGACCGGCGTCATGTTCGGGCGCATCATGAAGCACGTCTGGCGCAGCCCGGACACGATTATCACCGTCGCGTTGATGCCGATAGCGATGATGCTGATGTTCGTCTATGTTTTCGGCGGCGCGATCCAGTCCGCGTTGCCCGCGGGGGCGGGCAATTACGTCACGTACCAACTCCCCGGCATTCTGTTGATCACCGTCGCGAGCGGCATCGCCTACACGGCGTACCGCTTGTTCATGGACGTCCAGAAAGGCATCTTCGAGCGCTTCAACGCGATGCCGATTTCCCGCTCATCCGCGCTGCTGGGGCACGTGCTGACGTCGATGGTTTCCATCTTCATTTCGCTGCTGTTGGTGGTGGTGGTCGCGCTCGTCATGGGCTTCCGGTCGTCCGCCGGGGTGCTGGAATGGCTCGGGGTAATCGGAATCCTCGCGTTGTTCACACTGGGTTTCACGCTGATCGCGGCGAGTGCCGGCCTGACGGCTAAGACTGTGGACGGCGCGAGCGCGTTCTCGTACCCGCTGCTCTTCCTGCCGTTCCTGAGCTCGGCCTTCGTCCCGACGGCGACAATGCCCCTAGTGGTGCGAGTTTTCGCGGAATACCAACCGGTCACCCCGATCGTGAACACCATCCGGGCGTTGCTAGCCCAGCAGTCCCCGGGCAACGACTGGTGGATCGCGCTCCTATGGTGCGCCGGCATCTGCGTAGTCGCCTACGTGTTCGCCGTCCGGACGTACCGGAGAAGGGCGCTGGCGCATTAGCTGCCTGTCGCAATGCAAACGCGGTGTTGTCTGCCCACGGGGCGCGAGCAACA
>JGI20166J26741_11528919_pt1 | contig 12388 bp, 9 predicted proteins | sample TergutCu122P5_FD_26741 | JGI IMG/M metagenome (IMG submission 26741) | reverse complement strand
TCCCTAAAAACGGAAGCGTAACATGGTTTTCTACTCCTCCGCAATATCAGTTTTACGTATTTTACAAGCAAAAAAGCAAGTTAAAGACTTACTCTAAGACACCCAATGTCAAAAAGATCGGCACAGTAGTATCTACGTATGAATTGTCAGATATTCCATTTTTGTTCGGAAGATTCAATGGTGTACCATGAGCGATGTGCCGCCGAACCTGTTCAATATTATTCATCATAATCGCTTCGGTGAGTGAGATGTTCGGTTTCGGTCCGGTTCCCTTGGGATACGGTTCCGGAATATTCATCGTCGCTATGGCTGCCTTCCAATCGAAAGAGGCTTTCTCGACCAAAGACGGTGGTCTTTTTAACGCAATTTCGATAGACCGTTTCGTGATACGATAACTCATGTTGTCCGTGTCGAGTTCTATTGCCTTGTCGATTTGCCCGTTCGCTTTTGTGTACTCGCGTTTTTTTGCAAATTCTACTGCTGCATTTGCATAGTCAGCCGCCTTGACATGTTTTTCTACTTTCTGTAAGTCTTCGATCAATTGCCGCTCATCCAGGAACTCCGGCTTGTTCGGCAGAAGTACAATTGCTTCATGGATTTTCAATGTCGCATTGTCAAAGTCTTTCTTTTGTCGGTACACAATTGCTAGTTGAAACGCTTCGTTTGCTTTTTGGATGTTCAGATCGGCACACAAAATAAAATTCGTGAATTCTCCGCTCCAATAAGGAACCTGAGTCCGCGGCTTGTGTTTTGCATCAACAAAATGACTCGTTTCTTTTTGGACATATTTGTACAAATCCAGGAGCGTGACGTCTCCGTTTTTGTCCGCTGCTTCGCCTACGAGTCCTTTCAAGAGAAAATACGTAAACACGCCATGCCCCAGATCAGCGTCTTCGAAGCTGTATTCCTTCTCGGCGCAACTGAAAATCGCAGTCACCCCTTTGGGAACCGACTCCACTTTTCCGAGTGACTTCACACTGTTGACCTCAGATTTTTTGGAATCATTTCGACACGCATCGACGATCAACCACTTGAACTTGGCCGGTGATTGTTTCAAACTGTCCATGACCTCATTGAGCGATACGCTACTTTCTGCCAATTGATCGGCTCTTGCATCTTCCGAACAGAAATACTGCTCCTTTCCAATCTGCGCGCCGTGACCGGAAAACATGCAAATAACGATGTCATTTTCTCCGGTTTTTTTCAGCAACTCCCCTAAATTGGCAAGAATATTCCGCTTCGTCGGTCGTCGTGAAAGCGATGTGTTGGAGGCCATGACGATAATATTTCCCGTCTCGAAACCTATACTCTCCAACTGTTTTTGACAGGCTTTCACGTCATCTACTGTATAGGTCAACGTCGAAAAATTGGCCGAATCTTCGTATTCGGTAACACCGACCAGAAATGCGAACTTTTGACCCGTGACAGCTTCGATATTTGATGTACTGCCTGAAGTCGGCCTGACGGCAAATGCCCGTTCCTCCTGTGCCAATGAATTATAAGCAGTGATGGAAACGAACAGCAACGTTAAGAAAATCCGTAATGGTTTCATATCATAAGTTCCTTGAAAAACCAAATTGTTTCATGCTGTTCAACTCCGTAATTATTTTCCATACTGGATGACCCAGGCACCAACCATATCACCCGGCACGTAAGGCGTGTCAATCAGTTGAACTTTGTGATCAATTTTTTCACCGGGCATGACGACACCGCGATGTGTCCCTGGTAATTCCGGGAGGTACGCAATGATTTGAATCAGGCCGGTGTAATCGGAAATGGTTTTGCCTTCCTTGTCGCGCACAGCTTGATCCGTCATCCTGAACGCACGCGGGAAACGATCCTCTTTGGACGTAAAACCGGGAATGACAGCCATCGCACCATCGGAAGCGATGTACCACGGTTCGGCATTCCTGACATAGGTGCTTTCGGCGGAACGAAACGCAGATTTATAGCCGTCCTCCAGGATCAGGGCTTCATTCGGGGGGATTGCCTGCGCCACCGTGTTGCGTCCGTCAATGAGAACGCGGGCAAAAAGATATGGTTTGTTCACTTTTGGGTCCGATTCCCAGGGAATATCTGCCGGACGTTTACGCACATTCAAAATAATGATAAATTCCTCGTCGGTTTTCAGGTCAACCCGTAATTCGTTGTTTTCCATGACGGTCAATTTTCGTTTCGCATAGTTGTTGGAAATATAGGCGGAATACTCCTGGGCAGTGGGGTTGCTTTTCATAGGCGGCGCATTCGCATTCTTAACAAGAATCATCGGTTCCAAAAGAGGATTGTTAAGCAGTTCGGAAGCCGGCTGCGGTTGAGTTGCATTCTCGTTGATGTGATCAACCGTAATCGCAGCAAACATGGAAGGATCACCCGGGTCTGTTCCCGGAATGATTTGAGGGGCAATGGTAACCGGATACGATTCAATACGGTCATCCAGATTTTGCACGATGTAATTCATCAAACCACCCCATCGCGTTAACGGGATGGAGCGTTCCTTCCGGTGAATATCGCATGAAATGTGTAATATTGATTTTTCATTTATTCCGACGACTTCGAATGCCTTGGTCAACGTGGAATCCGCCTTTTTCTTATCGAAGGGTTCAATGGTTCCATTGATCCAAATGAAGGGAGAATCCTCCAGGTGTGAAAAATCATTCAAGGTCGTTCTGTGATTGTCCCGCAGTTTCAGTTTTTTTTGTACTTCATCAAAACTCACAATGCGGTAATTCCCCGATTTTTCGGAAAAACGGTTTAAATATTCCGCGAGTTTCCTGCCCAACTGTTTTCGCACGATTTCATAGTTATGGCCGTCCCCCTGGAGGTTCGCGTAAGGCGTTGCCTGAAATTCCGGCACACAAACGCAAATTCTCTTGTCCTGATTGTCCGTGGAATTAAGAATCGTATCTTTTGCAAATTGAAGTTCAAAATCAATCTCACGGGCAAATGCCATCATCAGTTCATCTTGTGACAATGGTAGGATCGACTGAGCGACCACAGGGTTTTGTGCGGCACCAAGCATAAATTTCATCGGTTTCTCTCGATCCGGATGAAGTTGAAAACGCTGCAAGACAAACTCGTGCAGTTCGTCAACGTCAACCCTTCCGTCAACCGTGCGGGTATCGGCAAATCCCTGCAATCCCAGACTCAACCAATGCGAATAATCCGTATTCACGGATGCCTTTTGCTCACGACGGCATCGTGCCAGGATAATGACGCAATTTCCCGTTGCTTTCGATTTCCCAATATCCGACAGATTGGGGACATTGCCTTCCCCCGCATGACAGACATCGAAGATAAGCACCACGTCGAAAGGGCAATCCTTCACTTCCTGGAACAGCCAATTGTAGGAAAGTCCGCCCGCTTTTTCGTAAACCTTGACACCATCATCACGCATCGTGAATTGTTCGGAAACGGTCGTATCCGTCACGGCAAAGAAAAGCCCGTCATTGGTCACGATACCATGCGTCGAAACGTAAATGACGGCGGTTTTTGTCGTCCTGGGGACGGATTTCAGGAAAATGCGAATCGAAGTTTTCAATAAATCCGTTTCATGTGTCGAATATTGGTCGCGAACCGCATCGTTTGTTTTAACGGAGTACATTTGTTCGCTGTTTCCGTCGGACGTTTGCAATCCCTCTCCCGGGATATACCGCACGACATCATATTGGTTTTTCAACAAAACCGGCCTTAGCGTGGCAATGTCTTTTTCAACAGACGACATATCGTTGCCTTTGAGTTCAAATTTCGAGAAACCGATCAAAAGTGCCTGTGATTGCGAGCGCAATTTCAAATCGGTTTCCGACTGAGCAATGGAAACGCCTCCGGAAATCGATGCAACGAACAAAATGGCGAGGAAACATATACATCGTTTTGTCATCATATTTTTCTCCTTAACGTTTATTGGCCGATGAATCGTCAAATTTTTCTTGAAATGATTTTGTTTCCAGTTCCAGGATGGAATCCCACCATTTGCGGTAGTAGTCCTGGCTGATCATGCCATTGGCTTCTCCCATACGTGTCCTGATTCGTTGTTCAACCACTGCACGTGCATAACCTTCAATCTCACTGATGATTCCAGCAATACCCGGCAATGAAATTGGAACATACGGGATACTGGAAAGAAGACTGGAAATGCTTTCATACGCCATGACACTATTATGGATTGCCTGTACGTTTGCTTGAACGGCGGCTTGCGCGTTGCGATATTGCGAGGAGTGTTCCCCGACGGACACCCAATAATTTTCGGCCAAATCTTTTGACCAGAATACGTCCTGTGTTTTGATCCACACGTCAAACTCCGCGCCAAGATCACATACGGTCGCTTTGATCCAGGTTACCTGGTTTCCACGTCCCCGAAGTTCCTGAACAAGCAAGCGACATACTTTGTCGGAATCAGCCGGTTCGTTGCCGGATTCATTCGTTTGTGACGAAGTCGTATTATTTCCGCGTACAAACCTTGCGTGATAGTTTGCAAGCGTTCCCAGCGCGAACTGCGATTCAAATTCTTTTGTCGTCAATGCTCCCGCCCGGTCATTCCCTTGATAGACGGTTCCACGATCCATATTACTGCCCATTTGCAAGAATTGTCGTTCCGCTTCGTCAAGCCTCGCTCGTTTTTGTGCCAATGTCAACCCCCGCCATTGGTTCCTCGTTGCACGTTCATATTGGTCGGCTTGGTCTTTTGGCATTCCCGATTGAGAAAATATTAACTGCATACTCTTTTTCAGCAGTTGTTCAAAACGCTCATCAAGATCATCCTGCACCAGGGGGGATGGATGTTGTTCTTGAGGGTTCCTGCCAGGATTCACGCCTCGGATTTCCTGGTTCACGCTTTGATCAATCCAATCGGAAAGGTTGTTCGCCTGACGCGTTGCGAGGGTATCGATTCCTTCCGGAGGAGCGGAATAAACGACTTTATCAAGCAAGATATATAAATTCATGTCGGTGTTTGCCTGGTTATAGTCATTGAGCGATTCAATAAAAAGTCCGAGCGAACGGTACATATCCGCCCTGAAAAGACAGGATTTCGGGTCGTTTCGCAACTCAATACTCAGGGAAAAGCATTGATCACCGATTCGCGTCAATTCACGTTGCCAATAAGTCTGAAGGAGGCCGCGAGCGTAATCGGCAACTGCGGCATCGGCGTAAGCATGAATGTTCTGGAATCTTGCTGTTGGCATCGTTGACGTTCGTCTCATGTAAGACCATGATTCGAGAAATGTCATGCCAAGTCTTTTTTGCGCGTTACGAATGGCAATGTTTCCGGATTCGGCAAGCTGGTCGAGACTGACGTCAAGGTGGCTTTCCATCGGTATCCGCATTTTCAGGAACGGATTGATGATGGGACGTTTGCCGATGACGAAGCTCGAATCGTAGGAAAACGTTTCAGGGCGTTGATTCTTTTGAAACGGTTTCGCCGACGCAGCAGATTTGACCTTGTTTTCAAGGTAATTATACAACTCAGAAACCGTCAAATCCCCGTTATTGCCGCCGACGACATAATCCGCCTCGTCAAGTCCTTTGGCCAAATAATGGAGAAACACGGAATGTTCTTCCTGTGGGAATTTCGGATCAAGACCCGGGAGCGACCAGGATTGTTCGCCTTCCGAACACGCATGGAATACCGTCAAACCTTTAGGGTAATTCTCCTTGAGTGCTTTCATTCCTTTGATAAATTCCTTGCTCGCGACGGATGTACGACATGCTTCGACAAGGAGCAATTTTCGGGTCGAAGGCGACTGTTGAAGAGTTGCGTAAATATCCTTGATCGAAACGCGTGTATGATCGGGCATGCGAAAACTGCTGACTCCGTTTACGGATTCACCGTGTGATGCAACGACCACCATCAAAGAGTCGTCTTTTTTTGTCAATTTGGTTAATCGATCCAGTTCCCGCAAGACATTTTCCTCTGTCGAAAACAACGGGGAATTCGGGCTTCCTTCATCGGAAACGACGACAATGTCCTTGTAGCCCATTTTTTTCAATTCGTTCGATATGTGCGATATATCCGCCCAGGCATTGGGAAGATTTTTCCCGATGGACGAAGGATATTTTTGGACAACGACAAGCAATGCACGAAAATCACCCTGCGGTGCAGGGGGTGAAGGAAGCGATACGTCTGATACCGGATTCGACGCTTCCGGTCTTGGTTGGGCAGCGGGTGTTTGGCGGACGGTCGATGGTTGCGTGGCTCGCTGCGTTTCACGTCTTTGCGCATACGATATTTCGCAAAGCAGTCCCAAAAGAATTACGATGATCAATGGACAATAATATTTCATTTGTGTTCTCATTTTCGTGGTTGGTAAAAGGTCATGCTTCATGTTGATGAAATACTAAAACGGGAGACTGGGAATGCCGGGAATACGGTTGATGATTTGTCCTGGGCGTGGTGCAGATTGCTGCGGCATAGTCCGTGGTGTGGGTGTTTGCGGTGATCCCGATTGTGATACTGAAGGAGCGGAAGACGTCATAACTTGCCGTGTTTTTTTAACCTCATTCATGTCAAGCGTCGCCCTGATCTTTTCCAGGGAATCAAAAAGGGTTTTATCCTGGTGATATTTAAAAACGATAAAATTGAACGCATCCGCCGGTACCCAGCCCTGGATGCTTTGTTGACCGGAAAGGACTTCCTCAAACACACCGTCATAAGCTCCTGTTTGACGCCCACTTTCGTCGTAATTCGCATACGATTTCATTTTGAGACGTTCCACTTTTCTGATGTGAACCCAGGCATTTTCCGTCCTGTGATGCAATTCTCGTTCCCGTTGATCGAAGAAATTGATTTGACCGGTCGTGTCATTCTCGGTGGAATCACTGTTTTCCGTATCATTGTCAACTTTCGTTTGAACAACCTCAAAGACATCAATCCTGTCGCCCGGCAACAACTCCAGTTTTTTCGCGGCACCGGCATTTATGGAAGAAGACGCATTATACTGCGGAGTCCTTCTCGTATTTCTCCCAGCGGCGGTTTGTGCCGGTTGATTTTGAGGAACTGGAGCTGTGAATGTCAAGGGTTGGCCGTCAGGCGAATCAAAAATCTGCGTCTGTTGAACGACGTAGGTGGGAAAACTCTGTTTTTCCGTATTTTCGTCCATCAAACGCGGAATATCCCCAAACGCAAGATAAGAACAAAAACGCATCTGTCTCGCGAGTTCGGCCAAAGATTTGTCCTGCGTCATTCCTTCACAGTTGGCAAAGGCGAAACTTGAAGATTGAGGGTCTTGCTGGTTGAAGAGTAGAAATAATCCCGTTCTGTAATGGTTGACTTGAATTTGAGCGACAATATCTTGTCGAATCTTTTGGATCATCGGGGGGGCTTCAAAGTAAGGAAACATTCTAAACTGAAAATCGGTGTGAAAGCGTATATTGGGCTTTGCAAAATCCTGAATTTCAGAACGATTGTTCAGAAATGTGAGGAATTCCCCGACTGTGACCGGCTGTTTGGAATCGGAATCCGCTTGACGTGCAAGTCCGGACAACCCTTCGAGAACAATGCGCATAAACACCGTTGTTCGAAGCGATTGACTTGTTGATGCATCAAGCAAAGCGTGGTTTTCCGGCATTAAACGAAGCGCACGCGATGTGACTGCAATGGTTCCCGTCGGAAGAATCCATTCCTGATGCCCAAAAGGGATGGTCGGAAACGTTTCTTTTACCGTCAACTGCGCGACGTCCGCAGGATCAACGGAATAAGGGTTGATCAGAACAAGAATTTTCCTGCATTTGTCAGAATCATTCGTTTTCTTGTCTTGCGCCAACAAATTGAGCATGGCTTGTACAGGAATGAAATTCTTTCGGTAATTATTCGCAAGTTCTTCAGGAGCCCGAACCGCATTACGTATGTCGTTGGGGTTTGTATCGTAAGGAAGGATATAATCGATACCATCAAGGTGTGTCGCATAGCCTTGCATGGCAACCAGGATGAAATCATTTCGTTTGGCTTTTTCGGCAATGGCAAGTATGGTGTTTCCGAAGCCGTTCCTCGTCCCGGTTTCTTCACCGGAACACATAATAATGTTTTTTTCAGGAACGCCTGCCGCCACGACGGTTTCTTTCAAGGCTTTCAAATCGTCATGAAACTCAGTACGAGATGGAAGGTGCTTCATCTGCGAACCATCAAAAAGAATGACGTAATACTCTCCCGGTGTTGACGTTACCCCGGAAGATGAAACCGTATCCGATTCGTTTTCAACGGGCAAATGGAGTATTTCCGCAACCGATGTTCCATGTTGCTCGCTCGGGATTTGCAGGAAAAACGGAATCGCCACAGATTCGATTGGATTGGCGGAATTTGCTTCTTGCAATGATTGGCCGTAACATTGTCCGAAAAAGAAACATACGAAAAACGATAATCCGATCGTTAAAGGGGGAAATGAGCGCATTGGCATTGAAATTCCTTTCAGGATGGATGAATAAAATTTTGTCATGATCGGTACTGATTTGATCTTTCAAGACCAAATCTCCTTTTCTCGTTTATTGTGAAACTCCCGCTTTTTCAAAATATTTTTTGGCTCCTGTGTCGTCGCCGAGTACGGTGAGGCAGATCGCGAGGTTAAGATTGATTCCCTTGTCCGCCGGTGCCAGTTGTGATGCTTTGAGGAAATAACCCCGTGCGACCTTCGGTGCCTCCGCACGTCCCGTTTCCTTCATGAACCAGGCCATGCCCAGTGCGTTCTGAACGGCGGCGGAATTTGGCACAACCTTCTCGACTTCCTCAAACTTCGCAATCGCATCGCTAAGCCTGTATTCCGCCAACAACCATTGCCCAAACTCAAAACGCAACTTCACGTCATCGGGATTCTGTGCCATTTGATCGCGAAAACGTCGTTCTTTTTGGATATCCGACTCATCACCTCCCTTGATTCCCGACAGCATCCCTCGCAGGTCATAGCCGTAATCGGTCAGTCTGTTTTGTTTCAAAACCAAATCCGATCGTGCCACATCGGTTCCTTGCGAGCGAAACATCCATACGCCTATCACTGAAATGACGAGTATCGCCGCAGCAGCAATGAAAAGTCGGTGGGGATGTCGTGATGATGCCGGCGAGGCGACTTGAGTTGGAAGTGATATTTTTTCTCCCGTTTCGGCGGGAGCAAAGGTCAATAGATCATCATGGCACATCGCGGCAATGCTGCGACGGCAATAAGCGCAATCCGCAAGGTGGTCAAGGATTCCGTCGACTTGACTTTTTTCCAACTCTCCGAGCGACCATGCTTCTATCAGGTCAACATCTTCCGCAGGATGTGGTTTTGCATCATCAATCGGCTGCGAGAGTTCATTTTTTGCACAAAGATGCATGAGCAGTTCCAGGCGTTCGTTTGTGAGAGGTTGCATGATATAATAGCCTTTATATATTTTGGTTGTATTTTTATGTTGTTCAGGTGATTTTGTCCCAATGCAATTTGATTTTTTCGATCACGGCATCCAAAGCATGGGTTACCGTTCCACGATCAATCTTCAGCATCTCGGCAATTTTCGTTTTTGGTAAATGATCCTTGAGAAAATAATTGAGAATAAGCTTTTGTTGTTTTGTCAGCTTCTTGTTTTCGTCAAGGTTTTCAATGACACGGTACAATTTTTCAGCATCTTCCTGCAATTCGATTTCTCTCTCCGGTAAATCAAAAACAGGCCTGTCATTGTCCAGGATTTCGATAAAAACCGGATACCGCACATCGTCATTACCATTATTTTGGTTTTTCTTCTTGGATTTAACTCCCAAATAGTTCAGGATGTAATTATGAATGACCCTGCCAAGCCAGCTTTGCAGGAATGTTTTTCCCACATAGGAGTTGAAACGGGCACCTTGTTGGTTCTCACGGTCAAAACCACCCAGTTTGACGAGCAAGAGATTCCACCAATCCGGAATACATTCCTGCCGGACAAGCTCCTGGTTTATGCGATAGACAACTTTGACGGCAAATTCCTGATAATCCCTCACGAACTTGTCTATTGCGTCCTCTTCTTTTTTAACAAATGCCACGGCAAGGTGTACACATGGGAGTGGATTCCCTCCTAGGTCAGGTCGGATTCCAAACCCTTTGCCTTCAAGAAGGGACTCGTAAACCGTTTCAAAGTCAACTTTTCCGAACACTTGAGTCGTTGAATCCAATTCGATAGCCAATTGCCAATGGTAGGAAAAACAATTCCATAAACGTGTCAAAAAAATTATGCGATACGGCACGTCTTTTTTACCGAGTATTTCTTCAAGGCGTTTTCGCAGGTTTTGACAACCTTTTTCCCATTGTTGCATTCCGGGTTGTTTGGAAAGCCAATTTCGGTCGATTTCAAAAAGCGTGTCAAGTTCATCTTGTGACATGATGTTTTTCAATTCTCGCTTTGATTTACGAAAAATTCATCGTTGTTAAAATAGTGAGCTTTTGTTGTAACCCAAAATGATTATAAAACTTATGGTTTCACTATGCAATAAAGCCTCTGTGAAAAAACAGAGGCTTTATTGTTTTCACAGTTTGGTTAAATCAGTTAAATTGACTGTTGATAAATAACTTGGGACTGTTTTTCGTTAATTCTTTGTTTTTTGTTCACTTTCTTTGAGAAAACGCTGGGAAGCATTTCTTTTTTTGCTTCCTCTTGGTCATTCATTTGAGATACTTCGATTTTTTGAGATGCTTCAATTTTCACAACATTTGGCTTGTCGTTTTTCTTGGCATTCAAGAATTCTTCCACTCTTGCCGAATTGGCCGGTGCCGCAGCAAGTTTTTCAGCCTGAATAATCTGTTCGATGGTTCTAACCGGATTTCCTGCAATGACCTGTTCATTTTCCCTGAAAAGTTCATTCACATTCGCAATCAACTGAAGTCCTTCAAGTGAAAGCTTTTCCGCTTTGAACAACTCACGTTTGGTGTCGAGCAGTGCCAATTGAGATTCCGTTTTTTCTTTTTGTACGGTCAACTCTTCCATCTTACTGTTTGCGTTATTCATGACAGTGTCCATTTCTGACAACGACAAGGTCAATCCGTCATTTTGGGCAAGCAACAGGCTGAGTTGTGAACGAAGCTGGATTTCGGTGTACGACTGACCATGAACTTCAAGCGGAAATTTCCCTTCAGCATTATGATATGCTTCACGAAATTCTTCCGCGAATTCTGTTCCCCGTGACAGTAACCCACGTTTATCACTCTGTTTTTTTGCGAGTTTTCCAACAGATACACCGAGATTTCGCCAGTTTTCCTGAATCCTGTTTTGATCTCCAGTGAGTTTTTTCTCGACAAATTTGATGTAACCCAAAGGATCTGCTTGAATTGCGTCCGCTGACCAGGAACTCACTTCATCAATTTTCTTCCAGACCACCGCCCGAAAAACCGGACTGACGGCCATAAGTGTCCCACCTGTAACAAAAAGTGCGACAACGAGTGTGAAAATACTACTCTTTTTCATGATTTTCTCTCCCAAAAGGTGATTTGTGTGAAATGTCATAAGCTGACAACATTAAGAAGACCTTCAGGAGACATTCATGTTGTAAAAAAACTTGAAAAAAATTTTTCGTGCAGAGGGTGGCTTGGAAAATGGGAAAGGCTCAGACCGAACGCTCCCGTATCCCCGCTCCCGCTCGTTTATAACCTGCGTTCAAGCATCGGCGAAGGCGTGACAACCATTCGCTGGTCGGCCAATCAGAGTGAAGTCACCGACTGCGTGTTCGGCATTTGGTATTCCCCCGACTCGCCCGTCGATGTCTCGCGCACTCCGGACAGCACCGTCTGGTACTCAAGCACGATAACGGAATACCAAACCTCGTTCCGGCAAAATGCCCCCGCCTATGTCGCCGTCGCCCCCATCCGCACCGGCAATCAATCCGAAACCGGCCTCGTCAAGGAACTCTACCTCGACTGGAACAACACCCCGCCTCGTGCGCCCGACGACGTGATGATTCTCGACAAACCGCTCCCCGCCATCGACCCGGAAATCATTGAGCGAAACGCCGACGACCAAAATGTGTCGCTTTGGTTCTGACAATCTACCCTACCCATAATTTTACTGTTGGAACAAAGATTTTCTCACAAAGGCACTAAGGCACAAAGTTTTGGAAAAATATCGCATGGAAACCTTCGTGTTCTTTGTGCCTTTGTGAGAGACAAATCTGAAAGGAATTTCCAAAATGGACGAAATGATCAATCCTCAAACGCTGTATTTAACGGCGGAGCAATGTGCCATCCGTTACAACATCTCTTTGCGACAATTCCAAACACTGGTCAAACGCGGCGACGTTCCACAGCCGATCAAACTTGGAACCAGTCAACGCTGGTCGATTCGTGTCCTTGATGATTTTGAATCGGAGCAGATCAACCGGCAATCGATCTTTTTTCAGCGAACATCGCGTCCGTGTCAGAAAAGGAAAAAATAGTCGTCGTTTTTTTCGTTCTCGCCGTTGACT
>JGI20166J26741_11528696_pt1 | contig 12393 bp, 11 predicted proteins | sample TergutCu122P5_FD_26741 | JGI IMG/M metagenome (IMG submission 26741) | reverse complement strand
CCTCAGATTCACCTCTAATTTCACCATCATTCTCATCGGGTCAACGTAACTGCGCCTACTGGGCGTCCCAACTTCAGAAGTCAGTTACACTTCAGCCACAGCCGGGGGGGGGACCACGAAGTCTGAGAGGACATGTGGAGGCATTGGGGGGGGGAATCTAAATTTCACTTTGTAGTAATATTTGTGGGGCAGGGAGGTATTTCTTTCAGGACACAATTGCAGTTGTGATGTGAGACTATTGATCAGGAATAAGGATTAATAAATTAAAGCCCAATTTTCCTGGACTGATACAAGAACATAATATATGCTTGCCTTTGGTACTGGTAAGTGATGGTCTGTTCAAAGTAAGTCCCCTTCCAAACTAAAGCGGAGATCCATTGTTTTCACCACTGCTGGAACTGACTTTCTGGGATTATGCATAGGATGGTTAGCAGTTCCTGAATTTCAGGGACATCCTGAAAACAACACCTTCATAAATGTGATTTTGTTCTTGGAAAAGAAGAAACTGGAAGGGTCCAAATCAGGTGAGTAAGGAAGGTGGGGACCACAGTCATGTTTTCGGTGGCAAAAAAATTGCTGCACAGACAAGGCTGGGTTCACGGACAGGTTGTAGTGGTTAAACTGACCAGTCCTGGTTGCACCATCTTTCCAGACATTTTCAGTGGTCTTGCTCACTTAGATGTTGTAAAACGTGCAAGTAGTAAGGCTGCTTAATTGTTTGGGCTGGAAGAAGATGGTCCTGAAGAACAGTACTGTCACAGTCCAGAAAGATGAACGTGCTTATGACGTTTGACCTGATTCCCTGATGTTCCTCAATTTCCTAGAAGGTGGGCTTATCGTCTGAGGGGAGTATGATATTTTGGTATACAGAAAAATTCCTGCTTCTTCTTATTTACACCATAATAAGTCACTTATCTGCTTGAGATCCCCTAGTTAATCAGCTCTTTTAAGTATGAATTTTATTTGAATATTTAAAACTTCAATTCCTTTCTCAGAAAATATTGTGTCTCCTGTACAGAAACCATTTTATTAATGCTGTTTAGATCAGTGTTTACAGTTTTTTCTGAGAATCAGACAAAACAGCTCGACAGACTATAAGGGCACAATGGATTGTTGTAATGTTTTAAGAGCGTGTGCGATTTCAAGCTTCTGCCTCAGGGTAAATGAGATCTTCACTTCTCTGGGATGTTGCGCAGATTTGATTGGTAGTTGGATACTGACATTTTGGGACAACCTATCGGTTCCATCTTCAAGGATCAAACAGTCCAAGAAGAAAGCATTTTTGTAAAATAACCAATGTGCCTTGAAGGGTTTTTAAATCACATTGTACCATTAAATAAAGTATGGATGAACCAAGCAACCACCCAATCACAAATATTTCATACTTTCAACACATCTGTTTTATTTGTTGTATGTATGATTGGCAGGATATTGTGGCTGCCGCAGCAGCTTGTGAGGAAGTTAAGTCCAGTAAGAAGTTTGCTCAGATATTGGAGCTCATTCTGCTTGTTGGAAATTACATGAACACTGGCTCGAAGAATGGACAGGCATTTGGTTTTGAAATAAGTTTCTTACCTAAGGTAAGATTTTGAAAGAGTTTAAATATATTGCTGTCTTTTTTTAAAAGCATAATTGATGTGAAATATGAGGGTTGTGCACAAAGTAAGTTTATGGGATGTGTAATTTTGTAACTAAAGAACCTTGGAACATTTCACATGCAGTTAGAATTTGGAATTAAGTGACTGTAATTTGCGTGTTATGCTGAAGCAAGATCTAGGTGACAAATTTAGAGGGGAAATCAAGTTGGAAACTGTTGGACACAATGATCAGTTAACACAGGGCATGGACTTCTTTCCATGGGGAATAGAAAAGCTTGTCATATGGTGTGATAGATGCCTCACTTGTGTCAGGGACTGTGGAAAAGTAGTGGGATAGCAGTACAGTGAAATCTGGACTGTTTATGTTAAGGCTAAAAGTAAAAAATTCAAAATATATACACTGTAAACTTATTTTCTGATTGATTGTGGTAAATCAACATACCTAGCAATGACTTGCCCTTGCCACAGTGAGTAGCTTTGCTGAGTTAACTGAATTGGCATCTTCTGTGTTTAGCTGACAAGTACAAAGGATGTAGAGAATAAGCTGACACTGCTACACTATCTGGTGGAAACAATAGAAAGTAAGTTCCCAGAATTATTGACATTCAACGAAGACTTGGCTCATGTGGACAAAGCAGCAAGAGTCTCGGTGGAAACAATGCAGAAGACACTGCGTCAAATGGATGCCAACGTCCAGAACCTGGAGTCTGATCTGAAAAACGCAAAACAACCTCAGGGAGATGATGATAAGTTTAGTGAAGTCATGGGTGTATCCTTTTCAGGCATGTCTTTGTTGTTTTCTCTGAGGCATTCGGGATTGCACTTAATAAATTGATGAGATTCTGAAACAGAATTTTGAAGCACAGACCTGTTTGTCTAAAAGACGAATGTTTAATGTACACTCTGTAAGTTCTGCAACGTCTGTTTGTAACTACTCCGTGATAGAGGAGGAACATTTTCCTCTGCTGTTGGCTGCATGTGGGTAAGTGAAAGAATGCCCAGCAATTTCTTATCTGATGTGGTGCTCTACTTTATCTCTCCTGACCAGCCAGCCTGTGTCATTCAAACATTGAGAGTGGCTGAATCCACCTATTTTATGCTGCTGCATACCTCAATTTCTTTACCTCACTGGAAGGGCAGAGACCATAGTTTTATAAGATCATAACTGAAGAATTCTCCACTTAACCCCTTGGTGCCAAAAGTTGACTACATTAAACGTGCATTTTGTGGATAAAATGCCCGAAGTCATGTAAAGATTTCACCAAAAACACACAATGTAATGGCAGTCATTTAAATTCCCAGCATTTGCAGAGTACACCCTGCATTTAATTCCAGCCCCAAAGAGTTTAGCTGCATTGTAGATATAAAGTTGGCCGTGAAGAAGCAAACAGTCCTCTGTTTTGATGCACTTTCTTATTCCATATGACTGTTTGTACAATATTTACAGTCAAATGTATGAAAAGAGTAGTTACTTTGAACGTTATCTCTTTTTAAAGTAGGATACAGAGTTCTGAAAACACCGCAGTGTTAACATCATGCATACATTCCCTCTCTTGTTTGTTCTTCGCATAATAGAGGACCGAAGCTATAAATCTTGTTGCATACTATTATAACAGGTGTTTTTCATGCTGTAAACTCAGTCCCAGGCAACTGTCACAATATAATATTAAAGTAGGACATGAGCATTTACTCCATATCCTTTGCTATTAATCGCATGTCATTCTTCTGTATCCTGTTCAGTTTTATATGACATTTACAGTTGAAACAGCATCATAAAATGAATAATTGACCATTTCAAAGACAGCTGAGTGATTGTGGAAAGTGCTTATGTGACAGTTTTCCTTAATTTGAACTAACAGACATTTTCCAAGGAAGCTCGGTCACAGCATCAGATCCTGGATAGCATGTTTAAGAACATGGAGTCTTTATATGCAGATATTTCAGAGTTCTATGCTTTTGATAAACAGAAGTATAGTTTGGAGGAGTTCTTCACTGATATCAAGACATTTAAGGATGCTTTCTTGGTAAATTTTTTGAGGTTTAATTTGTTTCTTAACTGTTAAAGCAAAGTACCAGAGTTCGGTAATGTCATGCAACAATTTGAAACAGTAATTGCATCTTGTTTGTCTGATATGCAGCAAGCACACAAAGATAACTTGAAGCTGCGAGAGACGGAGGAGAAGGTGAGGAGAGCACGCGAGGCCCGAGAGAAGGCTGAGCAAGAACGAGCAGATCGTGCAATGAGGAAGAAAGCACTGGTGGACATGAATGCAGATCAGACACAGGAAGGTGTCATGGATAGTCTGTTGGAAGCTCTTCAGACAGGGTCAGCATTCAGCAGGGACCAGAGACAGAAACGGCCAAGACCAAGGGCAGCTGGAGGTGTGTGTGACAAATTTATCATTAATTGGTGCTGTGTTAGGGTCTGAGTATTCTCCGTGTGTTGGATATTGCAACATTGTTTTTCTCAGTGTGAATCTTATTGTGCCAACAAGATCATGGGCAGACCTAGATATGTAACTTGTCATTTGACATCCTGTCCCATTTTTCTTGCTGTACTTTCTGTTCCCTTTTCATCACTACAACTTGGTTTATGTGTAATCTACAAGAACTGATAAGACCACAGTATTACACTCTTAATCACCATATTCACAACATTGCTGCTGATCGATGGAATAGTGAAAGGTATAAAGGACCCCTTAGTTACCAGTTAATAAAACTTTCTGGATGATCCGGTGCCAGATACCACAGCTTTTACTGTCCGACATTCACAGTTTTGCATCCCCCGCCTACTCTCTCTTCTTCATTTTCCATTGTCCTTATCTAGACTCGGTTACTTTGGTTGTGGCATTCAGCCCAGTAGTGACGTGTCTAAATTGGGTTCTGGTTTTCTGTTCTGGATTATGTTTCAGTAGGACTGGGACAGGCCAACATCCATGTCTTAAGTTATGAGGTAAGAGTACTGAGTTATTATTTTAGTGGTCACAGGTCCTGCAGCATTTCACATGTATTCTCAGTTTATCATCTGGATAGAATCTGCTAGGCATGGAGCAGTCTGTGTATAAGTGAATTTATCTGCATATCCTTGAGGAAACATGAAGTTAGAGTTTCCAAGAAGTGCATGTGAAAGTAGTTAGTTGTTTGCATCTTTCCTGCTTGTGGTACATTGTTATTGTTTCATAGCTCATGTCATTATATTATATGAGTGCTTATACCCCTGACCACTTCCAAAAATTTCCTTGCTATAATTGTTTTGATAGACTACAGTCATGCGCCACTTAACAACGTTTCGGTCAGCAGTGGTCCACACATACATACCCATAAGATTATAATATTATAATACAGGGTGTTTCATAATGTTCTCTGTGATTACAAACATTTATAACAAGAAAACCAAAGGACCTATTTTAATGGAATTGTTCACAGCCACAGGAAAACTGAAAAAGTATTTTTGACAACTAGAGATGTTCGATGTGTGTACCATGGGTGACACGGCACACAGCGGTACAATATTAAAGTTCTTGCCACACACGCATCAACACAGACACCGAATTTCAGTAAATTGTTTATACCACGCACAAATGGTCTTGTCTGTAGGCAGGTCCTTTGCGTACTTTGCACGAAATGCACATTGCACAGTAACCACAGACTTACTTGTGTGATATTCCAACGTACAAAACAACTTCTCCCCCGGAGCGGCCATTTTCTCATTACATACACTCGCATCGCCTAGCAGCAGAAATGTGAACTGCGATGAAAAACAATGTACTGGGAAAAAAATTTTTCAGTTGTTCCTTCTGTCTGTACAGGTTCGTAAATATGTGTCCTATGGTTTTCCTGTAGTAATTTTTTGTAATCCTGGAGTACATTATGAAGCGCCCTGTATAGTATTATAATACTTACCATTGTGTTACAATTGCCTGCAGTATTCAGTACAGTAACATGCTCTATAGGTTTATAGTCTAGGAGCAATAGGCTATATCATATAGCCTAGGCGTGTAGCAGGCAGTACTATCTAGGTTTGTGTAAGTACTCTGTATGACGTTAGCACAAAGATGAAATTCCGTAACAACCCATTGCTCACAATGTATCCTGCTGTTAAGCGACACATGACTCTATCTGTGTAAGGATGTGCATGCACACATGTGTGCACATGCACATGCACACACCTACACACACACGTGCGCACACATATGAGTGGTGGGCATGCAACACGCAATTGCACCAGTAATTGCTAAAGTGTTTTAAAAATAATGACATACTTAGGGTGCAGTGTTGGTTGTTTCAGCTGAAAGAAGAGCGCAGCTGAATCGGAGTCGTTCCAGATCTGGTTTAGTAAGTGGGGGCCTCACAGGTAGAGAGCTGTCTAGGTAAGTGTACAATTACTACTGCTTTAGAAGCCACAACAAAAGAGACTATGTTATTCCCTCTAAATCAGGTCAAATTAGTGCAATTTTTGAAGTAAGAGAAATGACATCAATTCGTTAAGACTGTGTATCGAATTGTACTTTGCTGCAAAATGTGATGGAAGGGGGTGTAAATTGTTTATTTAGGTACTTCTGTATGATCCACTCTGAGCTGTAATCCTGTTATAATATTTGAAGTGTCTTCCAAACACGATGAAACTTATTTAAGGTAGAAAGAAAATATGTAAGACGTTTCTGTGTTTGAGACATTATAATAATTTCATCCGAAGTTTTCTTATATGTTTTAAATGATTCATGACCATGCACTGATGATTTATTATGATAAATATGACCAACAAGTGCATTTACAGATATGTAAATGTATTTATTATAAATATATAGGAGGCTATGCCATTTATAATACAGTAAATTCACAAATATGTATATGCACTTGTTGGTCGTATTTCTCTCCCATGTGTTGTTTGTATATTTTACCTGTTTGAACACATTACCTGCTTAAAAGATTTTTTTCCTACATACCACACAACGAATACCATGGAACTAGTATCTTACCCACTTTCTACAGTTGAAGTTAAGTTGCTGCTTCATTTAACCAAATTTTTTTATTTCTTGCAATTGTGCAGTGTTGAGGTGACATGTGGCAGTACCTAAAACTAAACACTTGCTCCAGTGTGGTTCATGAGGTGACACTTTCTTATCTCTTACATCTTGGTGAAATGATTTTTGAGATGGTCTTCTGAACTGGTGCACAGTGGTTAGTTACCATTTTAAAATTGTTGGTGAAATATATTTTAAGTATAATGAACCACCGCCAGTCAGTGTGTTGTGATTCACCTTTCATTGGTTCATCATCCAGCAAAGCATTCCTTATTTCAGTTATGTAATGTGGGACATTTGAAATGGAAGACTTGATGATGATTAACTAATTAGTGTTAAAGTTGTTGCTTTGGACTGTAACCAACACAATATGATACCAATAACAAACTGAACAGTCAGACAGAAAACAGTTATTGCAGTAAAATATTATTGAAGTGGTTTATTACAGTGAATGTATATCAAATTGTTGAAATGAAGGAGGACATTGCATGGAATGAGTATGAGAAGTATCTTTGACAGTGCGTTGAGAGAGGGGGGAGTTACTTGGGCAGGGATTCTTATAGGGATTTTTGTGCTTGGGACAGTTGCGCATGCTGATGGAGCCTTTATTGCACAGCTAGGCAGTGAAATAAAGCAACAGTCCTGTCTGACCACCCTTCACTGGGTAGTCTCTGCTGGTTACACATTTAGGTACAGAGAAACATAATGTAATTTTGTGGGACGGTGTTTTGTTTGATCTCAACACACACACACACAAATTGGAAGTGTAATAATTGTGTGAGATAATGACGTTCTCATGATTTTGTGTAACACATGAGTATAGTGAACCACAGTTCTTGTGAGAAGTTCCTTATACAAAATAATCAGTTGTGAACAACCCTTGTTTATCTTATCATTGAAGAAGTTTTCTTGCAAGTTCGTGTTATTACTTTTGTCCAACCATGTCCGTAGTTGCGATCATCCTCTTACCAGACTTCTTGTGACAGCTACATACGTGCAGTCTTCATGAGACTAATTCTTTGCATCCACTTAGACTGATGAGTTGTTAGATTTAGTTACAGATTAAAGCTTAAAATGTCACAGACATTACACTTCACTCATATTCAGTATGAGTCATCATGTTCTAACACTTAAAACAGTGATATTCCTCATCTCCCATTTCAGTACAATTCAACAAGTGAAACTACTATGATTACTGCAGCAGTGGTTTCATAAAAATTGTATATTGCAATTTCATTGTTTGTCTTCTGTTTATCTTTTTATATATATACATAGTCCTGCCATAAGTTCTGTCCCAAATTTCATGTAGTCCGCAGCTGGAGATGGTGAGGTGGAAGGATTCAAAGGTTGGTTATTTTTGGACTCTTGACCCTTCAGGTACTTGTGCCAAGGCAGTTTGCTCACGTCTCTCGCAGTGTTAACATGGAATGGGGTTTCAAGGAAAACCATGTGGCTGTGATTGCCCTTCAGAAATCCAGAAAATCAGACTCTCAAATTTTCAAACTCTTGAAACCATTGAAAATTTCATCTATCGGGCAATTAAACGTTATAAGGAACTCTGGGGTGATAAAAGACAGGGCTCGGTCAGGATGCCTGAAAAGTGTGAGGGCTGAAGCCACTATCAAAACAGTACAGGAGCGGATTCGCCGAAATCCGCTCTTGGAAACAGAAGATCATGTCCCGAGAGCTGAACATATTGACCCAATCAGGTCGTGCCTCATCAGGGACGATCTACACATGAAAGCGCACCTCCGCTCAAAGGGACACCTCCTTGCTCCTGCTTTGAAGGAGATCCGACGGACAAGAGCAGAGCATCTCCTCCAGTGGCATGCTGATAATGGGCACGAAAACATCCTCTTCACGGACGAGAAATTTTTCACCATCGAGGAGCAGTATAACAACCAGAACAACAAGATTTATGCTCAAATGTCCCTGGAGGTGCATTCTGAGGGTGCAGGGATGCCATCACCTATCCTACATCATGGTTTGATGGGAGGTGTCCCATCAGGGGGTGACACATCTTCATTTTTGCATGAAAGGAGTGAAACTGGTGTCCGACCATATCAAGAGGACGTGCTACAAGGAGTTGTGAAACAGCTTAACATGACCCTCTTTAGTGGTCAGAAATGGGTCTTCCAGCAGGACTCATTTCCTGCCCAAAAGCCAAGACAACTCAGGAGTGGCTGCGGAGGAACATTCTGGCCGAGGATTGGCCCTCAGAGAGTCCAGACCTCAACCCCTGGGACTATAAATTGTGGGCTGTTTTGGAGGACATGACTTGCCAAAAGCGTCACAACAACCTGGACAGTCTGAAGAGATCCCTTGTGAAAGCAGCAGCAGAGATCCCCGCAGAGACGGCACGTGCTGCGATAGCAGAGTGGCTGGAGCGTCTCAAGGCTTGCGTCGAGGCAGAGGGTGGCCATTTTGAGTGGCATTATTATAAATAAGAACATAAAACTATTGCTAATAAATTATTTGGCTCAAAAAGTGGTTGTTCTGTTTCATTTTCCTTCTAGGTCACAATATACTTGGGACAGAACTTACGGCAGGACTGTGTATATAATTGTGTTACATATGATGGTGCTACATGCAGTTGCTTATTTGCTTTTGTTGTAGTGAATTACTGAGCACAGCGTAGCAGTGATTCCTGCTGTCAGCATGTTCGTTTGATCTTCGACATCCGTCCACCTACCAGTCTAATCCAAGTTGTAAACATTTTGAGACTGTAGGTAGTGTTTCCCAACTTGAAGATAACTTATATATTTTATATTATAAACATTACATGAAGGATTTTGTATATTTTAGCCTGCACATAGAATTTGGTACAACTGAAAGAGTGGGTATTTATTGCCACTGTGAATGTGCCAAAAAGTGGTAGATACCTCAGTATGGTGGTGGTTATCATATCGGAGGTGATTGCAGACTGCAGAACCATTGTGGTATATGTAACTGGTATATTGTGCAAAATATCCATAGAAGCTCACGTGTTTAAAATGAACAGTGTTTGTATAGTGTTTACCATTTCAAATTGTTTGTCCTTGTTGGCCATGTGGGACAAGACATACCAGTTCACGTAGTCACCATAGATCATGTATAAGTGATAAATTTTTCATAATTCAAACAGTATGTCAGAAACATGACTGTATTTCTGAAAATGGTGTCTTCCAGTCTTTGGAATTACATTGTGCAACAACGTAATTTCTGTAATACTCACTGAAGTTAAGTATGAGAAACTAAAGTACATACCAGTTAATGTTGCATGGAAGTTCTTTAACATGGCATTTAACTAGTAATGGAGAGTAGAGTAGAAGAGAACAGAGCAGAATAGGACTGTCACATTCCTCAAATTTAAATCTGTATTAATTTTATTTTTGGGGGGAGATTTAGAACAGATTGTTCGTACAGCAAGGCTACACATTTAAGAGACCTTGATGAAATTAAATGTGAGATAGGTTCTTGAAAATATTATAAAGTAAACTTTGAATATTACACCAAATGTTGCAAATTTCCATCAGATTTGCAGGTAGTATAAATTTTTAATAATTCCATCAAAATGATCCAGTTGGTTATCCAGGTCAGAGGTCTGGAACAAATCCACTTTGTACTCTGCAACACAGTTAGATACATTGGAGGTTTTAGTATGCATAAAATGTGTTTTGGGAATGTGATAATTTGAAACATTTGTGTACTGTGATTGGACATTGCAAAATTATATCAGTACATAACTCTAGATGAAGGTTGTGAATTTAGCTGCTTGGTGCATTCTGCAACCACCTGCGGTCATCTGCTCTTCACACACATCGGCTGCTCTCACGTTCATTTCCATGTTCGTAAAACATGCATTAATTTTATTAATGAAAACTTATGAGTTTTTTTTAGAGTGTTTTATTAGTGTCAGCCAACTGTGATACCATGATATATACAGAAATGATATGCGGGCTGTTATATGACTTAATATTATTCTGAGTGGTTTTTATTAACTGTGTGACAAATTATATCAAGTGCTCTGTTTTTTCTTAACTACAGTTGCACTATCCCCCAATATTATATAACCCTTGGATGCATTCCTAGAGTGTAAGTAACACAAGAAATTTCAAGATAACAGAATTTTATAATTACGAAGGTGAATATATTAACAAAATACATATGATTTTACTCACATGATGCCCCTCAGCAATGACACTAAACATACGCACAGTAACCTGGCTGGTGTTGTGATAAAGAAAGCTTTATCTACCTATATAACTCAGCAACTGATAATATGACGTTGAATGTAACAGAAATGTAAAACACACACACACACAAAGCCAGCACAGGGACCCTTGGCCTATCTTTGAGTAGTCACCAAATAGAATATGGAAGTCAAGACCAAAACCGAATTTAGACCATGTCAGCAGTTCAGAAGTCCAATTAAGAGTGAACCAAATGCCAGTTTCAGGCGTTCAGGTAGGACACAACAGGGGAGGGGGTATAGAGGAAAACCGAAAATTTACTCCTCATATTAATACCCTTTGAATCCAAACTTCTGTGCTGGCATTGCTTAGCAACTAAGTACTCTGAAGTCTCTTTGTTCTCTGTTTAAACAATTATATGTCCTGCTTCAAAACCCTGCATCAGGGGTTACACGGTCTATCACTGTCATCTGTTTATTTTTTTCTGCTAGTGCAATCAGATGTTTAATTGCAGTGTGCATGAAATTGAGTAGTGTGCTTGCAGGTTATTGATCTGGTATATGTGGAATAAAAGCCAACTAGATGCAACAGAATAATTTTATTGCAAACTTATTGTCCGCTCAACATGTTTCGGGCACCATTATACCCATCATCAGGAGCTCAAGATTATAATGGTGCCCGAAACATGTTGAGCAGACAATAAGTTTGCAATAAAACTATTCTGTTGCATCTAGTTGGCTTTTATTCCACTTATTTCACAACGATGTACGGTCATACTCACATCAAGTATTCATCTGGTGTAATGTATGCACATTGCTTGTAGCATATGTCAGTAAATGCACGAATGCTTTTAATCATAGTTTATTATTATTATTATTATTATTATTATTATTATTATTATTATTATTATTATCCTGACAGATGGGTGGTATACCATGTGTTCATTTTTGTTGACTGTCCCATGAATGTGATTATTATAATTCTGCAGTGCTTGCTAGTTTCATTTTTAGCTGGCTTCTGCTGTTTCTGATCTTACTATTTGTTCTTTGTGGATTGCTGTCACCAAACTGACTACTCTGTTGACTCTAAGACTGCACACAAGGATGTTTTGATTGTTTGTCCTTGATAGTTCATTTGGCAGATTTCTATTCCAAAGCTAACAGATTTAAATCTGACACTCATAAGGTATTCATGTAAACATGGTGTGGGCCAGGATAGCTCAGTTGGTATAGCGACTTGCTACGGGCTGGAAGGTCTGGGGATCGAATCCCGGTGGGGGGCGAGATTTTCCACACCGGCCCTGGGGCCCACCCAACCTCCTGTACAATGGGTACCGGGTCTTTCCCGGGGGTAAAGGCGGCCGGGGCATGACGTTGACCAACCCCCCCACCCCCACCCCCACCCCCAACCCCCCTAGTGCCAAGGTCATGAAAGAGTAGAGCTATACCTCTACTCCCCCTCTGGGTTCATGTGGCCTGCTACAGGGTGAAACCTTATCTTATGTAAACATGGTAACCCCACTTTTGTGTGGTGCTAAAGAGCAGTGACCATGTGTTTTAGATACGCAACTTTGCAATCATACCTCCTCCTTTTTTTTTT
>JGI20166J26741_11528585_pt1 | contig 12394 bp, 3 predicted proteins | sample TergutCu122P5_FD_26741 | JGI IMG/M metagenome (IMG submission 26741) | reverse complement strand
TGTGGCTGTCGACTTAACAGATCAACTACTGATCGTGTATGGGAAACACAATAAGGCAGTGCGTTGACTATTTATAAACTTGAAGAAACCCTACGATTCAGTTAGGAGGGAACTGTATGATATCATTGAGTTTGGTATACCTGTGAAACTAGCTAGTTTTCAGAGAAATGTGCTTAAATAAAAGCTACAGTAGAGTCCTGATAGGTAAACATTTTTCTGCTACATGTCTTTTTAGGAATGGACTGAAACACAGAGATCCCATATGGCCATAACTGTTCAAATTTGCTTTAGAATACGCCATTAGGAAGGGTCAACGCAGGTGTAGAAATTGAATGGTGTACATCAGTCCCCGCTTTATACTGATACGGTTTGTTTTTTTTTTTTTTTATGTTTCGACAGGCTAAGTGGGCCTAGGCCTCCTCATTATTGAGATTTCGATATCACACTCGGTAAGACTCCTCTGGACGAGTGATCGGCCCGTCGCAGGGACCTCTGCCTGATAACACACCACTGATAAGAGACAAATATCCACGGCACGGCGCTATTGAAGCCGCAATCCCAGCAAGCGAGTGGCCGCGGAACCACGCCTTAGCCCGAGCGGCCATTGGCATCGGCTGAAAGTTGCGTACTGTAAAGGAAAACACCGAAGTTTTATTAATTGCCTCTAAGGAGACTGGTCTAGAACAAGTCTACTTAACAAATAGTTCACAGACAAATTGTACGCGACGCAGTTTTACTCGTACGTTGCCGGCAAAGGCGTTTGAAATGAAAAGACGTCTTTTAAATCTTGGCAACACCCCAGCCTGTGTTGTGAAGGACATTTTTACAATTGTTCCTTTATCAGTTTATATTTGTTGCACATGATGTAGGAAAACACAAAATTATATACATGTATTTATATGCATACTTACTCATTATTTAGTGTGTTGCATTCCATGTTTCACGCATTCAGACCAAACACTGCCGAAGTTACCCGCACCACATAAAGGCTGAGCAGGTCTGATCTAGAAATAAATGCAGCTAAAACTAAGTATATGTCAATGTCTTGTGAACAGAATGCATGACTGAATCAGAAGGTAGGGGTAGGTAACAAGTTCTTTGAGAATGTGACAAAATTCAACTAGTCTATCTGGGAACAACCCTAACAAATCAAAATTACATTCATTCACAAACCAGGAGCAGATGGAACTCGAAGAGTACCTGCTGTCCTTCGGTAGAGAATATTTTTTCCTCCAGTTTTCTATCCAAAAATTAAGAGATTAAAATACGTAATTTTACCTGTCGTTTTACATGGGCGTGAAACTTTGTATCTCACATTGAGGAATAATGGGTGAGTGAGTTTGAAAATAGGGCGCTGTGGAAGAAATTTTGCGCTAAATAAATACGAGGAAATACGGGACTAGAGGAAACTGCACGATGAGGAGCTTTATGAAGTGTACAACTCACCAAATGTTGTTTGCTTGATCTTTTCAAGGAGAATAAGGTGGACGGGGTATGTGGCACGTATAAGGAAAATGAGAGGTGCATACAGAGTTTTTTAAGGAAATCTGAGGGAAAGAGACAATTTGATTACCTGTGCGTACGTGGGAAAATAATATTAAATTAAACCTTCAAAAAAATAGGATGGGTGTTGGACTGGATTGGCCCATGTTGTGAACAAGTGGAAGGCACTTGTGAAGACGGTAATTTACCTTGGGTTCCATAGAATTAGTGGAATTTGTTGACTAGCTGAGGAACTTTCAGTTTTTCAAGAAATATACTCTGTAGAGTTAGTTACTCTTAATTAAAAATGAAACATTAGAACCGCTTTTGAAGAATAGGTGTCCTGTTGCAACCGTAACGAAGTGTACAAATAGTTTCATGTTTCACAACTTCTCTTCGCCTTGACAGCGGATCACGAATTATTATTGTCTTCACTGCGCCCATTTTTGGACTACCCTAAAGATGGAAGCAGCAAGACCATTCGAAGTGTATGCCAGCCAACACCGCTGTGAGGTATCAAGTACTTACACATCCATTTAACAAAGTCCATCATGAATTAAAAATAAAAATCAACTGTTAAAAGAACTGCCGTCGAAATGATGAAAACGCCTTCTTATTTCGAAATTCATGACACTTTGCAATTCTAGCAATTGACGGCTTTTGCTGTAAATGCAAGAGCATTCACTAGTACCAAACAACGTCGTTGCGGTGTGTAAAAGGTTGAAATTTTAGGGGTTGAGATGTGGAGGCTTACTCGATTAGGAGGATGGAAATTTTCCACAAATGGCCCAGGAACGTCGGTGTTTAGCACAGAGCCTTCCAGAGGGTGTCCATGTTAGTCTTGTGGGCTGTTCTTGACAAAAGCTGATATACAGTCACATGTTAGAGCATAGTTTACAGGTACATATACAAAGTTGGGTACCAAAAAAATTTGGTATCCAAGACAAACGGGTTGCCGGTTATCGTAATTTGTCAGATATTGGAAGGTTGCATCTAATGCTTGTCCTAACATACTCTGCAACATCACAGACAGACCTATCAATTTCATTTGTCACTTGTTATCCTGTCCTGTTTTTCCAGCCGCACTTTCCAGTCCCTTTTCATCGCTACTTACGTAACATATTTTAGATAGCCTATAATCTGGAAGAAAGAAAAAAAAAAGAGGAAATAAAAACAGTAATAAATAACCGAAATCTTGAAATGGCTACTGGATGTTGTCGGTTTGTGAAGAACGGAAATGTAATTAGCCTCTTACGTAATATTTAATTCCGGTTTAATAGAATTTTCCGGGTAATCCAAAACCAGATATCACGGCTTTACTGTATAAGGTAAGGTCGCACCGTTTCGATGTAGGTGCACTTTCGATCATCATAAGGTTTAATGAAATGGTTTCTCTCCGTAAAGCTGTTAGCATATTCTTATCTTACTTTGGTATTTTGATGCGAATAGTTTGTTGAACTCTTTTCGTCTACTTAGCAGTTTGTGTATCACAACTGCAGTTTCTTCTGGGAAGGTTAGTAACCCTGTTTAGCTATTCGAGCCTTTGTAAGACTGTTTTGTTTTTGTTTCCTGAGTTTAGTAGTCTCATTTTAGAGCCACGTATTTGTGACCATGTTTTCTGACATCACCACATGGGTCTGTGTGACGGTTACGAACATCTCTTGAAACAGTTTGGTATTAATTGATTATTCCCTCTGTTCTACCTGAATAACATTTTGCATAAATAAAGTAGGTACAATTTCGATCGGAAGAAAAATATTTTACAAAATACGTCTTGCCAGTAATAACTTGCATTAAGTTACAGAATGCACAGAGTAATAAAAGCAAGAGCTATCTTATAATGGAAGAGAAGTTCATTTGACTGGATTCGTCCAAACCAAAACCACCACTGTGAAGTTTCTTGTACTTTGGGTGCGGCTAAAGGCTACATCTCTTCACAATATGAAACAGAACTTTCATTTTAAATAGTTTATCAACAGGGCTTTCACTATCAAGGTAAACTAAATGCATTTAGTTGGTGAAATAAACTGCGGATATTGATCTAAAAATGCACTGAATTGACAGCTGTCTAAATGTGAAGAGGTGTAACAAATAAAATATTTCAAGACTGAGGGTTTGGGAGACAGTCCTTTCGCCTGTGCCCTTTAGTATCAAGAGAAGTGTTTAGAAGACTACGAAATTATTGACACTTAGCTTGCTCAAGTACAGGACTGTTCCGTCGAAGTTTGTTGTGGTTCAGGAACAGTCACCAGTACATACTGGATGTTTAGACACTAAAACAAACATTAGGCACCTACCAGTTTTCCTTAAACCAAATAAACAGCCAACAATCATTAGGAAATTTAGACTATGAATTTATCCGAAGCACTGGCATTGTAAGAAATAACAACAACCATGATCATTATTGTATTAAAATAAGAAGTAAACAAGAAATAATCATAGAGTCATTCAAATTGTTTTTACCAGATTTCCAACATTATTTTATCGGTCATGTATTTACCCTAGCATGATACGTGTTTGGCAGTTTATTTAAGTTGTACCAAGTGGTGTCTTTTTTCAAACAAAATCTGGTATGAAATATGTCAGTGCTATCCTAGATATAATGAACTCCAAACACGAAAAAAATACAGCATTAAGGAAAAGACCAATCTGAAGGACATCTTTTCAGCATCTGAAGGAAAGACGTCAAGGAAACAAACTACACAGAATTTGGTCCATCTTACTTCCGAACATATTGTGGAGGAAATCCGGGGAGAGAGGGGAAAACTCGTGATGAAATTAAGCTCGTACGTATAAGAGCGGAGGTGAGACTGTGTTACAAACAAATCGCCAGCAAAGGAATACAACTGTGGTTTTCGCTTTTTAAACAGTTATAATGCTCTGTCTATGAAAAAGAAAAGTCGGATTCTTTGCCAAATGTAGTTGTCTGATACCACAAAATATGCGTTGGTGCGATAGACATAAAACACTTCGTATGTGGTAGATGCCAGCGATCGGGGATGTTCCCGCAACAGATCGTAATAGGTACATTTTCGATAAATTTTAAAGCGTGTTTTAATTTCTTAAACAATCATATTATTAAACTTTTCACGTGATGTGGATTTGACATACTCATCAAAATAGCCTGTATAGGATATGTGTGCGTATTGATAATTATTGGGTAGCGTAGTCGGTATAGCGACTTTCTACGGGCTCGGCTGTCTGGGATCGAATCTTGGTGGGGGCGAGATTTTCCGTACTGTTTCAGACCGCCCTGGTGCTCACCTAAACTCTTGTACAATGGGTACCAGTTCTCTTTCCCGCGGGTAAGGCGGCCGGGGCGTGGCGATGACAACCCACCCCGTCTAGCGTCGAGCTATACATCTACTCTCCCTCTGGGCCTTAACGGTCTGTTTTAGGGTGAAATTCACCTCTTCCTTTATGTTTGCTGTTAATTTTTCTTCGTGTATTTTACACATTATGGCATATCTCTCTGAAATGATCGACACTGTCCCACCTTGACATACCGGTCTCATCGTTGTTCATATATCATTTATTTATTTATTTATTTATTTATTACCTGTTGTTCCAGAACCTAGAAATACCGTAACAATATACCTGGAGTTTTTTTTTCGTTCATGGATATTACACAAGTAAAAAGAAAAAAATTATGGACAATGAAAATTTTTGTGGAAGGGGTTTTATTAATCCATTGAGTGACATCTGGTTTTTCCTGTACATATCCCATATCCAAATCAACTGTCGGTCATTTTATGCCTTTTTTTTTTCACTGCACCCTAGAATTAGACTAGATGAGTAAAATCTTTAATAGAGAGTTCACCTGTTATAAATAATACAATTAATTGTACGAAAAACAAAATCGTAAACTAGAAATATCTGTGCCGGTATTGCTGAAGATTCAGTTCTGGAATGTGAAACTGTGTCGTTGTGTGTGTATTTCCCACATTTCGAAGGCACTACGCACGTGCAAAACATGGGGCACTACACATCCAACAGCACAGCTTAAAATCCCAGAAGAATTTAATCTTCATGATAAAATTCTGATACAAATATAAATGTAGAAAATATATATTTGTCGCCGTCCACGCCATGAGACATGTAGAAGGAATATGGATATAACTCTATTCATATCAAATCTCGGCACTAAATGAAGGTAAGAAGTGAACGTCACGCCTCTGCCGATTTACTCCTGGAAAAGAACCGCAGTACGTAGACCACTGATTAGGAGGCCGGGTGGGTCTCTGTGGCGGTCTGGATATTTTTGACTTCAGACTACTGGTAGCAAAAACTTCACGATCCTGTAACCCTTGTTTTTAAGTTCGTGTGCGCTCACATGTATATGGAACGCACTTAACAGTTTTTCGTTTCTGAAATCAAAATGTTTTATGCTCCTGTCAATTAAGATCTACCACCATATTATAAATATTGTTCCAATAATTCGATTCGGGATACTGTAGTCCGTGTAGTAACTGAAATGTGGGCAGGAACAAATTTCTTTTCGATTGGCAGCAGAGGCAAGAGATTTTTACCTTCTTCGAAACGAATCAGATCGGCTGTGGGGCCCACCCAGCCTTCTATTCAATGGGTACGTGAGGCTCTTTCGCCGGAGCTGAAGCGTCCAGGGCTAACCACTTGTCTCTTTGGTGTTAAGGTTAAGAATGGGTGTTGGAACTATACCTTTACTTCCCCATATCTTTTGCCTTCATGGCATGTTTGCGTTTACTTCGATGGACATAATTTACCTGCATAATTATTCGGAATCTCATTACACCCACAACGTGTATGAAGATGGAGCGACACGGAAAGTGGTATAAATAAACGTAAATATTTATTGTTTATAGCAGACTGTCATTAAATCTAGACCTGAGGAGCAAAAGGGTGTAAGTCCAATTTTATCACATTTGAGACAATATGCTACATCTTTGTCTTAGAATTTCAAGCTCTTTCGGATGCAGATGGTTATAAGTCCAAATAATTTCCCAGTGTAACTGGACCAAGAATTAAACAGCAGGAAGCCTTATATTGTTCTAAGAACATTTGTATTATCTCAAAAATTAAATTGGACTTACACTCTTCTGCTTCTGAGCTCCAGAAAAGGAGTCCACCAAGATATAAGACGAAGAACCTTGCGAGTCACTTTTGTAACTCAAAGAGAAATTGCTACCCTTATGTTTAGTCCACCAGTTTGTTGTTCCAGGTTTCAAATACAAAAATATTATTATGCTTTAACAAACTGCTAAATTACGGTTAACAACGGTCTAATAACAATTACGTGGTGTTAACTGTCGTGTTCAATTTTTTGTGGGGCCACGTCGGTTAGGAAACGCTCATGAATTATAATCAGTGAAAGGGACTGCTGCGTTATTACAGTTCGATGGTTTTCATTTAAAGCACAATAATGTAATTAATTTCCTTCATGGCATTTCAGGAAGTGTAAAAGAGGGTGAAAACTGCGTTCAAACCAATAAACTCCAGATACACTGCGTTACTTAATCAGGTGTTGAAAGGGATAAATTTCAAGTATTAAATGCTACATCCACTTATTGTCGTACACTGTTTATTGTAAAGACAAATAACTGTTCCATATTACCATGTTCGTCTTTAATCATGATTAGCCAGCGGGGCATCGACCGCCTTGGCGCGTCGCTAGCTTGCCAGGGAGTGGTAGTTGGGTAGCCAGCAGCACCAATGTACTGCTCGGCCGTCCGTTGTATGGTTGGTGATTCGCCGACCATTGGTGTACAATTTGCCGACCAATCATTGGGAAAGTGCTGTCGAAAATATCCAATGTAAGTCCACAAATTATCTAAGAACTTCTGTGATCATGTATTCGCCTGCAGGCCGGCAAAATTTGATTGTTTTCATAAGAAATCAATGTGAAAAGTCTAGATTCATACTCACTCCATGGAAAACAGCAAGGAAGCCATGTTTGTTTATAAGGATGCTACTTTCCATTTAGTTCACAGTTTCGAAGCGTATCATGTTTTAAGGCCTCGTTGCAAAAGGACAGTTATGGGAACTGTGTTTGGTGTAGTTACGTGGCATTAAATTGCACTACATCGTGTGATGTATGCAGGGTGGTCACATGGAAGCAGTCCTTTGTGTTCGCGATTGCAGGAACGTTACCAAAAAGAATCTTTAAAAGTAATAACACGAGTAGCCTTAATGCAAGTGAGATAGTACGTAGTAGCTACCATGTATATTTCCTGAAAACATTGCATGTAACAATTTTTTTGCTTTTTATGTTAATTATTGGTTCCATCAGAGATATGAATTTATTATTAGCGTTATTATTATTATCGTCATCGTCGTCTTAGCTATTGGGGGTGTAGGAGGGAGAACGAAATCATGTTACGTCTTGTACTGGTGGTGGGTTTTGGTATCCTACACCAGTCAAGAAGCTATTCATTTTTAGTGGTGCTGTTTTAAGTCGAGAAGTGAGGTTAAATCCGAATTATGGTATGTGCCATGTCATAACCTAAACTATGTTCTGCTATTCTGCTTCGTTTTTAAGAAGTGAGGTTAGAATACAGCATGTGTATAAAATTTTTGTAGAGGTAAAAAGGTATGTCATCAGTCGAAACACAACTTGTCTTTTCTTTCAGAGGTGCCAGTGCCTCTGAAGGAGATAAGTTTTGTTTCGACTGATGGCTTACCTTTTTTTCCCTTATTGAGTTGTAACACTACGGGATGTGTTCTATTAAGTTAATATTTTTGTAACACTGCTTGAATTCAGAACTTCTGAATTATGCTGGTGGCAGTGATTGTGTATCCGTTTATTGCCATAATCTGTAATAATAGCCTCAAGCTTTGGAACACTTGCATCTGCACAATTTTGAAACTTAAAGGAACCGAAGTACTTTTGAAGGTTTCGAATTACTTTATTCCATGTAGCAAATTTCTTATGCCTTGTGGCTATATTATGTGGACCCAAATTTGTTCAGAAATTTTCTGTATTTTCAGCAACAAATTATAGTGTTGAGAGTAAGTATGTGATGGCAAATGGATGAAATATTTTCCTGCAAGAGACTTAGGTTTTAGTGCCTGCCATTATTCTGATGATTTTTTGGTATAAAGTATTGTGTATATGTCTGATGGCTTTCTACAGGAAGTTTCTGTGTGTATGATATGATGGAATTGAAGCAGCAAAGTAAACAATTTTGCATTTAAAGTGCAGCATTCTGAACTTAATTTCGGGAATATATTCAGTGTGAGTTTTCTGATTACTGTCAGTCTGTAAGCCAAGAAATTCAGTTGTTCATACTTCTTCAATTGTTGCATTATCACACCCTATATTTAGACCAACACATTGTCAGATATGAGGTTCTCATAGTAGCAATGCTGAACATGGGTTTTGTTGATAATCTAGATGTTCATGAAATTTTTCTAGTAAAGTTTTAATGTATGTTTATTGACTTTGAACCATTTGTTTAAGCTGCTGGAGATATCATTCAGGTAGTTTTCAAAGTGGTCAATTCCTGGATGTGAAATAATAACACTAGTATCTTCTGCAAATAGAATACATTTGGATTTGGAGCTGATGCTACAAGTAATCATTACATTCAAATGCTGATTTAAATAAGTGGATTGATTGTTTGCTGAAACTTCTGTCAGACATTATCCAGTCTGCATGTGAAGCAGTGTCCCCTTCATATCTGAGAGGCCATGCTGAAGGTATCAGTTCCTTTTCTGGTTTTTATTGCCAGCTGGATGATTCTTAGGTTACAGGCAGTGTTGAATTATTTACAGAGTTAGGTGTGATAGAAGTGACTTGAAGTAAGTGATGGAAGTAGGATGTCAGGTGCCAAGATTACACATATACCACATGCATTTGCCAAGTGACTGGAGCTTGTGCCTAGTCAGGTCACAAGACAAGGTGTAGCAGCCATTATTATTATAGCAAATAAGGTGTAGAACAGTGAAGAACAGAATTGTTGTTAGTTTACTTTAATTAGTGTGTGGTTATTCAGTTGTAGAAACAAAAGTTAATAATCATGTCCATAAGTCTCATTACAACTTTAAGACATCATAAAATATATCAGTTCTGCTGAATTCCAGTTTCTAAAAAGTTTTGTCATTAATTTACTATTGCCTCTAATACCATAGGCACTATTCCAGAATTAAGGGATATTCATGTTAAAATACTGTTGGAAATTTTTTATATACATAATTACTGTTTTTCAGTTTCCAACTGCCATTCCATTATATGTTTAACAGAGACAAATTACTACCTTATTTCAATTGACAGACAGCGTAAACATAACAGGTACATTGAAGTATAGAATGAATTTCTTGCCCTTTTTCTTGTGTTGAGAGTTGGATGATTAGACATCTTTATTATGCACATTCTGTGGATCCTGATCACTAGGATGTGGAACAGTCAGGGACAAGTAAATGCAATATACTTACAGAATAGAATGTAGATAGGCCTATATTTTGACAACTTAGTAATAATAAGTGAAAAGCGCAAACTATAAAGCTCCCCATTTTACAGGTTTCTGCATATGCCTGCACTTTTCTCTTCAAGCACTCTCATAGTCTTTCCTTACAGTGGTAGTCCAAATTTCACATCCAGATTTTGTATTAGTAACGCAGACAGCTTTCTCCTGCACTCAAATTTCAGCAGTGTGCACAGTTGTGTCACTCCAGTTAAAATAATAACTGAACCTTCACTTTCACTTTTTTGACAAACACTGAGAATATAAGGTACTGTTTTTAAAAATGTTTGAATTCTTTTAAGTTATAAATAGATATGTTGAAATGTGCCATTGCAGTAAATATTGTAATGCCTTAATTTTAAATCTGGCATTTTGGCCTTGCAGACATTGATATACCAGATACAGTGTAGCAATCTAACAGAAATATCAACAACACCAAATGTATGTGAATGAGTGCAGTATATTTAGACATTGAATGTAACAAAATGTAGGCATTGAAACATGTATATCACTTGAATAAGTGACAGAAGTGTATAAAAGGCAGTTTGGTTGATGTAATAAATTTGTTGACCCTTCACCACTTTTTCAGTTTCTTCTCCTTCTTGGATTTATGTTTATTTTGAGCACTTGGAGGCAGTATGTCCTAAAAAGTTGTTGGTACCCATCTGCCACGAAAATTTTCCTGTCAGATCTTACATGTGGGTGTTCCTTGTATCCATCATTTATTCTCATTCTGTGGACCCTTACAGGATTACAAAATCCGTATGGATATGGAAATAGTCAATACTGTACATAAAAGTAACAAAAAAATTTGCTTAGGAAGTCAAGAAGTGCAGTCAGTTTACAAATGTACAGCAATTTTAGTAACTAGGCCTAGTATGATGTTTGAGGATTTAACATAGTATGAACTATTTTAATAAAGCGGATTATAACATAAAAATACCAATTAAAAGGATACACTTCTTACTGGACAAAAATATAATTTACGACACCATTGGAAAACGGATAAAGATTGGTGCATACATGCAGTTACATTATATACAAAACAAGATCTAAAATGCAGATACAAAAACTGAATATGTAGGCAAAGAATAAAAAAACTTAAATGTGTATCTACTTTATGTGTCAAACTTTCAAATACTAATTTAGATCATATATAAATGAATGTAATTTTTTTTTTTTGTAGTTCAGAATATGCATCTAAAGAATGAAAGGAATTTTCATATAAAAATTTCTGTAAAATCAATTTAAATATCCTGGGATTATTTTAATATAAGAAGAAAGCATATTAAACACCTTAACACCTAACTACTACACTCCCTTCTGGTATTTAGTGAAATTCAGGGAAGGTTGGTGAAAATTAGCATGTTGCCTAGTGTCAACGTGATATATCACAGAATTGACTGCAAATTGAGTCCTCTTTTTTTATCATCAACAAAAGAAGAGAAAGAATGTGCTGGGAAGGGAATGGTAAGTTTCCTAAATTAAAAAACAGTTTTCTACAAGAGTCACTACTTCTACGGCCCATCATAATTCTAATAATCTTCTTGTGCAACCTGAAAATCTTTATACTTCCTGAGGAGTGCCCCCAGAACAGTGAACCATAGGTCATTACAGAGTGGAAGTAGGAATAGTAAATCATTTTCAGAGTAGTGCTACAGATGGTTTGACTGACTGCATAGTATAAAAAGCTGAGCTTTGTGTAGATTTTATATATTCAATGTGTGTTTTCCATGAAAAAGTATTATTAATAAATAGCCCAAGAAATTTGTTTCAATAGCTGTATGAATTTGTTTATTTTCATATGTAATTTGTATGTCAGAAGTACATGTCCTTTTATCAATACATTGAATGAAATATGTTTTGTCAAAAGTCAAGGAAAGCAAATTAGCTTTGAACTACTTATTTATTTGGTCAAAAACTATATTAAGATAATTTTGAAATTGAATATTATTTGGGTTTGTGATTAATATACTCTTATTATCATATGTGTAATTCTTTTGTTAACAGTGCGTGTAATCAGAACTGAGCCTGGACGTGCACTGTGGGTTCTGGCTTCAAGCCGATTGCCATGGAGCAGCAGTTGGCTGGTGATGGGCAGGTGACAGTGATGCAGGCTGTCCCAGCTGGGGCAGGTGGACAGCAGGTTCAGGTAATGTCTTTATCAAAGTCTCTGTTCCTAAGTAGACTTTATTGGTTAAGAATACATGATATTACTGTGCAATACATATGGTGCTGCACCCACCAACACCAGGTTTCTTGCAGTGTTCAGCCCAATAAACTTTATTAACTAGAAAACTTTTGCTGTGTTACTTACTCTGATTTTTAGTATTTACAGCCATTGTACGTGGGGAAGTCAGAAAGTAAGGTTCCGTATTTTATTGCCATCAAATAACTTCACATATTGAGATGCCCCTTTATTCACTTAAAGTTCAGACATTGGTTGCTAGATGGAAGCTTTTTCGTAGCTCAAG
>JGI20166J26741_11528474_pt1 | contig 12395 bp, 5 predicted proteins | sample TergutCu122P5_FD_26741 | JGI IMG/M metagenome (IMG submission 26741) | reverse complement strand
TGTGTGTGTGTGTGTGTGTGTGTGTGTGTGTGTGTGTGGTAACAACAGAGTTAGCTTCCATCCTACTACACCAATACATAGTAGCAACTTCCAGATTACAAAATTTACTTGAAATTTGAAGAATTGGATATATGTATACGTTTTTGTGTGTTTTTACAAAAACTATGCATCACCTCTCAGTCTCTGCTATAAGTTCACTTCTGATGAAATGAATCATGTTGAAGTTACTGTATATAACACACTAACATGACCATTTCTGCCCAAGAGGCGATACAAAAACACATTTTTACACACCAAGAGAGAAGCCAAGAAAAATCTGCAATAAACATATTTTTCTTTCAAAATGTGTGTGAAATATAATGTTTGCCACATAACTACAATATTATAATATCTGTTCTGTACAACTTGTTAAATAACCTATCTATAGTTAACATTCACAATTATTAGTTTCCTATATAATCATTATTTAACAAAAATTCAATTATCTGCAACTATATATCACGTGTGGGGAAAAATGAATGCTATACACCTTATATTATTGCTACTGCAAAATGTTTACATTCAGGCTCATAAAGTCAGCTGAATTCATCATGCCCTCACCACTCTTTGAATAAAAAATAAACAAGTAAATGAATAATGCATTCATATGGTTTCATTTCAGTACAAATGACTAAATGCATATAACAATAAATACTTTACTGAATCAGCTGTAAATTATCAAACTGAGCCACCTTCCTCTGTGATGTGTGGCCAAATAGTGGCTGCAGACCTTGGAAGCCAATTCTATTCCCAAGGTATACTGATGCATGCTGCCCTCCCAGATGGGTATAATCACAAGCAAGAAACGTCCATCAGGGTGTAGATGTTACATTGGAATAATGGGAAACTTGTTATGTTCACACTGTCAACACAAGCTAAGATGTTTTGAGCATCAGAATTAGCCCATCCGCATCCCTCCCTACTTCAGGTAGCCTGACGTAGGAGAAGTGATCACAAACATTACAGATATTCATCAGTGAATTACTACAAAGGTTCACCAGTCTCTCAATGTCACCCACTGCTTCTACAATAATTTTATAGACCACACATTATCACAATGTCACTCACAGATGTAAATGAAAGACTTCAAGCAATGCTGCAAATTTTATGTAAAAGAATGCTTGTGGTAATCATGGCCTATAGCATGAGCCATGTGCATGGTTACAGATGCGAATGGGTTAAGTTAGTAGTTGCCCTATTGGCAAACAGGGATAAAATAGGAGAAAGCATTGCAAGCATCTTGTACCCATGACACAAAGCCAGAATGTATGTTACATATCACTGTTCAACATCCACTGTTACTAACAGAGGATCTCAGTGTCCCACTAGGGTAATGTTTCCTTTTAGTTGCATATGGGCTTGTGATTTTAATGGAATGTCCCTGACTTCAAGAAGCACCTTTGTATGAATTACTGAACATGTCAAATTGTGGTCTCCCCTAGATCCACTATGTTACACAATTTTGGATGCTCATATTACTACCCACCCAGGAACAAGAAGCTAACATTACAGGTAGGAATGTGCTTGCCATCATTTAGCTTAGTCTTATTTTATCTACAAAAGAGTTAAATTATATTTACATTGGAAAAGTATGCCAATAATTACAACTTCTTCCTTGTAACAACATAACCTTAAACAAGAACTTGTGTTGTGTAAACAATACATGACTCTGCTGTTGCATAACCACCAGTGCAGCCAGTGGGAGACGTTACATTCTGATACTGACTTGTTCACTTGATCTAAGATGACCTCAACATGTTTCCACGACCTGTAATAAACAAAGAGTATCATAGTAAAACAGTAACTTCTCGGGTGCATCTACATCAATGATGTAAAGCTGTATGAGTTTCACTGTTTGCAACTGCATGTAATAATCCAGTAAGCGCAGAGAATTTTATAGTGAGATATGTACTAAAAAGGTCTGCACATTCAACATTTGGTTTAAATCAGCCAACAATAATGGATATATACAAACATGCTCTTACGAGCATACAGTCAGCACAACTTGCTTAATATTTACAAGAAAGAAATGTGTTTGAAAAACTGTACAGAAAAACCAAAAAATCAGTTTGGATCCAGTACTAAGTCTTGAGATTTCTAAACAAAAGAAAGAGAACAAACCAGAAATGTCATGTTGTACATACATTCCCATTATGTACACGAAATAGCCAGTATAAATTCCAGCAAAAATTCCTTTAACCTGTCTTATAATTCTTAAATTCGGATAATGTGGTACTTAAGAAGAGTAATCCCAAGACTGGAAGTCTTGCTTTGTACCAGAAAAAAGGCTAATCACTGAGACAGACAGATCTCAGGGGCATGTTCAAGAAGGCCTCGAAGAGTGTCTATACATCAAGCACCATTGTTCTCCTAAACCCATATTTCCTACTCCATCAACTTTTTCAGCTAAGAAGAGAACCCTGATAACCCTAAACCAGCAGATGAAGGAAATATATAAATGAAATATTTCCCTGATTAATAGTACAGGCCAAGTATTGGAGCAGGAACAAAAAATTACCTGTAAGAACTTAGGTCAATATGGGTACCACACGATAATCCAGAATATTTGACAATTCTGCATGTCCAGTCCTGTGCAAGTTCGATTGATGGAATTTTGCTGTATATAATTTTTTATAATCAGCACTAGTGAATCCATTCTTCTTTACAAATTTCAGGATTCTACTCCTTATGGAAGGACACTGAATGAGCTTCCATTGCTACTGAATTCTAATTTGGAATATCACATATTCTTCTAACTATCTCCATGGAGCAAAGTCCTAATTCGTAAGCAAGTAAAGAAATTTCCAGCATTTTACCCTGTAAACAAGAGCCTACCCTTGGCCCCTATCCTCAGTCAGATGAATCCTCCTCATGCCCTGCTACCCTAGTTCTTTAACATCCATTTTATTATTATCCTCCCATCTATGCATTAGTCTTCTGAGTAGTCTCTTTCCTTCAGGTTTCCCCACCAAAACCCTGTAGGCATTTCTCCTCTCTCCCATCTCAACATCCTTGCTTTGATCACTTCAACAAAAGGTTCTAGGAGTACAGATCATGAAGTTCTTCATTATGCAATACACATTCTGCATTATAAACAATTATGGTACTTAAGTGAATGATATAATATACCTCCTGATTTCCTGTAATATAATTTTATAGAGATTAAGCCTAAACAAAATTTAAAGTAATAAAAACAACATGTACAAAATAACTATGCTTACCATGCATCACATTACAGTCCAAAATATCCTCCAATTGTTGAAGCCAAGATGACCCCAAGGATCGCCAAACAGATCATAATCACTTGAACAAAAAGTTTCTAGGAGTGCAGATCATGAAGCTCTTCATTATGCAATACACATTCTGCATTATAAACAATCTGTTTCTTCTAATCTCTACTTGGGATCATAGACAATTATGGTACTTTAGTGAATGATAAAATATACCTACTGATTTCCTGTAATATAATTTTATAGAGATTAAGCCTAAACAAAATTTAAAGTAACAGAAACAACATGTACAAAATAACTGTGCTTACCATGCATCACATTACAGTCCAAAATATCCTCCAATTGTTGAAGCCAAGATGACCCCAAGGATCGCCAAACAGATCATAATCATGATTTTCTTCTGCAGAAAAAAGTTCACAAACACATTATGTTAGTAAAACCATTAATGTTTCATGCTTTATTACAACAGAGAACATACGAAGTAACCATTCAGTGAGCCGATGTTCTATTCCAACACACTAGCATCCTGTAGGAGACATTTTTATAATTTCTTACAAAATACAAATTTTTGTCAGGAGTTTGCTGCAACATAAATCAGGCAGTTAGTCACCAGCTTCTCAAAGTGAAGGCTCACGTAAAATCTCAAAGCTGTCCATGCAGGGTTTGTGGAGGACATACTGGTGCTGGGCAGGTCTCTTTAGTACTTCAGTTTTCTCTTGCCAATTATCATTCCAGCTATGCTTCATACTCATCTACCATCATGGGCCAGCAGAGCCAGCTGCATTACCAAGGGACTCGATTTCACCCCACTGCTACGTACAAATAACACTTCTATGAGATTCTTACAATTTTAACACAAAAATTTTAAGTTCCATCTGAAAGTTTGTGATCAGGGTGTGATATTAAAACTGACATACATACACTGTACATTATACATTAGGAAAACAACATTTCAGAAAATGTCTCCATCATCATGTTAGGCGTATTATCTATTTCAGTACAGACTACTCTTCCCTCTAATGGCTACAATGGATGTTTTGCTACCACAAATAATACAAATTATATGATAGGCAATGTCCAACATGCATGCCAATTCATGTGAACTTTACCTAGATTCTCAGCACTTAAAAGTCATGACCATACAATTTAATTCCAGAGGTAATTCTCAGTCAGAAATATCATATGCATATGGCTCTGATTTACAATATTTACCAAGTTTGTACTATTTTGTAATGTTACAAATCTACTGTGTACATCTTACTTAGGTCATAAAAATCAAACAACCAACCACTTACACTGTTATTGGGAACACCTAGCTATCTTTAATACTACTCAAATATTTATTAGCCCACCTAGGCCATTATCAAAGAGTTCAACGTAATATAATTGATGAAGGCCTACATCTGATAATATGAGAACTGTTTATACATTGATGGGATAGTTCAGTTCAAAGAATACAAAAACATGGCTAAAAAAAATGTGATAATAACAATGCACCTCTCTTCTTACAATAAAGTACATTATTGAAATAAAGAAAACAATGTTTCATTTACCTTATTCTATTTAATGTAAATAACACTGCAAGTCAGATCCATGTGTATGTAACATTCCTGACTCAGAATTACCTATAGAATGAGGTCCTGTAATACTGACCCTAAGTCTTGGGACACTCTGTATAATATACTTGATCAAATCATTCACAAGAATTTAAATATTAAGGACTTGGACAGAAATGACTTAAAAACTAAAATTATGGATTGAACAAATGGACAAAATTTCATACATAACACGTTTGTGTAACATCTGCATACAAGGCTCGCATAAAAAAGCAATATGTTTTTCAAAGAATGCATAATACCTAAGGACATCATAAGCTCTTCAGAAAATTTTCACAGATTTCAAGATGTAAGCCTATGATACATGTTAATATATGAAATTACTTGGGAGCTACACCTCAAATTGGCAAGATACATGTAGCAGATTTACAAAAGAATTGTTGTACAGTGTCAGCAAAAAAAGATTTCAATCAGTAATTGAACAAAGGGGTAATCTGGGTGGCCATGCCACAGCTAAGACAACTGGTCATTGGTTCTTCACAGAAAATGTCCAAGTTCAATCCCAGGTAAGTGGATGTGGAATCTGTGATGGACAAAGTGGTACTAGGACAAGTTTCACTACAAGTAATTTACTTTTCTCATCAATCATTCCACTGATACTCCATACTGATTCACCTACCATCCAGGGCTGGTACAATAGGCCCAGTAATGACAACAGCACCAAGGTACTCACACTCACCCTAAACCAACAGGGGGGGGAATCTAATCATTACTGAACAAGAAAGGCAATGTATGTATAACGTAACAATGAGGCACGTTTGTGCAACCATGGTTGCAGCAGAAAAGCAATAAATATTACATGAGTGTATATGTGTAGACTAAGGTATTCAGCATGCAATGAGCATGCACCATACTGTCATCTGTGGCCTGACCAGCTCTATCACATTTTTCCACATTATCTCATAAATAGCACAAATTTAAAAAAAATTCTTGAACATAAAATGTTTGTTTTGACTTTGTCTATAACTTTTGCCTGAAACATTTCTCATTCTAAAAAGAACTGAGCAAGATATGATGAAAAATGTAAATTGGTCCTCATGTAAAATACTCATTATTCTTGCCAGATTTTAATGAAACTTGAATTTCCTGGACAGACTTTCGAAAAATACTCCAATATCAAATTTCATGAAAATCCATCCAGTGGGAGCACAGCTGTACCATGTGGACAGACCAATGGGCAGATATGATGAAGCTAATAGTCACTTTTCACATTTTTTAAAATGTGCCTAAAAATGTATTTGAACATGAATAAAACTTCTATTACCCTCCAAGTTCAATAATGAACGTTCCTAGAATCATGCTAAATCAACAGAGTCTAACTCCCTCATACATTTCCTCAGTTCACTCCTAGTGTCAGAACAGTCAGGCTCCATAAATCTCATTCAGAAATGTGCAATATCTCTGGGGTACTTACTATAGTCTGCTGGTATATTTGTAAACTGGTATCATCACAAAGGTTAGGAAAAGAATTACATAATCATAAGTGGGTATTTTATGTTTTGAAATGCCTTGCAAAGTAAATTCCTCACTTGTACACAGTGAAGTTACAAACACCTTGCAACTAAATGTTTGAAGCTCCTTTTTTCTTGTATTAATAAATAACTTTTCTTCATACAGAAAAAGATGTTTGTGTGATCTGAGTCACAGAAGGGTACATGCAGGTTTGAGTCTTCTGGGTTATGATGACATGTAGCCTTTAGAAGTGGATGCCAACATCTCGGACTAACAAACTGCCTACAGATTCAGGGTACAAATGTGGTAGGTTACACGGGCAAGTTACAATTAAGGCATATGGATGGTGGCCAGGACACAGAACTTGGTCTGGACCAAAGAGAATGCTGCACAGGAAGTGTAACAATACAAATCAAACTAAGTTCTATCTTCTAGACATTCCTTGCAATCTACATACAAAACATACCACGTTTGTACCCTACTCACTATGGCCCTCAGAAGAGAGGCAGGATGTTTATCCAAAATGTTGGTAACCACGGAATATACCGCATACCCAGATGAAAACAGCCCGACAAAATGTACACCTGCAATGTTTTACACACAAACTTGGGAAATACATCAATTATTATAATAGTTGCTGAGTAATATATGATTGTAAAGCAAAGTGTTGTATGTGATTGTGAATAGTGATGTATACTTGTTATGTAAGCAGAGTGCTATTTTTTCTTCAGAGTTTTAGCTACTGTAAATTGATACTGATGAGCAAGGCACATATAAACATAATTTCACATCACTTTAGCCAGAAGTGAGGATTAAAATATCTGACTGTAATCACCACTGGCATAAATGTCTCCCACTGGATATAAATGTTTATATTTTATTGGTGTGGGGAAAACCAGGCATACATGTGGATGTTCCAAATACATAACGTAAAATAAAGAGGTTAGGAGCAGATAAATTTTTCAATACAAATGCAGCCACATATTATACTACAATAAGCACAGTCATTATAAAAACTACTTCAGATTAGACATAAAGTATGATCACAGTAACACTTAACAAGTCATGGACCAAACAGCAAATTTTCTTTACACATGGTTGCTTAAAAAATTTGCTTCCAGAAATGCCATCCACTTGTGTTACTTTCTGTGTTAAAATGGCCTTATATTAACAATTATCTGGTGAAATTCTCTTTAATAATTTGCAATCAAGCAAGAATTAAAGGAAAACAACCATGGAGACATTTAACACAGAAAATTGGTTTTTAGTGTATGGCCTTCTAAATGTCAGTTTCTGCTACACCAGACACTGTTCAACTGAAATGCCCAATGGCAGGACAATGTCTTCTCTTTTGGATGAAAAGGATGTGCATTTAAAGGATCACCCATTCACATATTAAAGGTTCACATACCCTACAAAGGAAGAAATTTGTGGTTTTGTAAATCACTGTGGATATGTAAAATTTGAAGTTCTCACCACAACATTAATGGAGATTCAACTCTTTTGAAATATGACACCATATGGTAAACACTTACCAACATTTCAGAAACACTTGCTGCCCCAATCTTCAGGATTCATGCATAGATGTTACAAACCATGAAGATGGGGACAGCATACCCCAAGTGTATTAAATTTGGATGATAAAATTTTGCAAAGCAAGTTGCTAGCCGCCACTCTATGTATAACATTAACATTGAGGCACATTGAGTAACCACTGTTGCCAAGGAAAAGCAGTAAGTATTAAATATTCCAAGTGTGTGTCTGTAGCCTTAGTAATCCAGCATGTAAAGAACATGCACCTTATTATATTGCCATTTGTGGCCTGCTGGAGCTACCACATTATTCCACATTATTTCATAAACAGCACAATTTTCAGAAAAAAAAAAGTTACTGAACACAGAATACGTGCTTTGATCCTCTCTACAACTTCTGTCTGAAACATTTCTCATTCAAGGAAAAATTCAGTGATACATTATCATAAATGTGCGTAGGTCTTCTGATATTCTGGTCAGATTTTAATGGAACTTGAATTTTCTCAACAGGTTTTTGGACAATCCTCAAATATCAAATTTTATGAAAATCCATCCAATAGAAGCCAAGTTGTCCATGGGAATGGACACTCGGGCAGACAGACAGACAGGACGAACCTATAGTCACTTTTTGCAATTTTGTGAATGCCCCTAAAAATTGTGCAATGTTAATTAAACGTTCTGTTATACTTGTTGTTTCTAAGAAGATATCATTCACTGCCCATAAAAATATGCAGCTCATCTACAATAATGACATGTATGTCATGACATCTGAAATCATCATGGCAGTGACCATGAAGGTTACTGCATTCTGGAATGTGATGCCATATACATGGAAGAAGTGTACAGTATTTCAAAGGAAAATGCCACCTCCATCATCAACCATGATGGTGCTGGAAACAGATTCCTCCTAAAAGTTGAAATACTTCTACCAAATTATATGACATCACATCCCAGAATACAGCAATCTTCAAGGGCATGTTACAACTTATAATACGAAGACCATAATAGGAAACTTGGATGGGTGTCAGACATTAAAGAACTTGATCTTTGGAGTTTCGTTAACGCTATTATATAAAAAAAGAAAAAAATGCAATGACTACATTATTTAATAAATTGCAAATGAAATGTACAGCTTTGGAAAACAAACCACAAAAATAAAATATGGTGGATAATGTACAAAGAAACATAAAAAACTTCAACACATACATGTTTTGGTTTACTTACAGAATCATGTGTCACAGACTTTGAGGAACTGAGTCAAACAAAGTGCAGTAATTATAATCAAACTTGCTGTGCAGTCATCAGGCTGGTCCATGCTATATCCTTCGATGCACATTTTTTTTCTTTGATGGCCATTCCATGCAATAACACAAGTCAAGACAAACCCCTCCCACATAATGTTCTGAGGAGTTGTCCACCCTTATTTTAATGCAGTTCCCCCTCACCATCTCCAAATAAATTTAAAGAAGACTGAAATCCCTTACAGAATATACACATCATTTACCACGTAATATAAAATTACTATGCACATACAATGTCACATAATATGTGTATGATGACATAAGCTTATGTTCTTCAAACTCACGGAAAGTAATGACTTTATCATCATCCTGTTAGCATCAGGTTACGTAACCTGTTACAGTTTCATGTTATCTCCATGCCTGACTTCCTGAACTCTCTCTCTCCTGCCAGGCTTGTATGCAATTACTTACTGTTACCTATTACACAGCACTTTCATGGTATAATTCAAGGCAACTTATTTTAATAATAATTTAATAACCACTGTACCAATTAAATGTACAATAACCCTTGATATAACCAACAGGTACATGGTGTACTAAAGCTTCATCTCATGGCTATTTAAAATACTGCTGGTTTTAGATCATTACCATCAAACAAATGTTTCTGTGGCACTTTGTAACAAAGGGAGACATATCAAAACTGAACATGGTGCACCTAGCATAACATTTCACACCACTTGACTAACCTTCTCAAATAAGTAGCAAATTCATAAGATATGAAAGCAATATGTAAAGTACATACATACACGTATTACTATGAGAGTATTACTAATTACAATATAGGCTGATGACTGCAGATCTTTCATGACACAGGATCATCCCAACAATAACAATAAAAAAAAATGGAGAAAAGGGTATAGTATAATTTAAAAAAAAACCAATAAAAATATTGCATAGACAATTTGTGATTTTGTGAACAAAGCTCCATTTCTAGGGATTCTTATTTAAATTACCTTTTGTTTTAAATTCTGTAATTTCATGAACAAAAATAAACCTTTCATTTCAGGCTTGGGGGTATTAAGACACCTTGTATTATGACAAAAAGTGACTCTTCACACATTTTGGGTTATGAACGCTTCTACCCTGAAGATGGAAGCAAGAATGTTAGCATTAGTGGTAAGAATAGGAACCACCAGGAATCTGTATACTAGTTAGCAATCTGTACTACATTTACGTCAAAAGACACTTCACCTAATGACAGAGAAACAAACCTTCTCCTCTATTACAGGAACCATCAATCCAGCATTTCATGTGGGAAATTCCTAAAACTGACTTCATTGTGACTTACATTTCAATACTTCTTCTTCTTCTTCTTCTTCTTCTATGGTGCTTTACCCCACTTCTGGGGCACAGTCACCCCAATCTTACATTTCAATATGGTAACATAAAGTTTATGTTTCTTGTATTTGTGTGATTTGAGGTTCTTGTGGTGAGTATTACAATTATGATCTTCTGGGATATGATGCTGAGTAGTCTGGTTAACACACACCAACATTCTGTTACGTCATGCAATTTGGTAATATGCAGCAGCTTTTTTGGAAAACATATTGCCTTATTCTTGACACTTCCAACCATAAAGATGAAGGCAGTACATTCCTCCAAAACAATGGTAACGTTCTAACAAACTACATTGTACCACATTCCAGAAGACAGAATCTTAATTATTTAAACTTGCACCCTTTATAAAATCCTAAGCTATAAAAACAACCCAAGTGTTTTAGGCAGTGTGTGAGTCCTACACAGCGAAGCAATCACATTAGAGGAAAGATAAGACAACACATCCTACAAAATGAACTGTTATGAACATTAAACCTCTGTTCTTAACATATTAACAGCATTGGTTAACATATACAAATATGACATTTCATACAGATGAAAGAACAATGTTCAAATGGTGATTAGAGAGGAAACTCAAAAATGACAAATGAATGTGTAAATGTTACTTATTCGGTCAAAGGAAATGTCACCTCTCATTCCTAGTGTTTACCAACATGTTGATACCTCTGGCAATCTCACAGTTTGTTATAGTTTTGAAATTGGACGCACAAATTGGGCAGGGGAGGGGGGAGAGCCAAAGACTGTATGTGCAGTAAAATAAAAAGTATAAAAATAAACCACACATCAGGTATGTGCCATGAAAGGCACATATACACACATGTATATACTATGGCTAACAATGATGTACAATTATACTGCAACAGTTCATGTAATGGAACTATTCCTTTAATAAGATTTTTGAACTTCAAACACAAGTTATTTTGTAAAAAGACACTTCATTTTCATGATGTGGCCAGACAGGAGGTTTTATATGTTAAAATATGAAAAATAAACATGTCAAAATAGACAAATTAAATGCCACAAGAGTGAAAATCACCTGAGATTGGAACACTAAGCACAGAAAACAATTAACAGAAGGGGCACAAGCAATTTAAATGTGCCAAAGAATTACACAGCACCTACAATGCAAAATAAAACCAGGAACCGTTTCCTGCACCTATTATGTCTACAGCATATTCTAGTTAACTGCTGGAATACTGAAGGCTCAGCTCACTCAACTTTGCAATAAGGTTAACAGCCCACAACTTGAACAAAATTTAAATTTTTGTTCTATCATGAAGTGAAAATAAGAGTATCATATGTTGAAAATAAGGCACTTACAAAGTTGAAACAGATATGGCTTTCAATTGCAATATCCTTGCAATATGCAAGAAAATGCAATAATGTAAATATTACATATATATATATATTCCCCCCCCCCAACAAAAATCCCATTAAAGCAAAGACATATTAAGCCTTCCTATTCATTGATCAAAGCCTTCTGGCATCAATGTAAATTTACTGGCACATTATAGTCACATGCTGCGAACTGCATCTTTGTTCTTTACATTCTTTGACATTTCTTGCAATAGTCTGTGTAGAGTATAACAGATAGCAGATTTATATTTTCCCACAATACAGTTCTTCTTCTTCTTCTTTTTAAAATTTTCACACGAAATAATTTGTAGCTGATAAATCCAGGGCTGGAATAAAAAGTCAGGAAAAGGGTTAAGTGAATGCTTGAAAGATCTCATATTTAGTGGTACAGTTCTCATTTGTAAGTTGTAACAGCAAACCTTCTAAATAAAATCATATTTAACCCTTAGGCTACTAATGTCATATATATATATGGAGCTCCTAGTAAAGCCAGAAATGCTAACGTCGTATATATATGGACCTACGTTTGGC
>JGI20166J26741_11528363_pt1 | contig 12395 bp, 6 predicted proteins | sample TergutCu122P5_FD_26741 | JGI IMG/M metagenome (IMG submission 26741) | reverse complement strand
AGTTTTATGTTTAGTTGTGTTTTGTGACTGTACAAAATAGGATTTTCTTCACGTACTTGTATCTTGACAACACAACGGGGATGACTCACCTTAAGATCCCATTTGGAACAAAGGGTGGAGTCGTATCATGAGCTAATCTTATCGAACTATTACCTACATCGTATCTTAAATATTGTCCAGTGTGCGAATCCCATAAAACTTTCTACATTCTGCCCACAAAGTGCATTTACGTATTTGTATGTTTCTCAGGGAAAAAAATGTTATTTCGCTGTAATTCTGTGCCGAAATATACATTGCCATGGGCTGAAAATTCTAAACACGCAGACTGAAAGAATTAAAAAGTATGAATATTTATGCCGTTATGTAAAATTGCAATTTAATGGCATACGTATTTATACACATGTACCTCTATAAATTCTGATGGGAAGAGTTTTTATTTAATTGTTGCTCAGAATAAGACAGATCTGCAGTGTTTCAAAAGTGGGTATGAGGTATGTGTTCCAGCTGTATCAAAATCTGTCTGAAATACTTTCCTTTCGCTAAATATTTAATGAGTTGATTTTAGAGATACATGTAGAAATTCATGTAGATTTCCATGTAAAGTGTCCGATATTTTTATTCGATTTTAAGTAGACTGGAATATGTCAACAAAATTTTGTAAAACTCTGCACTGTAAAGTTTCAAAAAACCTTCACCATTTGTCGGGTTCTTTCAAGTATACGGACGAAAATACGGAAGCGTCTTAACAGGCGTTCCGATGGTCTGTGAACACGTTTATAAATAAAATGTATCTCTAAATGCGGGCACAATGCCAAGTAGACCAAATTCAGAGATAGAGTGAATTAAAGATATCTCAAGCGAAGGATAAAGTTCAACAAAATTTCTGCTCAAGTACACGTATTTTACATACAACATCCATGCTTCTCCGTTACTTGAACCACCACAAGCACTTCGTATATATGTATCCCCCTCCAGCAAAAAACTATTGCTGGCGGTGTAAGAGATCTGTCGCCATGGAAACAGCAGATCGTTTTGTGAAGCTTGCAGACATAAAAGGGAATTCCTGTGCACAGTAAATGTCAACGGACTGATCTCGGCAGTTGAATTTAGAGAGATTCATGAGTCCTCAGGGCATCTGCCGATTGCTTCTCGAGTCGCGCAGATAAAATATTCCTCCGTGCAATCACGCGGGCCGCTAGTTCGAAAGGATTTTCAGGCGTCTGCTGCGAAGGGAATGACACTGTTACAGTGCGAACTTACGGCTTTAAAGCAGACTGTGTTAAGTGCAACGTGTTTTGAATACACGGTGTATTTACGAGTTTTATATAACTGTGCTGGAAGAAACGGCTATCATTTTCCTTAACAGAATTAAAACGTTGTTCTTGGTAACAGGGAATCGTTATATTAGCTGTTAGTTAGGAACTAAATGTTTGTTTAATAAATAAACAGTCAAATACCGCCTGACACAGTTGAGATCTTAATATGCCATGTAAATTGATAATACCATAGATTAAATATCTCTAAAAGTATGAAAAGTAAAGGAACCAGGCACAACAGCAGAATAAATTTAAAATCGGTTTTAAGAAACAGGGCTGATATCAAATGGCTGGATAGGGACAAGTCACAGAGGGACGAAAATAAGGGTCAGTTGAAAATAAGGTATTGTGAAGTAATTTCAGTACGAAAGTCCGAAATCGTTTCCTGGTAAATGCAATGAATTACATGTGGTCAGGAGAAAACCAAACCGGGTCTTTGTCGGGTTAACGCCATAAGGCGTCTGTTAAGTTCAATACATAATATTTTCTAACGCTGGACTAAGCATCCCAGGGCGGGCGGCTTCGTCAGTCGCTGTGCAGCAATCAATGTCTTCCCCTCTACTGCGCAAAAAAAAAACCACTTTGTACCACGCGGAGGGGAAAATGTTTACCTTTCCATTTAGGAAGTATAATTATAATTATTTAAATATTTTATATATACATAGTTGTGTTTGACGATATACGCATATACCTTTTACTTGGATTTATTCGACACACAACGGGGATAACGCACCTTAAAATTACCTGCACTGTAAAATTATATCTCATTTAAATTTAAAAACCTTGTAGGTCTTTGCGTTTTGTTATTCTGTATTACCTGTCGATGGCCTATTGCGGCCGAAATATGTTTTAACAAAATTCGTGTACATATAATAAACATTCTTAGTTGTAAGATTCACGTTCTGTGTTATTTTATCAATGTGACTTTACAATTGCATGTGACTTTAAATAAGCTCTGAAAGCAATGTCGCCGAAATCACAATTTGCTTCCAGAAATAATCTCATTGATTGCATAAAGATTTTAAATTTCAAGGCAGAGTTTATGAGCCTGTAACACCTTGTTCAAGCAAGAAACGTATGTTATCAACATTCACTCTCTAAAGAAGTCAGATTTTTTGTAAAATACTTTTTATTTTCGACTGTCAGGGAAAATGGAATGATGCAGGAATGCCGAGAGTCAGATACAAGGAAGTTCTCTGTACAGAGCGACAAAAAAATCGGGGAGCATTCACATCTCTTCCTAAGCCAGTAACCACTTACGAGTATATCAAAGGTTCACAAATTCCGGGTGCCAGGTCTCCGTGGCGACAATTTTTGGCACCGTTATACCTATTTGTTTGGTATACACCGTTGTGTTTATTAATACAATTTTAAAATAACAAATCTACTCCTTTTCAGTCGTGATGATTAATCAATATATACTGATTAATATAACAGCTGTGTCATTGATGTTTTGAATCTACTTAGTTAAACTGTGTACGGTGACGCCTAATTATTTGTTGATCCTGATTATGGAGCTTGCTTCATATCATCAGTCTGGCACCTCGAATTTTGAGTTGGGTGTTAGATTTTTGGAAAATCTGTAAACACGTACCTTATACAGGAGAGAAAGCTTTCACTTCTTCGGCTGAAAAGTAATTAAGTTAATACGAGAAATTTTTAAAAACATATTATCTTCAACCTATCTAACCAAATTTTTGTTAATGAAAAGTTTGTTAGATCGCTTCAATTTGACATCATGCATGGTGCATACAGAATTTAGACTATGTTTTTCGTTCTGTATATTGTCGATAACCAATTATCAAACTCAACAAAAAAATGCACAATATTCTCCCTTGGATATTTATATTATATTATAAGATTGAGAATTCCTACACGTTTCGATCCACAAGGAATCATAATCGTGGGCGATATATCAAATAATATTGCATAAAACTTATTTATCTTTTTACACATAATTAACATCTTGGCGTGGTGTACAAGGGTCCAGTAGTAAAATGTAGACAGTTCCTTGTAGAATAGTTATGTATGTAAATCAAATAGAATTATGATATTCAGCACATCCAGGACAGCTTACGTACTTAACGGTACAGTGCGTGAATTGTCCCGGAGATACTGTATATCTAGAACCCATTTCACTTATGCACATAACTATGTTGCAAGTAACTGAGTTTTAATATTTGACTCTTTGATATCACGGATAAGATGTTAATTTTGTGTAAAGATGGCTAATTAAATTCCATGCGATATTATTAAGTACTTGTTCCCTGATGTTTAGGTCGTACCAAAGTATACGTCCAGATCCGAAATACGTGCGTATATTTCGTGACTATGCCAATTTTTCTTGTAAGGATTTGTTAGCACCTTGCCCATCCCCCAAGGTGGAATACCACCCCTTGTTGACTCTCGGCGGCTGCTTATTTAAAATATTCGCAGCTACCCTCCGTATTGGAAGCCGTTTCTTCTTTCGCAACCCAAGGACGCGCCGTGCCGTGGTGACAGGGACCCACTTATCAGCTATGGAGAACTTAAATGGTAGCAAAGACATCAAGAGGGCTTGGCAGAACATTACGGAGATATCAAAACATCAACTGAAGACAGTCTAGGTCTGTAGGAAATGAAGTAGCATAACCCCTAGTTTGATGAAGAATGATTACGTTTTTTAGATCAAAGGTTAAGCAGGCTAAAATGCACTAGTTACAGCATCCAAACCCAAGCAGTGTAGATAATCTAAACAGTGTAAGATGTGAAACTAGTAGACATTTCAGGAACAAAAAGAATGAATATCTTAAAACTAATATTGATTAACTTTAAACTAACATTAATACAAAAAAATATCAGACCGTTATGCAGGGGCATCATTGGCTTTAAGAAGGGTTGCCAGCTTAGAACGAATGCAGTCAAGGATGAGAAGGATGATTTGCTTTCAGACTCCAACCATATTTTGCTTAGGTGGAGAAACCATTTCTCTCAGCTATTGAATTACTTTGGGTTAATGATGATAGCCAGACAGAAATATATGCAAAAGAGCCACTAGTGCTTGAGCCGAGTGCCTTTGAATTTGCGAAGGCTATTGAAAAGCTAAAAGAGGCAAATCGCCAGTTATTGATCAAATCCCAGCAGAAATGATTAAAGCAGAGGTTAGAACAATTCGCTCTGAAATCCACAAACTTATTAATTCTATTTGGAATAATGACGAATTGTCTGAGGAGTGGAAGGAGTCGATCATTGTACCTCTGTACAAGAAGGGTGATAAAAGAGACTGCAGTAGTTATAGACGCATATCAATTTTGTCAAATACGTACAAAATGTTATCCGACTTCCTGCAGTCAAGGTTAACTCCAAATGCACAGGAAATTATAGGAAATCATCAGTGTGGATTTCGACGCAACAGGTCAACTACTGATCATATATTCCTCATTCTTCAGTACTTGAGAAAAAATGGAAATACAATGAAGCAGTGTATTAGCTGTTTATAGAAGTCAGTTAGAAGGGAGGTCTTGTATAATACTCTCATTGATTTGTTACCCCCACGAAACCGGAAAGGCAAATAAAAATGTGCCTGAATGAAACCTATAGCAGAGTCCGGGTGGGCAAGTATTTGTCTGACTTGTTTTCTGTTAAGAATGGTTTGTAACAAGAAATGCTTTATAGCCATTGCTTTAAAACTTTGCTTTAGAGAGCGCCATTACGAAGGTCCAGGTAAACAAGGATGGCTTGAAATTATGTTACACATCAGCTTCTAGTTCATGCTGATTATTTTAATATTTTGTGCAGAAGTGTACATACTATAAAGAAAAACACAAAAGCGTTAGTAGTTGCTAGCAAGGAGACTGGACTAGAAGAAAATGCTGATAATTCTAGGTATAAGGTTATATCTCCAGATCAGAATACAGGATGTAGAGTATAAAGATTGATGATACTTCCTTTAAAAGTGTGGAAGGGTTCAAATATTTGGGAACAACCTCAGGGAATCACAATTCTATTCAGAGAGCAGATTGAAGTCTGGGAACGCTTACTATCATTTGGTGCAGAATCTTTTGTCTTACAGTTTGCTATCGAGAGAGACGAGGTAACAGGGAGTGGAAAAAACTCATAATGAGGAGCTTAATGAGCTATACTCCTCGCCCAATATTCTACGGGTGATCAAATAGAGAAGAATGAGATGGGCGTGATATGTAGCACGTATGAGCGAGAGGAGAGGTTTATATAGGCTTTTAGTGAGGAAGTTGAAGGGAAAGACCACGTAGAAGACACAGGCATAGATGGGAAAATAATATTAAGAGATGGATCTTCAGGAAGTGGGATGTGGGGGCATGGACTGAATCGATCTGGCTCAGGATAGGGGCAGATGACGGACACTTGTGAATGCTGCAATGAAACTTCAGGTTCCATAAAATGCGGGGAATTTCTTGACTAGATTAGAACCGCTTAGCTTCTTAAGAAAAACTCTGCCCTATGAGGAAAGTAAGTCAGTACGTGTTTCCTGATGATGATCCCTTGTGGAATGAAACATGCAGGAATACTCAGTTTTGTAATATTATATAAATACCTAAGAGAGAATACTGTGGATGTTTTTGGCTGAGTGTTGTAAATTGGAAGATTAGACATTACTACACCTTTAGTATCCAACAATATTAAGAAAGAAATATATCGGTAGGTTACCCCCCCCTAAAAAAGAAACTACTAAGAAAACGGACACATGAGCTGACGTCAGTCTATATTTATTATAGATCCAAAAATTAAAAGTCTCGTTTTGGTACAAAAAATGTTTTAAAACAAGCCTCTTCAGATAAACAAAATTCAGGTATCTTATTCGCTTTTAAATGGAGCTCATATAGTATCAGTTACCAAAGTACGTATATATATAAAGATCCTATATTCACAGACGAAAGTGGCGTCGCAGGCATTTTTGTTATTTAGTTATTCGTTTGAAACTTTAATACTCACGCGGCAATACGTCGAACACGAAATCCTGTTGCAAAACCCAAGACCATCTTCCACAAAATTGTATAAAGCAATCAAATTAAATTTGACACAAAAGAACACAATTAACTGACTCTGTCGCAAGTCAAATGAAGCCACGGAGTCCGTTTAACGTGACTGTAGTTGTAAGATATTCTAATTGCACATTCTATTCACAATTTTTGACAGTTGGGAGTCGTAGATGGGGAGATTCGTAAAGCCATAATGGATGTGTCGTTACGTGTTGAAGAAGATTATTCGTCATTAATTAAAATATTTTAGTGTTCATGAATGAATGAATGAATGAATGACCCTATATCTCCCAAGGAGTTAAGTATTGCGAAAAATATAAAATACTTTGCATGATCCTTACACATATATGTTTGGACTATCCACTCTAATACACGTGTGGATGCGACTCTGAAGTGGTCTACTTTGTACGGCTTTCCTTGCAGAACTGAAATTGGAAAATGGAAGGTGAGTGGTAATGAATAGAGAGCTATATCTGGAACTAAGAAGAAAAAAGTGACGAAGAAGTCTTTTGGAAATGGGTCTCAAATTGGACAGACAAAACTTACGGGCTCTGGAACATCTAATGACGTCACTGACGAACAAATATATAGTTCTGGCGCTGTATGCATCTATAAAAGAACTGGTTACAGATTTATTCTACGATTTGCGATGACTTTATACATGGTTTCGGAGTGGTATCCAGTGTATCTCAATGCATTCGACCAATAACGTGCAAAATTCTGCCCAACTGTGTTTGACCATATTCGTGGTACATGCGCCAACCAGTGTTCACAAAGTGATAATTCATGAAACTAGAATAAAAAAAATATCCATTTTTAAGTTCGGATAAGTAGCTGAAGAGGTTTAAGACTCAAGAAACATGAACGCTTAAAGTTACAGAGGGGGTCATCAAACTTGTCTGGCGTATGCTGCTTTAGGCGCGTTCGCCTAGTCGCTTAAAGCACTTGTTGTCTTCGTCACGTCCGTCCGTCCGTCCGTCCGTCCGTCTGTCTGTCCGTCCACCTATCCGCCATGTACCAGCGCGGCTTCTACTGGGCGAATTTCCGTGAAGTTTAATATTAATTACCTTTACGAAAACTTGTCTATAAAATCCATTTTTGGTTGAAGTAGAGCAAAAAATATCTGGCACTTTGCATAAAGACCGAAGTAGGTTTTATCTTTGCCGGCGACATCGTATCACCATAAGATCGCTGTCTTCACGTGCAATGGCATCAGGCTGTTAAGACAGCCGAGGAGAAATAATAATAACACGATCGAGACACAATGTTATGTTCTACGTATTTTGCCTATCTTTTCTGTTGGTCCCCAAAATAACTAGGCTTTTATAAAGAACGAATAGAGATTGACTGTCTGAAGTCCTGAAAGAACCAAGAGAATGAAATAACGCTGACGGCAGTTTACCAATAATGACTTTGAAACTTTTGTAAGTTGGTCTGAATAATCTGATATGGAATAAATTTATATTGTAATTCTCACGTTTGTTTATTTTTGTAAACCTGATTTATAAATATGGATTACAAATGTAAATGCACATATTATTATTATTATTATTATTATTATTATTATTATTATTATTATCCAGTTACGTCTAACATCCATTACAAAGTCACTATTTGTGTATTACACTTCGGCACTCTTCACTTCAGTGCCAGTGCATTTGTAACCTAACTTAAAATAACAGTAACGTTTCTTTTATCCGAGTAAAATCTATATGGTTTCCGTAGTGAGGTCAAGTGAACAACACAATATATCTGCTTGTTCAATGAGTGACGAAGAATTTCCTGACTCTTTTAGCTACTGTAAGAGTCACGTGCGTACAGTGAAACTAACTAAAAAATAATCTGCTCATTGGCACATCCACAGGACTTCACAGGTGGTCTGCATTTTGAAGTAAACTAATTCAGTCCACGCACTGCCATCCTATTTCTGAAAAATCCATTTTAATATTATACCCTTCTCTGCTGAGGTTTTCCAAGTTGACACTTTTCTGCAGGTTGTCCAACAAAGATGGCATATATGCAGCTATCTCTCCCTAATGCACTGTAGATACTGGTCGGTATGGCACTAATTAGACCTCGAATGTACTAACAGGTTTAAGGAAAATGAATCAGTTGTTTCAGGACTTATTACACGTACACGACTTTACCAGAAAAATTCACCATGGCGTTGTTAAATTATCTTACAGCTAATACCCGAGTGGCAAAGGAATGAGACTAGCTTGTGGCTACACTAATAACAAAAAACATACTTCTTGTTTCGAACTCATTATGGCCAATCGATTGCATGGCGCTCGAAGCATGACGACATGTACAAAGGGGCAGTGTAATGCATACTATGATACGAAAAACATCGGTACGTTCTTTGTATTCCTATTTGGTTTTGGCAATAACTTATTGCAGAAAGAAGTCTCAATCTATAGCGGGCTTAGCATTGTTAGTGTAACATCCAGGGTACGAAACAGATGACCGAATAATCGGGTTCGAATCCCAGCATCAGAAAAGATTTGTTTACGTTTTCTCCGTGGCGTCCAAAGTGGCTCTGAAGCCCAACCACCCTCCTATTTAGAGGGTGCCGTGGACTATTCCTCAGCTTGTAAAGCAGCCGCAACATGAAGCCGATTAACTCTCTTCCATCTAGGAGCTCAGTTTAAGAATTATGGACTATACCTCCCCGCAAGTTTTATGACTTGGAGAATAGTTACGCTAGGAAAATCTGTACTCTTACCTTCACAAATTACTGTTATAAAGTTAGCCGGTCACAATGCGGCGTGTAACAATACTACCTGTTCTTAAGGTTCTTTTAATATTCACTTTAATTCGAACACGTTGTTAAGTCTTTTTACTTTAACACTGTTATAGAACAGGGGTTATAGTGCACCAAGTAAAGGCAAAGCCGTTTATGTTTTCGATTGAGTATCCAGTAATGTAATTCTGAAGTATTAATAACAATAGTAACAGTAAAAATAGTAGTACCTATTTTATCACAGGTGTTCATACGACAAAAATGAACGTCTATGCAGTAAAGGTAAGGACAGAACAAACGGATTACACCTATAATACTGCGATAGTTACGTACCTTGTGTAATATGACTCTGAATGGTGAACAGGAGAAATGCGTGCTATGTGCACCGTTCATCTCATTTCCCTTATGTGACAATCCACTAATATGTCAAGAACAGCAAAAAGCATTCATCTCTTCTCCACGCATTTTTTCTCTCTAAATTCCTCCATTTTAGGTCAAAATTGTCTCCCCAGCACCGCACTTTCAAACACACTCAATGTGCGAGAGATTTTAGGCTTTCGCAGAAGTGCGGTTGGTTCCTTTTCCACAACAAATTCTCTGCTCATTCTGACATGATAATGCAGCGCTTCCTGGCGAATTGCAGCGTGGATCTGCCACCCACCTTTTTCAACTGACTTCGCATCAGCCGAATTTTTTTCTGTTTCTTGCAGTGAAATCCGATTTCAAATAAAGCATGTTTCAGGACACTGGGAGAAGAAGAATAAAGTAACATATCAATGAAAAACAGCACCATTTGAAGCTTTCAATGAATGGTTGTGTAACTTCCAGAAAGAAGTAAAAATAATGTTGCAGCCAAGGAGGTTACTTTGAACGAAAATAAAAAAGAATTTTCCCACATATGTCTGTTCTTACAGACTGAATTAGGGACTTCATTTTTTTCCCCTCCTGTGAAGGTATTGAAGAGAGAGTTAAGGCTGCCAGGAGATGAACCGAACCCAAGTCGAGCTGTGTTCGGGAACTTATTGATTCTTCACCACCACCCCTCCCCCCCACCCCCACCCCCACCACCCCTCGAGCCTACTTCCATTTTCCCTATGTTGTGGCAAGTTTGACGTCAATATCGGTTATTCCTGCGTTCAAATACCGATGTATCGACAATTTATTCAAAGAAGCCTGACCGTCTGATGGGAAAGGTGCTCTGTACTTAATTAAAAACGACGGAATAAACAAATATTGGAGAGTGGAGATACAAATCCATGCATTTTCAGTGTCGGTACTAGATTGTGATAAGTGGATGGTCTACAACCCAGCCACTTTAAGGCCGGAGACATTCCTCCGGTTGCCAATGAATATGAAGTTTTTAGAACCAAGTGTCAGTCTGGAGGCTGTGGTGAAGGGAAAAGTATGTTTTTGCTGCTGAAAATTAAACCACTATTTACGATCGATGTACAGTGGTCTTTCTACATATTTCGGCACTCCCGGTGTGCCATCATCAGAGCATCCTTATGTAAACACAAGCAGCGCCTCCGAATTGGTCCAATGTATAAAACGCAGACGCACATCAGCTGCAATTAAAACACAGCATTACCTCATAAAATGTCAAAATGTTAAAAACGATAGAGATATTTTTGAACTCCATTTATGTTGCATTCTTCACGTGAGGGTCAGCGGACGTCCAAATGCCCGACTCTTCGCCCACGTAGGTCAGTCCTGTAATAGGGCCAAGAATAATATAAGTTATAGGTCCAGCTTTAGATGTAATGTGAAAAAACGATACTGTGAATTAGGGTTAACATACCTGCCATACTGACGTACGTGTAATCTGAATATTTTAAAGTTTCAAGAAGTGATGATTTATTTTAACCGAAACTGATGTGGGTCTGTATTTATACATTGGAACAATTCGGAGGCGCTGCTTGTGTTAACATAAGGATTCTCTGATGATGGCACCCCTGGATTGCCGAAACATGTAAGACGGTCACTGTGTATCGAAAGTGTTTAATTTTTAGTGCATGAATAGTTGATTAGGTACTTTGAATTTGACGTCATTCACGGTGCATACATTGCTGAGATCGCGATTTACGATTTTGCCAGCCTACACCTTACTTACTATACTGACTGAGCTATCCCTTTCGACTAAGGAATAAGATTACACTGATGAGATACGAAGGCCATTAAAAAGAAGTTTACCATGCCACTAGTTTCAAGTACAGACTGAGCAATACCACGAAAATACCAGTCAACAGAGTATGCATCGGTGACTAGGATCGAGATATGAATATAAGGCATACCACTACACTTTAACGAATTGCGACCTTGAGTATGTTCCCGTCAGTTCATGCAACGTCACTAACGATCATGGATTCGTAAAGAAAGAATTAAATGACATCTGAAGGACAGCGCGCGCTGATACACCCACAGAAGTTGTGGTATGATCAGTTATGTTTGGAATAGGTTTTATTGTCCAATAGTGAAGAAGAATTCGAAAGAGAATAAAATATTTGCGGCCGTTGGTATGCGTGTCTTGCTCATATCGGAATACATAATAACCGTCATTCAAAATTCCGCGGTTGTTCGAACAGGACAGGATGACTAATGAATGTTGACTCCGCATGCTTCGGTGCAAATGCATCAAACGTAGCAGCTAACTGTGTGATTCGTCACTCTGCGATCATCAGAACTCAGGTATATACAAATCGCAGTGCCGACCTGAGCAATGTACAACTGCATTTTACCTACCTTTCAAGTATTTAGCCTCCATGGTAATCAAGAGGACAAAGAAGGCCATTACAATTAACTGATTGTGGCCCATTTGAAGGTTCAATTTGAGACAACTCAGATGTTTAGCGTCCATAATAATCAAAGACAGAAAGAAAAAGATTTATAATTAAGCGATTGTGGCCAATTTGAAGGCTCCATTAGAGACGCCTCAGAATAATCTGCTCCTTGCTTAAATTACATCCAGTAACGAGATAGGCAATGTATGCGTAACGTAACATTGTGGAGAGCTCGCGTAATGTTCGTACTTCTTCGTCTAACCCACTGTTTCACTCGAACAGAGCGTATGCATGGATTTTCTTAAACGTTCCCAACACCAAACTTCACGGAACTCCGTCCCGTGGGAGCTGCAATGAAACATGCGGACAAGCACAAGGACAGATGGAGAGACAGGCGGACAGGACAAAAGTGAAGAAGATAATAGTCACTTTTCGTGACTGTAGAAGCACGCCTAAAAATCTATCGCGGCCTCTTAGTAAATATATTCAACGACGTCACCGTCGAGTTCACAGCTGTTTTTGAGGTAGTCAAGAAATTTCCACACTTCGTAAAAACCAGAGT
>JGI20166J26741_11528252_pt1 | contig 12395 bp, 10 predicted proteins | sample TergutCu122P5_FD_26741 | JGI IMG/M metagenome (IMG submission 26741) | reverse complement strand
CTAAATGTATCGAGAAGAAGGGAGATTATATTGAAAAGTAACGTTGTTCTCATGTCTGTAACATAAATAAAGATTTTTTAAAAAATAAAGTGCGGAAACTGTTTGAAGTACCCTCGTAATTTTTGTGTATTGCCTTCCTTAATGTTCACATGTATACAGAACTTAAAAAATTTCAAAGTTGTACAGCTTACAAACAGCATGGGCATGCACAGAAACATACAATTAAAGAACACCGCAATGTGGACTGTGGGTCTGGATAGCATAGTCAGTATAGCAACTCCTTATGGGCTGGATGGTCTGGGGATGGAATCCTGGTGTGGGTGAGATTTTCCGCATCTGTCCGGACCAGTCCTGTGGCCCACCCAGCCTCCTGTACATTGGGTACTGGGTCTGTTTCATGGGGCTAAGGAGGCCAGGGAGTGGCGTTGACCCCACCCCCACCTAGCGCTAAGGTTAAAGAAAGAGTAGCGCTATACCTCTGCTCCCCCATCTGGGCCTTCATGGCCTGTTCTACAGTGAACGTCACCTTTACCTTATAATGCAGACTACAGTGTATGTCAGAGATGCACAGATTTTCCAAAAATCTGGAAGCCAATTCAAAATTCTGGGTGCCAGATAGGTGACAAATGCAAGTTAAATACTGACGACCCACAAATATTAGGTGCAACAATATAATATTTAGTTGCCTGGGTGACCTGATGCCCAGGATAAGTGTACCATGGTGTATGTTCCGTGCTGGCTTACCCAGAAGTCGACATATTTCACTCTGGTTCTTGCGTTCATCCTTCTTATCTATTAACTGCTGAACAGTGCCCTTCACAGCTTTGGGAATCTGATCCACATACTGTGGTTTGATCAATGCTTTCAAGTCATCCTCCAGGATCTTGGTGAAGTAATTCTGGAGCTCTGAACCACGGAAATGATTCAAGATCTCCGTCCAGTCAGGTGGGTCCTACGCACAATTTTACATTGTATATAATTGTTGTGAAAAAAATAAATATTTCAAATTTAGAAATAACATTTGTCCTGCATATTCTGTGCTAACTACACACAGTGCTGGTCAAAAGATTTCTATGAAACTCTTTATATTTAGAGTCCTTAGAGACTTCTCACTAAAGAACATAATGGTACTAAAGAAATTACAACTTATTTTGTACTTCGCACTTCAGCCCCTTAATATGAGATTAATTTACACAGCACAATGCTGCACATTTTCCTCACAAAATTTCACCATAAAATTTACATCCCTTCTTTGAATCTCCAGCTTTTCTAGATATCACACTCTTAATTAGGGCAGCTGATTTAGTTCTGTAGCTTTTTATCTGCCAGAATGTTAACTGTGGAGCCAGGATATTGTAGTCAGTAATGTGAACAGGCTATGGGTTGGACAATCAAAGCATCATGGTCCAATTCCCAACAGGGAAGGAGACTTCTCTCTCCAGTGAAATGTTCATATCAATCCTGGGGACCAACCAGCCTCCTATTTGGAATACTAGAAGCTCCTTTCCCAAGTGCAAAACTGCCCATGTAAGTGGCTGACCACTTAGTTCTAATGCCCAAGACAAGATGTATGACCCTACACCTCCACTCATTCACATCCCTTCAAAACTTGCAGAAGGGCATTAAATGTGTCTATGTAAGTGCAGCCCTAGACCACTTTGTGCTGTCAGACATTTACATTTCTTAGAGACACCATGAATATTACTTACTGAATAACGGCCAAGGTTTGGTTTCTGTTTGCCTGCCAAAATTTTCAGTGCTGTAGATTTGCCAATACCATTAGTTCCTACAAGACCCAGTACTTCTCCGGGTCTTGGAATTGGAAGTCGATGGAGCTTGAATGAATTTTGTGAGTACCGATGAGTTGTATCCTTCTCTAAGTTGCTGGGCAAATTAATTATAGTGATAGCTTCAAACGGACATTTCTGAAATGAATATATCAATTCAGTTTTAAGAGGAATAAAATAAACCTTCTACTCAATCTGTGCAGTGTTTCAACAACAGGATTACTGTAAACATCACCAACTTACCTTAACACATATACCACAACCAATGCACAGTTCTTCTGAAATACTTGCTATTTTATCATTTGGAGTTACTTCAATGCACAGTTTACCCATGCGAACAACAGGACATGATTTTTTACACTCCTGGCGACATCTCTTCGGTTTACATTTGTCTGCATTTACAATTGCAATTCTAGTAAGTTTGTCTGTCTCTTCCGTAGCTTTGCTTCGAGGCATCCTGCATTACAGAAGGCATAACTGATAAAAGCAACAGTAACACTTTTAATCCATTATATACTACAAGAAAGGCTGTTTCAAAGATATGTATTTCATGAAAGAGTATAAATCATTTACATATTTAATATAATGCACTGGCACCAAAACCATGTTTGATTGGAAAAAAAAATTTAAAAAACATGAAAATACTGCATTAAAAATTACGTGTTCCCTTGCACCACACAGCAAAACGGCGGATACACTGCACTGCACTGCTCCAATCTTTCGCTCGCCGACACGTGTGTCACTGCAGTTAAGATCAATAACGCAGTACTACTAACATGTCTCTCGACCAAGGATAATAATATTGACACATTCCGGATGATTCAACAAATGTTTAAAATGCCATCTGGGGTATTATGTATTAAGGATCGGTTAACCACAGGAATGTGCTACACCTAGCAAAATCACATTTAAAACATGGGCCATTAACGCATCCGCTAAAAACCGGTAAAGGTTTCTTCACACCAACGACAATGTCTTGCTCTGAAAGTATATCACATTTTACAATGACGACTGGGTTTTAAAGGTTAGCAATGGTGTGAAGTAACATCTGTTTTATTACACGTCATGCTAGTAGTCACGTAAATGGAAACTTTTATGATATATCCTTTTTAGATTATGCTGTAATTACCTAACCTACGTTTTACAATTTAAAAGTCACATTCACCTTCAAAAACGTAAATCGCAGACGTGGTCCACAGCAATACAGATGCTTACACCACGTCGGCCTCGCTAGAGGTCAGCCATTGTTTATGACGATTTCAACGTTCAGATTTCATTCGTAGGGGTGTTGCAATTAGGTTACCCTTATCAACTCTTTCAGATAATATTTGAAATATATAATACACTTACTTATTTAATGAAAATATATTTTAAATCAGGGTACTTGAAGGATATGCTGTACTCAAATAATTCTTTAACAAACTCATATTTGTTACATAAATATCTCATAATTGATGCGTTCATGTTTAATTCAAAGTTCCTAGTGTGAAATTGTTCCATACGGTCTCATGATTTCCTAGACAACTGTGGAAGAAACGATACATTTTTATATGTAAAAATTTCTCATAAATAGTGAATAATATTTAACTGTTATTGCAGGCTATGTAATGTGACGTAACCAATAAAATTAAAGTATAAGTGCATTGTGTATGTTGGAAAGTATAAATGACATCTTTCTTCATAAATCTTTGCCTCATGTCTGGCAACGTAACAATATTTAATCACTATTTCTCGTCGTGTTTACAATTAGCTGACGATGAATTCGAACGAAATTATGCACTGTTTCAGCGTAATTATTATTAAACGAGAAGCGGCCGTTAAAGGTTTGTGCTTATTTTGATACGCATAGTGTGGTATAAACATATAAAAGGTACAGAAACGCACGACATAGGCGGATAACCTAAACCGGTGCATATTTTGAGGTTTTTACAACGTTGTTGGCGAAGTTTACGGTCGTCTGGGACATGACTGCAATGAACTCGCCAACACCCTTGGCACCTTACGGACTGGAGCCAAATAGTTGGCAATGGTAGAATACACCTTCAAAGGGGAGCACTTTATGCAACCTCAAGGGAGTAAGATCTTCCCCACCAAAGTCCAGTACACTGACTGGATCACGAAGGATGTAGTCGAGATTGAGCATCGTCTTAACTTGAATATGGAGGATGGCCAGGTCTCAAGCAGGTCATAGATACCTGTCGTTCATTCCCTAAAGAGATGGAGAAAATCTCCGCATGAGGATACACAACAATAACGTTATAGCCCTTTTCAGCACCACCATACCCAGTGTCTTCGTCCTCCTTACCTTCATCATTTGGCTGTTCTGTCCCAGTTTTTTTTTTTTTTTTCAATTTGTCATTAGCTCTTTCTCCTGCATTTCTTCATATGCTTCTTCCTCCCACTTCTTTATCTGCTTTCCTTATGTCTTATCAGTCTGTACACATGCCTGTGCCTACCTCACAACACTTCTCCTATTGATTTGCTGTGACTTATTACCTAACCTGCTCTGACTGTTCAGAAGGTGGAAACAGTAAGCTCATTTGGAACATTGTTAACAAACTGCTAGTCAACATGGTGTCATATCCCAGAAGACTGTAACTGTCAACCTAAACTTAGCACAAACATTAACCATGTTTCAGTATTTTGATGTGATATTAAGCTTTAGTTAGTCTTTAACTGAATATTTTAAGCAATCCTGAAGGGAAGTACTGAGTCTACTGCTATGTTTTAATTCTATATTATATTTTTAATGTAACTTAAATTTGCCGCCTGTGTTGCTGTAAGGAATTTCCAAGATATAATTCTAAAATTATGTACATTGTACAGATGAGATCTTAGTTAATTTTTTATGTTTGTAAATATTTTTCACTTCAATAATTTTACGATTGGTGCCTGATGATGGCTTACACGAACTGAAACATGTAGCACACATATAATTTGGCAGTAAACATTGTCAAATAACTTGGTTTTGATTGACTGTTTCTCTTTGTTTATGTGTTATACTTTACACTGGGATGTCCACACCAAGTTCCAAGAGTTTGTTGTGTAAGTTCACTCGCAGTAAAGCTGTCACATTTATGTTATTATCTAAAATGTGTTACCCCGAAAGTTATGTAGTTACATTGTATTGGCAGGAGAACTGCTGGATGGTTAAATGGTTGAGACTGGAAAATGGAAAACTGTCTGATGAAAAAGAAGACCAACAGCTTTGATGAAAAGGAATTACAACAAATTGTAATTCCCCTGAAGCAGATGATACATGAAGATGATGATGACGAGGAGAATTGTACAGGAGAAATTGGTACTTGCCTCACTGGCAGGGTGTGTAGTATTCTGCATGTACAGAGCAGTGTATCAGAGTTCTCTCCCCTCCAACTCATGCCATGGTGTTGGTAGGAACCTGAGAGTTGCTCATCATCTCAAGAAATTCCCTCCCCTCCCTTCATTTTTTAAAGATATCATGTCCACAAGAACATGCCGCATGATCCTTTCATAAGCTGGTTGAAGTACACACCTCACTTCCCATTTCTTTAAAATCCATTTCAACATTACTTTCCATGTATGCCTAATTCTCTCAAGCGTTGTATCTTTAGGTTTTCTGATCAAGACTTTGTATGTATTTATCTCTGTAAATATGCTACATGCCTTGTCTATCATATTTGTTCATTTTATTGCTTTAATAATAATCACTGCACAATAAAACTATGAAGTTTGTCATTACATAAGTTTCTTCAACCTCGTGTTACTTCCTGTCTCTTGTGTCAAAATGACATCAGCAGTTGATTTTTATACGTTCACATACCATTGTAACATTGTCCATGATGAGTTTGAAGCTAAAATTCACAAACACCCAACAAAATGGCAGTGGAGTACAAAGTTTCTGCTTGTTTAAAATCTTCCATATTACTATTTACACTCATCATGACTGTTGTTATTGTCTAAACATTCATTTCCTTCAAATACTGCATCATCTTTGTACCATCAAGGGCATTACTGATACTACATTTTTTGAAAGACTTCACAGCTGCCTCAAATTTTGCAGTCCCTACCTCTTCATAAATCTGTAACCATAAGAAGTTATCCCAGCCATATGCAACCACCCAAGCTCTGTTGTTTCTGTGGCCTGTTACCCAGTTCTTCACCTCTGCTTCTAGGTCATATTATCTTGTAATATCAAGACATGGACATTATAACCACCATTATCCCTCAGGTGAGTGCAGGAATCTGTGGCTTTGAAGGTCAGATCACAAGATGCAGGAGAATTTTATGCAGTCTTGTCCAGGGAACACAACATTCCATAAAATGTGGTAGATTTATTTGCATATTCATGTATTCATGATTCAAAACTTGATGTGTGTGGGACTGCTGGGGAAGGTAAAATTTTAAAAGTAACTACACTACCAAAGTCTTTTATTTACCAACAGATTCACTTTATATCAATCTCAGAAAACATTAAAATTTATATTAAAACTGCTCCTACATGTTTCGGTCTATGACCATCATCAAGGAGCTTACATATGAGCCTAGGTAAAGTCACATTTATTAAATCGGTAAAAGTACATCATTACGGACTGCATGCTGCATGCTGCCACACAACCACACAGTCCATAAAGACGTACTTTTACCGATTTAATAAATGTGACATTAGCTAGGCTCATATGTAAGCTCCTTGATGATGGTCGTAGACCGGAACGTGTAGGAGCAGTTTTAATATAAATTTTAATGTTTTCTAAGACTGATATGAATTGTGTCTGTTGGTAAATAAAAGACTTTGATATCAAGGTGCACGGTGCAATGATAGAAAAAATGTAACTACACTACCTTACAAAGAGACTTCTTTAAAAATTTGGAGACATTTTTGCACCATTCTTTTGAAAGAAACTCATACGTTGTGTCTGCACTGTGCATTTTGCTTGTAGACTGATGTTTCTGTCGCATTCCTCAGCTATCCAATTTACATCTTGGTGACAGATTTCTTGTGGCATGCTGAATTATATATATTTTCATTCCTGCAACTTGCAGTTACATGCAATTTCCTAGTGGTGATTGGCTTTTTGTGTTTTGTACACTCTATAATTTTTATTGAGTTGTCTTTAATTCTTCATAGGTTCGAGCATGTTACTTACAGCATTTGGAAAAAACCCTCTTGAAGAACTATGAGATATGTTGTGAAAAAGGAAGTGCTCAATGGCATCTCAGCCCTGAAGATGTAGTAAGATGTGCTGTCCGGATGGAAGAGAAGGCATTGCGATCATGCATGGTGGTAATTCTATATCAGAGAGCTATGACACGGATGGTCAGTATTAATCTTACAGGTTATGCATATATCTTGCTGCAAAGTCAATACTGACAGATAAATGCCTGCATGTTGTTTAAAAATATAAATGTATTCATTGTTTATTTATTTTTATTCTGTGTGATTGCAGATACTTTTGCAGAAAAATGGGCATCTGATCACACTGGCTGTTTTCTTTAAGTCCTTAGCACTGCTCTTGTTTGGCCTCTCCTTCCTCATCCTGATCTCAATCCAAGCCTGTTCTGGTTGATGACGCTTCTTACCATGCAAAATTATAAATTTTAATATGTCACCTGTGCAGGTCAGTTTTCCCATTGTAGAGACTTAATATTTAGCATATCTGTAAATGATCCCAAAAGTGACGTGGAAGTCGCCACTTTCGGCAAAATTCTCAGAAATTTCTCGCCCATAGTTCCACCTTCTGCTGCTGGGGTTCACTCCTGTCGTTTCAGACGTGAGGGACACCTGGTGGCAGGAGTTGGAATGTTCTAATCACTGGTCCTCCAAGTTGGGGGTTTGATGTGCCGCTGGCAACGGCACTTTGTCAAAACCTTGCTGCTGAGAATACTCAACAATAGTTGAGCAAGCCATAACCCACAAGGGTTGCAGTGCCGATTGAAGAAGAAGATCTGTAAATGATAGTTTATTTTAAATTTTGTTTAAACAGGTTTAGAGTAACATAAAATGAAAGCATGTATTTTTGATGAAAGTATTATCAAGTAATAAGTCAACCTGACCAACCCTACCTGCTGTTCACATTCAAAATGCTAACTAAAATGTGTATTTTATATAACCAACAAGATGCAACTTATACAATGTTCTTTATTATTATCAACGCTCTACATGTTTCGGGCGGTTTTTCCGCCCATTATCAGGAGCTTATAAAACTGTATGTGGAGCCTTGGGTATTGTCATGCTTTCCTGTTGAACAATTCCACACCAGCGGTAGACAGCAGGAAAGCATGACAATACCCAAGGGTGCACATACAGTTTTATAAGCTCCTGATGATGGGCGGAAAAACCGCCTGAAACATGTAGAGTGCTGATAATAATAAAGAACATTGTATAAGTTGTATCTTGTTGGTTATATAAAATAAACATCTAGAGATGCACGGTTCCATGAACATTAAAGCGAACTAAAATGTTGCATATTGTCCATATATCTCTGTCTTCTCATCTTGTGTTATTGTGCTGTGGACATATACCATATATTTTGGAGTATAAGAAGCAGTTGCTCGTGGAAAATGCTACCTACAATCTGCATTTATCATATACTCTGAAGGTATAACAGCATTTTTTTATAAGATGTTCCTTCCAAAATCTGGGTGCAGCTTATAGTCTGAAAATATGGTACTTTAGTGTAAATGTTTGGAACTGCATTGAAATAAAGAATTATTCTTTTGTAGGCCAGTGACATCAAGAAGCACACTGAACAACTAAAGCTGTATGAGAAACTAAAAGATTATGTCACTGCTCACTCTGTTTGGTGTGATAAGACAACGCAGACAGGTGAACATTTTGTCTGCGTAGATAAAATGACGCAGACAGTATATATGGGCACCACTGAAGCTGCTGTTGAATCTTGTGACTTCCAGACTGAAACCAATACAAACACTTCAAAATCTAGCCCAGCTGATCAGTGTTTTCAACCATCAACTGTGAAAACAGAGCTCCCAACACCAGAGGCACTTAGAAAGGAATTAATGCAGGGTGCACCAATTCCTGTGTATGTTTCAGGAATAAGTGATATGGGAGTTATACATACAGATTATTATCATGTTAATGGTATAGAAACCATACCATATCATGACATGAACCAAGAATTTGTGGTAGATGTTCATACAGACGGTTTACATCAGTATCCAATCCTAAGCAATGAAACACCATTTCTAGTTAACTGTGATGGAGGTGTAACTAAAAAGCTTACATCAGAGCAAGACATACAGGAAGAGGAACCATACGAATGGTCAGTTATTGAAGAACAGACCAGATCGAATGTAAAGATAAATGCTACATCTCCTAAAACTCTTTTGGGCATGAGAAGGTTAAGTAATCTGCAACAAAATGGGAACTTGTCTAATGGAATGTTATGTGATGAAGTCAATGACTTGAATGAGGAAGAACATCCACATATGAGTATAGATGACAGAATTGCATCAGTGCTTAACAATGAAGCTCATCACTTTCCATGTGATGAACAATTACATGGCAAAACCATTACTGACAAAGACACAGAACACAGTATGTGGACAGTTGAGAAGTATCACCAACAAAAATTATTACGAGCCAAGATAATGGACACCAGCTGTGATGTGCGTAAGCGAGGTAGAATGAGACTTCGATTCTTAGAACTATTTGGTAGTGACAGTGAAGATTGTTTTGATGTAGATGAATGTGTAACAAACTTTAAAGAAAGGATTGCACGTTGGGTGGTTGAAAGCCTTATGCCCTTCTATAGGGAAGGTCGAATACAGTCACGTCCTCTTTTCAAGTTCCTTGCACGGCATATTGCTGACACTCTTCTCCTCAAGAACCAAATGCCAGGTAAGCAGCAATTGTATCAAGACTATTTCTGATATTCTAGTTCCAGTAATGACCTGATTGTCCAGGAAGTGCTAGCAGTACACAAAAATTGAAGAGTAAACTTAAAGCAAACTCAGGTTTAGTCCAAGAATTTTTGTTTCATGTAAATTAGCAGGCATGTACTGTCCAGTAAATATGTATACCCAATTTATCTGAATTATTATGTAGTAATTGTAAGTCATACAAAATACAGTGGACCCTTGAAAGTTGAACACAGCCCATTCCAAGAGGTGGTTCGACTTTCACTTTGTTCGACATTCAAGTTAAATTTTCCCGTAAGAAATAATGTAAACTGAATTAATCCATTGAAGATCTCCAAAATGTACTCATTATAAAACATTTTATTTATAAATATTGGTTATATAAACAAGATATAATAACACTAATATTATATGCATAAAATCATCCATACATTAACTAACCAAAGTAAAAATAAAAAGTGTAGTAGAGAGATATTACTGCTTGGAAAGTGAGACATATTCCATAAAACTAGCCTTCTCTTCTCTTGTGATGTCGGTCCTTTTTGGCATTTTTTTGCAGAAGAGGCCTGTCTCGTCACAACTGAATACTTGTTCGGGAATAAATCCCTCTCTATCCACAAAGTCTTTAAACTTCTCCACAAATTTTTGAGCAGCATCTTTATTTGAACTGGCAGCTTCTCCATGCCTAACCACACTGTGAATCCCTGTTCTCTTTTTAAAATTTTCAAACCACCCTTTACTAACCTTAAATTCTTCAGCACTAGAACCAGGGGTATCTCGCGTAATGTCACTATACAAAAGTTTAGCTTTCTAACAAATAATAGCCTCAGACACACTATCACCAGCCAAATGTTTATCATGAATCCAAACCATTAAAAGTTTTTCCACTTCTTCCACAGCTGGCAGTCTTTCACTAGTAAGAGATTTTACTCCTTTCGCTACATCAGCTGCTTTAATGGCTTCCCTGTTCTTCAGTATGGTCGATATTGTCGACTTAACAGTACCGTATTGAATGGCCAGGTCCGATACAATTGTACCCATTCCCCACTTCGTGATGAGTTTTTTTTTCATTTCTACCATAGTCATTATGATCTCCCTCTGTAGGCTTTTCAACATTAGTAACTTTCTTTGGTGCCATTAAAAATTGGTATTTTTAAAAATAAAATGAAAATAAATCAAATAAATCACAAAAATACTTAGACAACACAGATGCTCACTTTAGAAAACGGAATTACGGGAGAACTGGACGCGCTGATGCACAAACCGACCAGCAGCACTCAGCTAGCCGCGTTCTTATTTGTTGACTCACGGTGGCATGAGCCGCACGATGCTGTGCAATGCCGCGCTCATAGTTCGACTTTCAAATTTTTATTCGAGTTCCAAACCAAATTTTTCTTGAATTTTTTTTTCGAGTTTCAAGTTGTTTGAACATCAAACCATTCGACTACCGAGGGTCCACTGTAATCTGTGGCATCTGTAGCTAGAGTTGTAACGTGTCATATGTTACAGCTGAATTTGTAACAGGCTTTGCACTAATTCATACCAAATAGTAATATTTTTAGTTTGAATTTTAGAGAAGTGTAATCACCCTTTGTTTGGGCTGTTTGTCATGCACAGATGATATCTGAAGAAGTGAAGTCAGTTCAGTGGCTTTGAATTTCTGAATATGTTACTAAATATCTGCCAAGATATTTCTTAAAAAAACTGTCCCAAAATTTCTCATACTGCACGTCTCTTTATTATTTGTAACTATATGTGTATTACATTAATCTTCTTTCTGCATCTTTAAGAAGTTAATAAACTATGTAACAAATGACAGGGCACTCTAACTTTGTAACTGTCCACCAAAAGTTACAACATTGTAAGAAAAGTAAACTTGTCCGTGTCCACACCGTGAAGGCATATAGGGGGAGTAGAGATATAGCTCCACTCCTTATCTTCGGCACTAGATGGAGGTAAGTGGTTAACTTCATGCCCCGGTCACTTTAACCCTGGAAAGAACTCTGGTATCCATTTAATAGGAAGCTGGGCCAGCCCCACAGCCGGTCCGGACATTTTGGAGAAAGAAAAATCTGTTGCCTCTTTCAGGATTCAAACCCCAGATTGTCCAGCCTGTAGCCTAATCCCTATACCCCTTGTGCTACTCAAGCTTCATACTGTAAAAAATAGAATTGAATTATTATTTGTGAAACTCAGATTAAAAAACTAAAGTAATTTGATGTAATGCAATTTTTCTATTATGTACTGCAATTGTGCTCCTTGGCGATGAGACTGTATCATTTACTGTGTGTAACATATGGCTTCTAGAAGCCAGACCAGAAAAAATGAAATTAAATTAGGAGGACTGAAGGATTTTGTATTTATAACCATGTTTACCAATTTTATATTTGAGTTTCCATGCATCACAAGTCTATAATATATAATAAACCAACAGCGCCGCATACCACACAGCAACTGATCAATACTTAACACGCGCACCTGACCAGTCACATTTTGGCCATGGAATAGTACAGTGCTCACCGACCTTGACATCTATACAGGATTTATTCCAACCCAACTTGAAGTAACTCTAACCATTCATAGTCATTGCATCTTCCAGACCATAAATACTGTTATTAAAACTTTAACTTATAATTTAGTTCTATGTTTATAAACCCACTACAGTCTACTGCTCTACCACTTGTATGACATATAACACTTGTTTATACGTAACTTTATAAATTACAGCATGACAAACACCAGTGGCTG
>JGI20166J26741_11527919_pt1 | contig 12398 bp, 9 predicted proteins | sample TergutCu122P5_FD_26741 | JGI IMG/M metagenome (IMG submission 26741) | reverse complement strand
GATCCCTTCAAACAATGACTGGGATTTGGGCGCGTACTACACGTTTTCTCAATATGACCTTGGCATCATCAACAACCATAGGCGCGATTACAACCGCCTTGGATTCGCTGTCCAATTGGCCGTCCTGCGTTTCCCCGGGTGGGCTTTGTCAGACTATAAAACGCTCCCTGATTCAATGCTAAACTACATCGCCAAACAAACCGGTGTTGAGCCGGGCATTTTTTCTACGTATGCCCAGCGCGAACAAACCCGCCGGGAACACATCGACGAAATACGCCAGGAATACGGCTACCGCAATTTTACGCAACAAGACTATCAATCAATTTCTCAGTCCATATTGAAATACGCGTTGGGCAATGGGAACGCGGAATACCTGCTTAGGGCCGCGATTGAGGATCTGCGCAAGGCCAAAATCATATTGCCGGCCCTTACGACAATTGAACGGGCTGTGTGGGAAGCGCGCCAGGGCGCGGAGGACGAAATATCAAAGCAGCTTACAGCCTCCCTGTCCCCGGGGCAGATCGAGAAACTGGATCAGCTCCTTTCCCCTATGCCGGAAAGCAGCAAGACGCGCCTCGCTTGGCTGCGCGAAATACCGGGGAACTGCTCCCCGGACGCTTTTTTGGCTGTTAGCGAAAAGCTTGTCTATTTACGGGGCCTACAGTTGAAAATCGACACAAAGGGCATCCACCCGAACCGGCTGCGTCAGTTGTCCAAAATTGGGGCGCGGTATGAACCCTATGCTTTTCGAAGGTTCGACGCTCTGAAGAAACACGCTATTCTGGCTGCCTATCTCGTTGAGCTTGCCCAAGATCTGACCGATCTGGCATTCGACATCCATGACCGGCAGATTATGCAGCTTCAGACAAAAGGGCGAAAAGCCCAAGATGAGCTTCAAAAGAAAAACGGAAAATCGATAAACGAAAAAGTGGCCCAATTTGCGGATTTTGGGGCGGCCCTGATAAAAGCCCGCAACGAAGGCACGGATCCATTCGAGGCATTGGAAGCCGTCATGCCATGGGACATGCTCGTCGCGTCCGTTGAAGAAGCCAAACAGTTGGCGCGTCCCATTGATTATGACTTTCTGGACTTGCTTGAAACGAAATTTTACGTGCTCAGGAAATATACGCCAACCATGCTAAAGATACTGGAGTTCCATTCAACAAAATCCCTGGAGCCGTTAATGCGGGCAATAGATGTCATACGCGACATGAATGAAACAGGCAAGCGGAAGATCCCGGAAGACGCCCCCCTGAATTTTGTTTCAAACCGCTGGGAAAAACACCTTTACGAAGAAGACGGGACAATCAACCGCCATTATTATGAAATGGCCGCCCTTACGGAGCTTCGGAACTGCGTCCGTTCCGGTGATGTGTCAATTGTCGGCAGCCGTCAGTATAAAGACTTCGATGAGTACCTTGTCCCAATGGAGGATTGGGTCCAACAGGCAGCCGCCGGCACTACAAAACTTGCGGTAAGCATGTCAGCCAGCGATTATTTGGCCGAACGCACGGAATCGCTTCTTAAAAGGCTGGACTGGGTATCAAATAACGCGGGCGATCTTGAAGGAGTCGACATAGGGGGCGGCAAGCTGCATATCGACCGCCTTGAAAAGGACACGCCGGAAGGGGCGCGGGATTTCAGCCTGTCACTGTACGATCTGCTTCCCCGCGTCAAGCTGACCGAACTTCTGATTGAAGTAGCCAACTGGACAAAATTTCACGAGCAATTCATCCATGCTTCAGCAAACCGGCCTCCGGACGCCGGGGAAACAAAGGTGCTTATGGCGGCAATCATGGCGATGGGCACGAACGTTGGCTTAGCCAAGATGGCTGAAGCCACTCCGGATATTTCATATCGGCAAATGGCCAATGCGGCCCAGTGGCGGCTCCATGAAGACGCCATGGCCAAAGCGCAGTCAACCCTGGTGAATTACCACCACAAACTGGCGCTGCCGGCTTATTGGGGTGACGGTACCACGTCCTCGTCAGACGGGATGCGGGTCCAGATCGGGGTAGACGCGCTGAATGCGGATGCCAACCCCCATTACGGCACAGGAAAAGGGGCAACGATGTACCGGTTTGTCAGCGATCAGTTCTCCAGTTTCCATACCAAAGTGATAAATACAAACGCCAGGGACGCCGTGCATGTCATAGACGGGCTGCTCCACCACGAAACAGACTTAGCCATTGAGGAACATTACACAGACACGGCCGGATACACCGATCAAGTCTTTGGCCTGACGCACCTACTTGGCTTTAGGTTTGCGCCGCGGTTGCGGGACATTTCCGACTCCAAGCTTTTTTCCATCGGAAAGCCCAGCTGTTTCCCGAATCTGGAGAAGCTGCTCGGCGGGCGGATCAACGCAAAGATTATTCTGGCAAATTACGACGACGTGCTGCGGCTTGCGCACTCTATCAGGGAAGGGACGGTTTCGGCTTCGCTGATCATAGGGAAGCTCGGTTCTTACGCCCGCCAAAACAGTTTGTCGGCCGCGCTACAGGAAATGGGCCGCATCGAAAAAACCATCTTTATCTTGGACTACATATCAAGCGAAGCGCTGCGGCGGAAGATCAACCGGGGGCTAAACAAAGGCGAGGCGATGAACGCGTTAGCCAGGGCGATCTTTTTTGGCAAACGCGGCGAGCTGCGTGAGCGCGCCCTGCAAGACCAGCTCCAACGGGCCAGCGCGTTGAACATCATCATCAACGCGATAAGCATTTGGAATACCGTTTATTTGGCACAGGCTGCCGAATATAGAAAAAGCAGCAGTCAACTGGACGAAGAATTGATGAAGCACATTTCCCCTCTCGGTTGGGAACACATCAATTTCTTGGGGGAATATAAATTTGACATAAAACAAATCGGGGCTTCGAACGAATTGCGGCCCCTTAGACAGTTTCCAGCTAATGAATAGTCGATGCCCCAACAAACTTAATTAAGTGAATCTATCGACACAGATGGCGCCAGCATTACATAGGTCTCAATTTTCATGAACACAATTCCTTAGCGTGCGTTTTTCGCGTTTTGCTGGCGCGACCCCTTAACCCCATATTGCAACGACCATTGCGCGCATAAGCCCCGAACGAAAGAGATATTTTGTCTCCTTCAAAAAGACCAGAAAATGACTTGCTAAAGGGGTTATTAAAAAAACACCCTAAAAATATACAGAAAAGACGTTTGAATAAAACTTACCATATTGCTTTGTTTCACTAAAAAAGGTATAATTAGGAAAAAAATGAGGGCGGGAAATTCTATGAATACCGTACAGCCATTAGGGACACGCAGGTGATAAGCCAGATCAAAAAGCTTCTGCGAGACAGGGGCAGCAAACTACATGCCTATGCCTATTTATTTAACCCATAAATTAACGCGGAAATTAGCTATTACACGAAAATCAGGAGAATTACCATACCTTCGACCGAATGGTAAAAGCCAAGTTACTGTGGAATATGCCGGCAACAAACCAGTACGTGTATCCGCAGTAGTAATTTCAACACAACATGCGCCGGAAATATCACACGAATAAATTCAAGAAGGTATTGTCAATAAGGTAATTAGCCCTACTATTCCGCACGGACTGTTGGACAAAGTAACAAAATACTATATAAATCCGATATGAATATGTCGCACTAAAGTTAACACACGCATCGCCAAGATATAACATTCACGTCGCGTAAATGTAACATATACCTGTTTTAATTTGTATTCGCTTAGATTTGTTTACTTTGTATTTGTTTATAAATGTATTTAGGGTTGAAATACTGGTACCATATACTTACTATAAACGAGCACGACCCCGACAAATGGCTTGTTTAAGCCATTAATTCATAATGAATAAATGGCATATTTAAGCCATTTCCCGGTGATCGCGCTCATTTAGAGTACTTATATAGGCACTTATAACGCCGAGTGACACGCGGTATACATACCGTTAGCGTTATATAAGCGCCGTGCCTGTTACATTTTATACGACGGGTGTGTCGCATGGCTCCAACGCAGGGTGTTATATCAAGGCGACATATTCAATATATAAACAAACAGCTATACATATGGTCATTTCGGCAGGTCTGATTTGGATTTGCTTTGTAAGAGATTAAGTAGCACAAATGCTCTGATGAAAATATTACAGCAGCATTAGTATTATTTAGTTTTATATTTGATAAACCTAAAAATATACAAGGTGACTTATGGAAACATTCCTAGCAATAATTCCAGAAATGCTATGTTTATGGATTATCTATATAAATGTAACAAAGAGAAAATTCAAAATAATTAGCACTACCATTTATTTAGTAATACTGCTTTCTCTTAGTTACATAACTGTAAGCATCCTCAATCTCGAAATAATTGGCGACACCATTTTTGTCGTTGTACTTTCAATCGCATCGTATAAGAACAGTAATAAAATAATAGCAATGTGCATGATGTATGCACTTTTATCTGTACTCATATTTGTTGTGTGTGGATATACATCTGGAACCATTTTCAGTCTTATCTTCAATATGTCAACGCAGTCAGTCAGAGATAATCTTGGCTTTTATTATTTGTACTTCTTAATGCAAATAGCTATTAGTTTTGTAATATCGCGAATACTGGGTTATTTTATACATAAAAAAATAGAAGCTTTAACTGATATACTAAAACAAAAGCTATCTGTATACATTATGATTGGTGCATTCATAACTCTGCTAATCTACCTGTCGAATATATATTTATCAACATATATATCTAATCAAGCAATCCTTAATGTTATTTATACGATCCTAATTATCGCTTATTTTATTTACTTGGTCTTCGCTATTTATGCATTTGCAGTTAAGCTACAGAAAGAAATAGATCTAGAACATAAGGCAGAATTACTAGAACAATTGCAAACTTACACATACAGCCTTGAGAGCGTATATGACGAAGTACGAAAATTCCGTCATGATATAATAAATATAATAACCGCAATGTATGGATACATAGAAGACAAAGATTTTAATGGATTGATAGAATATTTTAATACTTATATATCACCAATTGCTGCACGAATGCCACTGACCGATGTAAATCTTGATAAACTCAAAAATATAAAAATACCTGAGTTCAAAGGAATTGTTTCCGTAAAATTATTATATGCGCAAGATTTAGGGATTCATATACACATAGAAGTATTTGAAGAAATCACTAAGCTGAATATAGACTTAGTAGATTTAAGCAGGATTGTCGGAATATTAATTGATAATGCTATAGATGCTTGTAAAGGTATTATAGATTCATCCATAAGCTTTGCTGCAATTAAGCGTAAGATGGACACAAGGTTAATTTTTTCAAATACTGTAAGCGAATTGCCGCCATTAGAAAAGATGTTCCAAAAAGGTTTTTCTACAAAAAGCGGAAATAGAGGTATCGGGCTTTATATTGTACAACAATTGATAGATAGAAATCAAAAATCATCAATACAAACCGAACTAGATAATAATTCGCTCACCTTTTTTATAGATATATCGGATTAGGGGTGATCGCAGTGTTAAATATTTTTATATGCGAGGATAATAACAATCAAAGGGAACAAATCACAAACATAACAAAAAACTACATAGAGTTTGAAGATTTAGATATAAAAATTGCGATGTCTTCAAATGCGCCTGAGCCTATTATTCAATATTTAAGCGAGCATGAGAAAACAGCAGGTTTATACTTTCTTGATGTTGATCTTAATAATGATATGAATGGTGTAAAATTAGCAGAAAACATACGCAAATATGATCCAAGAGGATTTATCGTTTTTGTAACCGCTCACGAAGAAGCATTACCTCTAACCTTCAAGTATAAAGTAGAGGCATTGGATTTTATTCCAAAATCTGATTTCCAGGTCGGTTCACGTATATGCGAATGTATTAGAGACGCATATACAAAATACACAGGAAAAACAAACGAGCTGAACGATAATTACGTTTTCAAGGTAAATCATAGTATAATGTCTGTAGCTAAAGACGATATTCTTTTTTTTGAGGCAAGTATTGAAACTCCACATAAAATAATATTACATGCGAAAAACGGTATTTATAATTTTTACAGCAATATGAAGGATATTGAGAAATCCATAGGTGAGAATTTTTTTCGTTCCCATAAATCATTTATAATCAATTTGAAAAAAGTAAAATCCATTGACAAGACTTCAAATACAATTTATATGGTAAACAAATCAACCTGTTTGGTTTCTGTTCGGCAGATGCCCAAACTACTCGAACTAATGAAGTTATCTCCATGAGAAAGGCCGCCCGAATATTGGGCGGCCTTTTCTGCTCTCAGCGATTTCACTCGTCTTTCTCGCTCAACAAGACATCCAAGGGTATTTCCGTTTCATAAGTAAATAACCCGATGCATCCTTGTTGTTCTACCCCTCCTTTGATCAGAATGTCAGCGAACTTTTGCGCAATCTTCATCCCGATCCCACTGTTTTCATTACTGCTCATATATTTCATAATTTCTTTCCCTCCTTTCTAGTATTCTATATGTAATGGGAAGTATGCTTATTGTCTGGCATACTGCTCCTAAAACAAACAGTGTCTTTAATTCTATGTACGGAACTGTCATCGTGAAAATCATTAATACTATGACCATACTGACAGACATACGTTTTAGGTATCTCCTTCTATTAGCTCCAATAATCGGGCGTGCTTGAGTATCCGCCGGCGCATATTTGACATGCATAGTGATTATAAGAGCAAATATCGAAAGCGCTATCACATTATTTATAGGTATAAATGGTGTGACATATGTTAATAAAACAAATATAGTAAAGCTATATATGGTACAAACAGCACTATGCTTTGCATGTAAGCCATACGAGTACCTTTTTGTGGCTGCAAAGGCTAAATGGATTGCCAATGTTTTAAAGAAACATCCGAGTAACAATGCTCCACCATAAATTACAAACCCTTTGCTCAAATTTATGAGTAGTATTTCCATTCCTAATATCATCTTTTTTTTATCAATAGAGGAGTATTTAGATTTTTCAGTATAGCTTGTTAGGTGTGCCACCGCAAAATTAGAAATTGCACTCAACGACTCATTTCTCAATTTTATTCTTCCCCTTTATTATGGTATAAAAAATTATAAATGCCGACAATATTAAACCTACTGAAACGGCAAGAGAAATTATTTTTAACGTTACCCGAATTTTCGAATATAATACAAGCAGCAAAGTAATCAAAAGCAATACAAGTGCTAATACAATCAGTTTTTTTACTATAAGTAACATTTGATCCTCCATCTCGGCTAACTGTCAGTAATGATATTATAGCAGGTTATCGCAAGAATATAGTAAACATACCACAATCATTGTAATTATGTTCTTTAGCGTATTCAAAAAACGTTAATGACATGAGAAAGTACATTAACGTTCTAATTTTGGCGTTGATGAGAAAGAACCTAGCCTTAAATGCATTAAGCATTTATAAAAGATAGATATTTTAACATAATTATCAATGAATTACTGCAATGCGATAAAACCGATTATTCATGCAGACTTAAACACAAAAGAAATATAAGGCGTATCATGTCCTTATAAGGCAATGACGCTCACAAACAGCAAAAGTGAAACAAAACCCGTCGTATGTCCATATGAAATAGATTTAAGAAAGGGAGACACACACAACCATGAATAACCTTCAGTTAAAAGAGGTATTGATGAAAGAGATCGACTCCCTTGAGGAATCTATAGCCCCGGCTTTCGGGATCGCTTGCGGCGGCTGTTTCGGTATTGTCTGCTGGGGCTAAAAACCGCCTCACTCTATGGAATGAGAGTGTATTCGAAAACATTATTATCCAGTGACTGTATTGACTAACCCTACAGTTGTACTTTTTAAAATCTAATTGTGTAGGTTTCAAAGTTGAAAGAACCCCTGGGTTTTTGGACGTATGGGTGTACTGGTAAATGACTTTTCGATACCCAGAGCACAAGAAATGCTGATAATAAATTGAACGTATCATCGACTGAATGCCAGATTCAAGGCAAATGTTACAGCAACGAACAGGGTTTGTGTGTCGTTATGATAGGGTTTCAAAAAGTACAACTGTAGGGTTATAATGGGTATTGCCATCCGAGTTCGGATAATTTTCAACGAGCCTTGAGCTATAAACTTCAGATGATACATGGGTAGCTCCTGTATGTACCACTTTAGTAGCTGACGCACAAACGACGCCTCAAGGCGTTACAAGTAAAGGTTTAGGTTTAGCCCCTTACAGGGGGCGTCTTTTCAAACCACCTATTGAAGAGGTGATCCAGTGATTATATAAATATTTTATTAGACCAACTAGTGCTGCCTGACGTGAATGAATCCCCCAATTAGCGAGCAGAAATTTCAAGATGCAAGGAAGTGCCGACGTGGCGTACCCAGCAGGTACGTGAGGAGGCGCTGACGCGGCAGCTTGGAATTTATGCTCGCTAATTGGGGGAGGCATTCGCGCCAGGCAGCACTAGAAATAAATAACAAGTTGCCATAAACATTACAATTTATTTCTTTTTCGTATTATTATAACGTTTATGAAAACATAAAACACTTTAACGATAGTTATATAACGTTTATGGGATATCCATTTTATCTTAAATGTTTATAAATCCGTTAATGATAAAAATTGTGATATTAACAGATTTTATACTACATTAATGCATAAAAATCATTTTTATATGCACACTTGAGCATAATAAATGTAGCAGGTGTATCATGTGCTTATAAAGGATTATTGCTAAATTTTATTATTTTCGCCGCTCCATGGGAAGCTACGTCCACAACCTAAAATTAGTTTTACGTTACTATGAGGCATCCTGTTATACTCGCGTACGATAACATTTGCCAGCCCGCAACTATAGGTTGCGCTCACGATTTAAAGCCATTCTCTGGCATTGGTAAACCTTTTCGTTCGCGAGTATAAGATCTAAAGCTAACATGGATAGAACTGACGTAAATTGATGTACCTACACTTTATGCATACCAGCCGTATAGTAGCAACAATTATATCTATGCGTCGAGCCTGTTACATTTCAAGCGTCGATGTTACATGGCTCCAACTTTGGGTGTCATGTCAAGGCGACATATACAGGTAGCGAACTCGTGTAGGGTAATAAAATAGAATCGATGCCTTCGGCAATTTTATGCAGATTATAATTTCAACAGTGTAAATTTAACGTACTGTATTCTACTGTAAGAAATTTCATAAACCGACTTCGACTACATTGTGCCACATCATGATCGTCATGGTTGTGTTTTACTGAACTACTCCGTAGCAAACTGCGGGGCATCGAACAATACCTGCGTGGCAAGATGTGCGCGGTAAGGTGATTTTTCCACAAATCTGTAGGGGATTTTCCCTGCTTACCGTTTACGACAAGACGCGAAGTATATGGCCTTCATCCGCGTTTCGTTTGTAGCCAACGCAGAATAAATATTGCCTAGGAGTAACAAGAATATACATAATAGTAATTGTTTTAATAGTTAAGCACTAAGAATTTATTATTTTATGAAGGGATGTTTTTAATGAAAACTACGTTTGATTTACAAAAATACGAGCCTCCTGATCTCGAGGAGATTAACAGTTTTGATGAAGATATTGAGATGGGATGCGCGTGCTTATGTGCATTTGGAGGAAGCGGTAGCGGTTCTTGCTAAATGTCAGCTTCAATTTATATTCCAAAATAACTTAACATAATATGTAAGTAGATCTAGTAATGTTCATTAATTATTAAACAGGTCGCCTTTTTCGTAAAAACCATTACAATAACTTAGGATTGTTTTAGGTTATTGAATAATAGTTAGTACTGTTAAGTAATAATAAATGAACAGTTGAGAATAAGTATTCTTAATATGTTATGTTTGTGTTATTTTAGAATTAATAAGCATATTGTGTTGGGTACTTAGACTTTCTAGAATTTATCTCTTAATAGCATTTTAACTGTAAATCAATATACTATAAGTATTTTCTTAAAAAGTTACTCCTAGGTTTATGAAAATAACAAGAGAGTTGATTTGCAAGTGCTTTCTAAGAACCCAACCAAGATGCAGTATAAAAATTATCTCTTTTGTACAAATTTTCAGTTTGCTTATTATAAACACATCCTAAATCTATGACTGTTATAGTTGTAATTTATTTTATTTTAATCCTTGCAAAGGACCATAAGTTAAATTTATTAAAAAGGTTCTTTGTTTTATCTATGGCTTAAAATGATTAGTAGTAATACTAAATTAATTAACGCCGTCTATGTTCTCCAATAATTTATATTATTAATTTTAGCGACTCGTATTAAATCCATACTTGCATGGAGGTGTCGTATATACGCCATTCTTATAGATCTGAAAAAATGGATATGGATATTTAAAAACTCAAAATCTGGGTTAGTGACCTTGCAACCCCGTAATAATGCGGTTTCTATAGCACCACTATGCAAGTAAGGATTTCTCACATTGTAGAAAACTACCAAATGAGTGTGTTTTTAATATGCGCAATTGGAAAAGAGCATTGCCCAATAGATCGGTAGCTGTATTCTCCGGATGAATGGATTTATGATAGCGCCTATGGAAAGCGGGCATGCCAGAAGTCGTGGAGTTCAGAACGAATCCGAGTTGGCGTTGCAAATGACAAAGAAAGCAACTAAAGTAAGTGTGCCCAACTGATGGCTCACAGGAGATTGTGTGTATGGGGTCAGCAAGATCATACGGTCATGGCTTGAAGGAAATGATATTAATGACGGGATAGAGTACATATCCGTAGGCAATATCGTTGATAATCTGCTGGATGAGGGATGGTTTGAAGTAAACTACGGCAGCGGCTCAAAAAGCGAACATCTATATGATAGGTTTATAACGGGAATCTCTCCCTTCTATGGGAAGAAGGTTTTAATTGTTGGCTGCTGGTACGCGGCAGTAAAACAGACATAAACGTGTGCAAGTCTACATATGCTTTGCCAATACAGGTACTCCACGGGAGGAATTCGTTAAAATAGCCGGTGTTAGATAGAAAATCGAGTCCAGTTTTGTTATAATGGCTGGTGGGTTATATCACATTTTTATGCCTCGTAATGTCATTACTTACAGTGTTGTCAAGTAAATCATTAGACACATTGAGATCCTAAGATCATGACCCGGTCATAGCAGTTTAGAGGTCATTAAAAAGGGACGAAATTTACGCATATTTTACAAAAGCATTATTAGAAAAATAACAATGCACTGGTATGAAGTGTATACAAAGCAATTTTTCAGCCATACGCTTCGATGGATTGAATGGCGCCGGTAACATCAAATACAGCTATGTGGTATTATAATCAAGTCTAATAAAAGGCTAATATGATTCGTCGAATTTAAAAATACAGTTATAGAACAGTAGTAAATATTTAGCCGTAGTGAAACGCAAATAACTTCTAATGTAATATTGATATTTATAGCTTGTCTTAGTGGATTTTTTGTAGTTTAACTGTTACGTAAACTTCTTCTGAAAGATTTGCTCGAACGAATAATTTTCATATAGGAACTCACTGACGAGTTTACGTCCTTAAGGTTACTGATCCAATGTCATTAACTTAAGCGGTGCGGCATGGAAGCCGCACCCTACGAACCCATGTATCTCTCGTAGGGTCGGGGTTCCATCCCCGACCGGATGCTCTGAAGCTATACCTTACGTTAATGACATTGGTTACTGCTCTTAGCAATTATCTGATGTTCGACGAAAAATAAAAGATCTACAATAACGAAACCGAACATCAGATAATTGCCAGAACGAAACCGCGGTCGGTTGTTTAGACAAACACTATGGGGAATCATTGTAGACCTTTCAACTAAAAAACATGATAATACTTATAACGATTGAGTTTAACCGATAGATACAAACGGAATAATAAAGAAAAGAGGTAAAGAGCATAGCAACCCCTACCCCAGGAAAGAGGCAAAGAGCATAACAGCCCCCTCCCCAACAAAGAGGCCAATTGAACGGATATTCAATTACTGGATATTAAGGTAATGCTGTTCTGGTAAGTGGATGTCCGCATATGGGGCACATCGTAATATCAATGCCAATAAGTTTTATTATTAGCTCAAGTGTAGACAAAACTACTTTATTAGGTCTGACAAAATTGAGTAATTGACTGCATAATTTAAGTTTAATGGCTTTTACGGCAGAACCAAGAAAACCATAATGCCGTATTTTAGTAAACTGCGGTGGAAGGGCGTGGAGCAGGAACCTGCTAATAAATTCTAAAGCAGGAAGCTTCATTATTTTCTCAGTGCTATTGTCTTTATAGTCGCGCCATTTAAAACTAACGATGCCATCAGTAAAATCAATAATACGATGGTTGGATATAGCAACGCGGTGCGTATAACGGCCAAGATACTCTAGCGTGAGTTTACAAGTTATTTCAA
>JGI20166J26741_11527808_pt1 | contig 12398 bp, 8 predicted proteins | sample TergutCu122P5_FD_26741 | JGI IMG/M metagenome (IMG submission 26741) | reverse complement strand
GCGTGCGTGCGTGTGAGAGAGAGAGAGAGCAAAACGGTTATGTAATACCTGTAGAGGACTGGACAGGCCCTGAGTGTTCCAGATTTGAAGACAGTTTTCAAATGAAGGTGGTAAGGTTGTCAGCCCTTTGTACCAGCTGCTTTTACCCGCAGGAAATATTCCTGGTACTCATTTCTGTTAGAGTCTGAGTCTACCCCTGGGCCATAAAGTGACTGGAAGGATTATGTCACTCTAAAGTTCCAGTGGAACCAGGGGGAATTGAACCCGTGACCTTCCTTCCGGTTTGTAGCACAGTGCAGAGAGAAATAAACAGTAAAACCTAATTCAAAATTGGTTAATTTGAAATATCATATAATTAAAGAGATATGAATTTCCCTGGTTTTAACATAGGTTTCTGTATAAATTTTGTTGTGGTTTATTCAGAATACAGTTGTAAGATGAAGCAATGTTTCACAGCTTTGATTACTAAAAGTTAAAGAATTCATAACACTATATTCTTCAAAATTAATGTAAATGTTTGTCTTTGACACTGTGCACCCCTGAAAGCCCTCAGAAGTGTGGAAGCTGTTGATCTTGAGTAGCAGCAAACATCTGGCTACTGGCAGAGGCTGTCCAAATCAGGGAACATTGGATTCCTCATTCCAGTGGGACCTTGGCAGAGGCAGCCCAAATTTAGCTGTATGTGCATTTGTGCAGAATGTTTGTCCTACTAAATTTTAGTTTCCTTTCTGATGTTTACAATTGAGTGTGGAGACTGTTGTTTCCTGCCATGAGCTCTACAGAGGACAAGCTACCATGGATAAGAGTAAGCAACTGCTAGGTAGTCAGTTTGTGTGATTGATTGTGTAAAATGTGTTAATATGCTACATACTAACTGTGGTGAGGAGTGATGCTGCTGTTTATGCAAGTGTTACCTTTGCCTGTGCTGTGTATGGTTGTAAAAGTTAGGTTGAGAAAGTGTGTCTGTCCAGGTTTGAGGCTCCATGTAAAATTTCATAAAAATGCTCTCCTTTTATTGTAAGGACTGTCCCATGTTGGCTGTCCATGTCTGGAGGCTGTGGCTGTGTCTCCTGATACCCACCTACGGACACACCATGTGTGGGTGACATTTGCTTACACTTTATCTGAGGTATATTACAGTGCACAGTGTTTTGAGAAATGGTGAATTGGTTGTTATCATTGTGACAAAACTTATTTATTTTTTATAATTTTTTACATAGGGGTTGTCATTAGTGGGACTGCTCAGGATGTAACACTCTGTCCACTACTTATGATCAGCCTTAATTTTTTTTTTTTCTTTCTTCTGGTGCAGCAGTGTTCCTCAGCCTAGGCCACCTCATTGTTTAGGTTTTGAGATCACACACAGTCACATTACACTCAGTAGGATTAGTGTGGACGAGGGATCGGCTTATTGCAGAGACCTCTACCGATCAACATTCATAGGCTTTTGCTTTTTATCCAGACTATTGACATTAATTACATAGAATGTCATTGTAATGACAACCAATATGAAAATGTACCTCAGACAGTGGCAAATAACCAACCTAATTGCAGTTAAGTGTGTGAGCTACTGAAATGTAGCACAGTAACAGATTTATGGGTGTCAGATGTAAATATTTTGTAACAGTTTTGTACAGGAATATTGAATTCAGAACCTGCACATGCATTTTGCAACAAGTCACGGTGGACTAATAGACTGGTCCGACGCAGTTGTCCGTGTCGTTAAGTAACACACTAAAAAGCTGATAAAATTATTTGTGACATCTGTAGGTACTGCTAGTGAAGATGTATCATCAGAAGTGACCAGCTCTGCAGCAAGCAGTCCATCAGTTAGCTCTCGAAGCAGCCTCAAAGTATCTGGTTCAGGTGGGAGGTACAGTCGTGGGGATTCCCCTGCTTTGTCTTCAAGTGGAGGAAAGGGCAAGAAGGTCCTTATGGACCTGTCTAATCCAGCTTATCTGAAACCATTTCAGTATGGTATGTACTAAATTGTATTTTAGGCCATGCCATGCGTCAGGCGATTAGTTTTCTGCCTGTTACTGCAGATGCTTGGGTTCAATTCCTGGCCAGTATATGTGGGATTTGTGATGGGCATAATAGCACTGGGACAGGTTTCTTCCAAAGTACGTCATTTTTCCCTTGTCAGTATTTTTCCACCAATGCCCCATACTCCATTCATTCATTAATTCATTCTTCACCAACACTGTATAATCGTAGCAGTTGACAGCATCATTAAATAACATGATAAAAAAATTGTGTCAGATAATTGGTCTTCTACATTTCTATGAATTATTCATGCACAACTTTAACCTGGATAATCCATCATCTTTGTTCCATGAATTCACAAAACTTCACAATTTACATATTTATGTTGAGAAATAGTACATAATGGTTGTATGTTTGTGTGACCTGTTCCTCCCCACAGTAGTACCAATTTCCCTGGTAGTTGTTAAGCCACTGTATTTCAATCCTCTGTGACTTGTAATATATAGGATGCAAGTATATAAACTGGCCTGTGATGCATTGTGATAATGTTGCATAGCATGAACATGCAAAACACCACTCACTGCATATCTGTGCTCATGTTGTTCTGTTTGTATCATTGGCCTGCCACAGAATTGTGCCACACACAGTGTGTGCTGCTATGACTAAATGTGTGTGGTTGGGCATAAAGTTATCCATAGTCGGAGTCATGAAACTTTGTTTATTATGCATACGTTTCTGAAAACAGCAGCAGAATTGAGACCTGGTGAGAAAGTGTAAGAAACGGTGCCCCTAGTTTGTAGGGTATCATTAGCACTGTGCACTCGAATCTGCAGTAACAAGAATGCAAGGCAGCATTTCATAGCCCAGGTAACTTACAAACATGTTGGAAGGAAAATACACGGATGACTGACAGATGCATGATTGAAAAAGTAGGTAATGAATAAGATGTGTTGGAAAAGTAATGACCATTAGTATAAGAGTATGGGAGGTTGTTTTGATTGAAGAAGGCCTGTGGGAAAGCTTAGAGGTAGATGAGAATGCTGCATGGAAGGATGCTGTAGATTTGCTCCACAGACAACTGGATGGCAGCAACAAGGAAAAGAGAAGTTTGAAGTAAGGAAATAGGGAAGACCATGGCCTAAAAATGGACTTACGCACTATAGAATAAGAAGAAGAATACTATAATAATTGGTGTTTGGAAATGTAAAATCAACTGTACTAGTTTGACATGGTCTCTTCAGCAGATTCTGCCACATTTAAGTATTTCCTTGAAACAAGGTGCCACTATTAGAAGGTCTTAGCTGAGAAATCAGATGTATGGCATCTGCCGCAGTTGTATCTGTGAAATGTCAAATTATTCAGTACCCCATGACCATTGAAACGAAAGTCCCCAACCCACCACCAGTACTGAACATAGAGCACTGAAGAAAATGGTACTCTTAGGCCACCTCTTCTCTGTAGGCCTTTCACATGCAGCCTGCACTTCCTTCTGTAGGGGAGAGTATAGCACAGAAAGAGGATCAAAGCCTAATGTACGTGTACCAGCGTGTATATAAAAGAAAGGCATGGATGGATGCTTTGGAAAGCATATAATCTGACGTCTGATGCAAGTAACTGGTATTTCATTATATGTAATTACAAAGTAGTGTGTGTGAATGATAACCATGTGGCTATGGTAAGAATCACTGCAGCAGGTTTGTTGTATGAACATTACTACAAACTTTACTACAGCTGCTTGTATCACATTTCCTATCATACTGCATGAATGCAGGATTTGTGGTATAGCAGACCTGGCTGGTCTGTGGATTTGCACATTGCAGTTTTGATTATTGACAAGAGAATTATTTTGGCAACTCTCATTCATGGGTTTGTGGTTCCTTTACTCATTTATGGTGGTGCTTGAATAGTAATATACAGGTGGTTGCACCTGCCTGCATTCTCCCTCACTAACTGTAGATATTGTGCAATATGTAATGTACACAGCTGTATGTTTCGCAGTTTTTAGAACTGTGGTTGTCTTTGTGTTTTAATATGTCTGGAAGAGGGCCTGTGGATAAAAAGAAAGGAAAGTCATGCCATTGTGTTATAAATGGATCAGTTCATTTCATCAAGAAAAATGAAGATAAGTTCAGTTCATGGACTGGTGCCTGAAATTTAAGCACGAGTTGGATACTGTTATGACATCATATAAGAAAGTATGTTTAAGAACATGCAGAAGAAGGCAAGGCAATTGAAAAATCATCTCTTTCTTCACTGCCTTCTGGTCCCCCCCTCCACCATGCACTCTATCATTTGATCACCTTGAGAACTTTCAGGTGATATACTGATGTTATTCCAGTACATATTCCAATCATTCCCTTAAATATCAATGTGAATGTCTGTGTATTGCAAATCATTTCAATACCATCATGTTTCTTGTGTTTTTTGTTCTCCTGACCCCCTTTGTCCTGTGAGGTCCTATCTTTGTACATTGTGGTCCTAACAGTCACAGGATTTTTGAAGACTGTAAACCCTTTGAACAGCAAAGGGTTGGCTATAAAATAAGAATGTTTATACTTGGAATATCCTGTGGGCTTAGGAATGAGAACTAGTTTTATGTGTTCAGTACATAGTAAATGGATCTGCTATAAGAATAACAGATAAAAGTTTGTGTAAAAATTTTTCATTACTGTGTAAGTTAATTTTTTCCTTTCCTTGAGTAAACCTCTGTGTATATTATCATAGTGTCTTATGTAAGTCAGTCACTTTATGTCAGTTAAGTTCCTAAAAGTTAAATTTTGTTGTTGTCACACCACTCTTTCCTCTTAGGTTGGAAGCGAGAGCTGGTGTACCGGAACACAAGTGAGTCAACATTCAAGAAGATGGCTGATATCTATTATTACACCCCATCTGGGAAGAAGGTGCGATCAAACCGGGAGGTACTGGAATATTGTAAGTATGTCTTGGTTGAATTGCTGCAAAATATTATTGCTTTTTTTATGTCATGATGGAAGAAGATGGAATGTGTTTTCAAAGTGGTTGAGTTTGTTGTACATATATATATATATGTGTGTGTGTGTGTGTGTGTGTGTGTATACACATACATACATACAGGTAACTTCCTTCACGTACTAGAGCTGTGAATAGCAGTGCTACCCATACTAAAAACACAAGAGTACTTAGTGTTGTTGGTGATACAAACATTTATCATTGTGAAGTATTTTTCATTCTGATAGTAAGACGATTCCTGCTTTTTTTTTTAAGATGCTGTATTAGATTGTTGGTATCTTATATCTGTGTATGTGAAGCTTACATTTCAGACCATTTTTTGTGTGTATTTCGAGTTAATGTAGCTCAGTTCCCAGTCATTTCAGAATGTGGTCTGGAGGGTGAGTATAATGTTTAATGGTTTTTTTTTTCCTTTCTTTCTTTTCAGTGGATACAGAAGACCTAACAATTGAAAATTTTACATTCTTCAAAGAAGCGTTGGGTCTCGATGACCCTTCAAAAGAGATAATCAGAGATGCAAAGAAGATTCTAACCAAAGTGAGTGAATTGCACAGCATAATATAAATGTATCTGTTTTCATTACAGTTATTACTAGACCTCTTGTTATGTGTTAATGCTTAGTGGGTTATTTTAAAATGTAATTTAAAATTACTGCAGATTTCTTTAAAAGTGCAAGTTTTGGGCATGAAGCATTGGTGTAGCTGAGGATTCTGTTCTTCTGGGATATGACACCATGTCACATCGTAATCAGATCTTGACATTACAAATGTATGTACTGTCTTCATCTTCAGCATTTTTTCGGGACATATTGACCCTTGAAGATAAAGGCAGTATGTACCTTCAAAATGTCAGGATCCAATTGCCCTGTGATGCAGCATGATATGCCAGAAGAATTTAAACCTCTTCTCTAAAAATACTCACCCCCACATTATTGGTATATTACTTCATGGGGTAGAGTCCTTCTTGAGATGCCAGTTAAGAAATTTCCGGCATTTTATGGAACTCAAAGATTCATTACCACCTTCAGAACAGCCCACATCTTGTCCATATTGTGTGCCACATGAATCCAATTATTGCACACCCTTTCTTTTCCTGTGAGCTCTTGTTTCATTATTTTCTCTCTACAGCAGGTGGTGTGTTTCTGTTAGATTTCCCCACCAAAATGCTTCTCTTCTTCCCCATGTGTGCCATATGACCTCCCAACTCACCCCTTCGTTATTTGATCAGCCAAATAATATTTGGTGAGGAACACAGATCATGAAGCTTCTCATTATGCAGTCTTCTCCAGTCCCCTGTTCCCTTGTCTCTCTTAGGCTCATATATCTTCAGCACCCTGTTGTCAAACACTCTCAGTGCATGTTCTTCCCTTAGTGTAAAATATGAAGTTTCACACCAACATACAGTAGCAGGCAAATTTATAGTTCTGTATATTTTATTTTTATATTCTTAGACAGTAAATGGGAAAACAAAGCATTTTGGACTGAATGGTAGCAGGCATTTCCTGAATTTAATTTTCTCAACTTCTTCCTGTGTTCAGTTTGATTTCTTAGTGTTACTCGCAAGTTTTGAACTTGGCTACATTAATGAAGGTTTTGTTGGCCATTTTTATGTTTTAATTTTGACCTGCATTCTGTTTCGCAACATGATGATATCGTATGGTAGTAAATAGTACCCCAGACACAGAGCGGTAGATTCATACATTGCTCCATAAACTTGAAACCACTGTAATTTTCATCCAGCATGGTGATCATGTCTCATCATTTATTCTTTAATCTTCCTTGTCATTGTTAAGTACATGGTATTGAGTAATATAATTGGAAGTATGATTCTCATTTTTTTCTGTCTTTTCATATGCTTATGTGTGTCATAGTGACTGAAATTATGTTCAAGGATCCCAGTGCAGCACCAACAAAGAAGACTACCAAGGCGAAGCCAGTAAGTGAAAAGTCTTCTTCCTTGCCTGAAGCGTTGAGTTCTAGCACTCAATCAGAAAGTCCAAAAAGCTCGCAACAGGGACGAACTGCACCTCCAAAAACTTTTCCAAAGATAAAGGTATGGTTTATGTCCATAGACCCAGCTCTCAAGGTGACTGTTCTTATGAAAAAGCCTTTTCCATTCTCTTTATTCCTGTTTAATGTGTGTCTTTTCTTTCCCCAACTTCTTCTCTATATCTTTTTGTGCTACATATCTGTACTTGTCCAAGTTTTCCCTGTTGTGTATATTCAGTATTTGCATTGTTGATTCGCATACAGGAGTCCTGTTAATGCTGATACTCTGTGTAGGATAGAACTTGTAACATATGTAGCATCAGTTCTGTATAAGGGGTTGGTATTAGCACTAATACCATAGAACACCATTAATTAGTTCATTTCAGCCGCCAACAGTTGCTGTGTTTCCATGAAGTAAGTGACATCATTCAGCTGTGGTGTACCTCAGAATGTGTATATTCCTTGAGAACTGATTTGATCTGTCTTTTGAGGCAGAATCAATAAGCTGATTAGTATGTTTCGTGTGTGAGCATTGTACTTACATGTCACAGCTGTTGTATAGATATGTTTAATGAATTTTTGACAGTACTCTAGGAGATAATTTCCTAGGTCTTTGTGATCAGAAAAGTTCCTATTAACATGGGCACTGGTTTCAATGGTTATGGTGCTGTGGTGTTTTTAAACCCACACCTGTAAACCATATGTCACTTCTTTATGGAGTCCGTTCTTCATTACGTGACTGTCAACAACCTTTGATTCTGCCACTGAAGGGTGGGTGACACAAGAACATCCCAGGCCTATCTCTAGTGTTCCACACGTGCTGTTCACAACCAGTGGTGAGGATTCCTTGTGGCTTAGGGTGGAATTTTTGTAAACCTGCTTTAAGCACGGTCATTGTTAATTAAAGATAGGTTCTGTCATGAAATTATGTTTAGGCATTAAATTTATCAGGTAATATGTCTGTTTATTATTTTAATCCATAATCTTTTCAATAATCATTACATTGTATTCTGAGTTGCAAGTGGTCATAGCCCCAAAACCATTCAGAATTGGACACGTATTTATAAGAACTTTTTTTGTAACAAAGACCTAGGAAATCCTCTCCTACAGTAATGTATACAACTTATGAAATGCCCTTTATTTACATGTAGAGGAACATTCCAACTCGTTAGGGGAGTTGCAGCTGTTGAAAATGATCGCATGTCTTTGAGTATGTGTTTTATCCGTTAGTAATCTAGATAATAGCTGCTTGTATTTGTATGATATAATGAGTGTTGTAGATAATAGTCACTTGTATTTGTTTAATATAGTGAATGTGGTAGATAATGGCCATTTGTATTTTTATAATATGATGGGTATATTAGATAATGGCTGCTTGTACTTGTATAATCTTTATAATTGTGTGCGACCATGTTCTAGTTGCTAAAATGTACTGGCAGATGGCCTGGAATGCCATATGCTGGTCTCTCTCTGTTTACTTGATAGCAGTTCATGTATCCATAGTAAGCCAGAGACACTGAGGCCATCATGTGATACAGTTGGCATTGAAATCCATCTCTTCAAGGACAGTGTAATGAATTAGATAGATAATAACCTGTTAATTTGTATGCCAGGTGTCATCTGTAAAATTACAGAGGCTGCCACTGAGCAAGCTATGTGGTAACAGACAGAAGAAGAATGATTCTTCAGAGGATGGAGAATTGGAGATAGGAATGTTGCCACCCATGTGGAACCCAGATGACAGCCCATTTCTGAAAAAAGCTGCAGGCAGCTCCCAAAGTGTCACTACAGTGACCTGGTCTTCAAAGTGAGTACACTTGTTGTTACCTTGTTGAAACTTCTTTATTGGATTTTCACAACTTACCTGCCATTCTATCCATGTTCAACCCATCAACTTAACCATTCCTTTGCAGAGATAGAATTACAAGTTGCAAGCTGTGATTCCCCAGCCATTTCTTAGGCATAATTTATATCTGATATATAACATGTAACAACTTTGTAATTAACTGGCCACCAAGAAATGGCATATAGTGCTTCAGACACATAATTGTGCTATAACAAAGAATCTTGTTTTTGGGGAAGTTTGACAAACTGTACGGTAGTCAAGTATTTACAGTTAAGAGCCAGAAAGTTGGTAATGTAAATTGTACCTTAAAAGATGTAGAGAGGTAAGTGGATGGGTTAAACAATGTATGTAGGAACTGTCTCACCTTTCTGGGAGAAGTGCTTTCTTCAGACGTGGTTGTGTCTTAATTGGGATGTTATGTATAATTGTTAGGTAGCTGTGTACCCTGCAGTGAAAACATCCATATTTATTATTTACATTATCTGCATATAAGTCCAAACCAGTTCTCTTGCCAGCCCCGTTACTGACATTACTGATGCTTGCTGACAAAAAAAACATATCCCATGGTAGCACCACTTTTTGGATATAGGAAAACTCAATTATCTTATTACTAGAATATGGGGGAAACAGAAATGGAGCCTCTGCTGGCATATGGGAAAACTCTACCCAGTGAAAACCCAGTTCTCATTTATTGTATTTTGCTGTGATGCAGGGAAGTTACACACTAATTTTCCTTAAAGTGCAAGTATTTCTGAGGTGTGTGTGTGTGTGTGTGTGTGTGTTTGTGTTCGAAGAACCGGAGGCTTATTGGTAGCAACTTGGCCACTCGTGCAAATCTCCAAGAAGTAAAGCAGTTGCAGCAGTGTCCAGTTCAACTGACCCTGTACTGTACAGGTGTGCAGTATCTGCTGTTGTATAGACATGCTTCTATAGAAGAACAAATGTTTAGGAACATGTGCTGTAACAGGGTCATAGTTAGCCCCCGTTCAGACTAGGAACCAATGTTCGAAGTGCAACAGTTGCTGTGATTTGCACTGAGCACTTCACATTAAGCGATAGATTAATTTAAAATAATAAATAACAGTGAATACATTTCTCTTGTCGACTTCTTTCTCCGCCTTTCAAAACGTATGGTCATGTTTTAAGACTCGACTCCTAGATGCACCTCTATGAACTACCTTTCACATTAAAATCATTTCCGAAATAGTTGCCATGTACAAATACAGTATTGTATATTGCAGTTAGTGCATGTAATCCATAATTTGCTTATGAATAAATATATATTTCATCACGTATTACCACATTATCAGTCTTTTGGATATGTGTCCTCTTCTGCAGCAAACTGAAATGTGTTGTTCGAAGTTAAAATATCATGTTCATGTACGAGAGGGTGTCCATTTTGCATCACATATCGCAAGAGGCTAGTAATGAATTGATTAATTTCAAAATTAATATTGAACACTTGTCTGCATCAAAAAACAAACATTCAGGAAATAACTGCTGCAAAGCTTTGATCTGCTTCGTTTCAGAAATGTTTACACAGCTGTTTCAAATTGATGCAGAACAAAGCTAAATATATGCTGATCGTGTACCTACAAAATATGTCAGTGAAAATAAATCCGTAACAACCAATGGTTCGTAAAGCCAAAGTGAAAGTTCTACGTTTTTGTCATTTGTCATTTATCTGACGTGAGAAGACAGGAAATATTGTTGTGAACACATTGTTGTGTTAACTGACTATGGAGCGGAATTTTAAACATATTTTAACGTTAACCATCTCCATACAGCCGTACCGTAAAGTAAAGCAACGTGAAGTATCGTAACATTAACCAGCTCCACAGAGCAATATTATAACGTTAACCAAAGCCACAAAACAACATTATAACGTTAACCAACTCCACAAAGCATTGTTATAACGTTAACCAACGCCACAAAGCAACATATAACGTTAACCAACGCCACAGAGCAATATTGTAACTTTAACCAACTCCACAGGGCAGTATTGTAAAGTTAACCAACTCCATAAAGCAGTATTGTAACATTAACAAACTTTGCAGGACAATATTGTAACGTTAACGAAATCTACAAAGCAGTATTTTAAAGTTAACCAACTCTACGAAGAAGTATTGTAACGTTAATCAAATCTATAGTGCAGTATTGTAACGTTAACCAACTCTACAGGGCAGTATTGTAAAGTTAACCATCTCCATAAAGCAGTATTGTAATATAACAAACTCTGCAGGACAATATTGTAACGTTAGCCAAATCTACAAAGCAGTATTTTAATGTTAATCAGTTGTACGAAGAAGTATAGTAACGTTAACCATATCTACAGGGCAGTATTGTAACGTTAACCAACTCTACAAAGCAGTAATGTAACGTTAACCAACTCTACAGTGCAGTATTGTGACGTTAACCAGCTCTACAAGGCAGTATTGTAACGTTAACCAACTCTACAAAGCAGTAATGTAACGTTAACCAACTCTACAGTGCAGTATTGTGACGTTAACCAGCTCTAAAAGGCAGTATTGTAACGTTAACCAACTCTACAGGGCAGTATTGTAAGGTTAACTAATTCCGTGGAGCAGTACAGACTCTCCCCGGCTTACCCAATTTCTAGTTACGCAATTTCGCACCTGCGCTGTTATTTAAATAAGTAGAACGATTAAGAAAATAATATTTTTAAAAGCTCGCCCTATCTTTCCTTGTGGGAGTGAAAGCGCAATAAGACGTAGGCGGCGGAAGAATACTACTGGGCGATTACACAGTCGGCGGGGCGGTCTTGCTGCTGCTGATCGGGTTCCAGTGTGTTGGAGTCTGCATTTCAGGTGGACACCATTGTGTACTGATATACGAGGCGTGTCCGGAAAGTAAAGATACATCACGTGTAGGCTGATAAGTAAATTTTTATACTTATTATGGCAACACTGTCGTCGACCTTGATCCTTTACCTGTGAGCCGTGCTCGTTTGACAGTGGTGTTTGAGTGAGACGTGTTAGAAATAGCAGCGCCGATCCAAAGTCCCGCCAAAAGCTGCTTCCAAGACTTAATAAATGTTTGGACAATGCCGCCGACAATGTTGAAAAATAAAGTTATGTACAGGCAATTCATTTACAGTGTCGCGTTTGTAAATTAAAAATGTTGTGCATGTTTAAGACCTTTGTATCTTTACTTTCCGGACACGCATCGTATATTTTATGTATACGTCCACACTCTAAATTCGACTCGGGCTGGGTCTTCCGGCAAGTAGCGGAAAATCTCTTTCTTATCTTGAGATGAATTTTCTTTTTTATTTCCACATATTCATTTACTTTTGTACTTAGGTGTCTGAGCCTGTGCTAAACAACGGCAACTCTTCACCCTCGAATGTGCATTGTTATGTGTGTGCGGCCGAGGTATTGCTACGTGGCTGCTGAGTTAGATGTGGAAGAACATCCACCGAGCATATTGCCGATTAGTGAGGTGATGAAAATTAAACTTTAGGTTTTCCAATAAAGATATACAAATACCGTCAAAATACAACAGATTTATTATACTCTACCACTTCCGGGCTACATGTTTCGACTCCTTAGAGTCATCATCAGGCCCTC
>JGI20166J26741_11527585_pt1 | contig 12401 bp, 5 predicted proteins | sample TergutCu122P5_FD_26741 | JGI IMG/M metagenome (IMG submission 26741) | reverse complement strand
GCTTTGGACTAACCCATATTTCAATTACTCACCCTACTACTCAGTCCCATTTATGCCAGTTAAATGGGAATACGCTGTATTTGGGATCATGTATACTTCATGTTTAAATGGTCTGCCATTTGACCTGTGGTCAGGTGTAATGGCTTGACTTTTTATCACAGCTTTAATTGTCAGTGAATGAAGGGTTTTGGGGACAACTGGAACATGGTAGTCCAATGGTAAGGGGGAAAATTATATAAGGACCACCCACGGTCTGTTGTTCTGGAGGGAAAAACAAAGTCTGGACCAATAATGTGAATAGCAAGCTCTTAAGTAATAAAGTGCTGGTTGAATAAGGATTTTCATCTTCAAAACATTAATTTACAGTACACACTTCCAAAATTCTGGGCTACACAACAAATTATATAGGTGTCATGGAAACGTGATACGTGGGATTTGCCAAGGCCAGTACTACCCCATAACTATTCCAGAGGAATGGTTAAAAAATATGAAAAATTTCACTTTTAGAAGCTTTAGGATTTCAATAATGCAAAGTTTGCTACGTGGTAAACTATCTCATACACTGTGAATGTAATATGAGAATAACAGCATCCTAGAATGTTTTGTACAGCTATACAGGAGACGGGCATCAAACAAGTCCTGTTCTATCAACATAATTGTGAATAACTGCCTACATTTAGTATTTTATAACTTGTAGATATGAAATAGGTAAAAAGTTTACACAAACTCTTATCCCACACATTATTATATGAAGCCTTTCTCTTCATATGGGGCATCACAGTTGCTTTCGCTGTGGATGAGACTGCAGCCAGTGAGATTCTTCAAGACACTGGTGAAAACGAATCCAGTTAGGTGGGTGAGAATGTGGCTTCTGTTTAACTATTTTATGTGGAGGCACTGATAATTGGCTGACTCGAGCATTACAAGTAGTTCTTTCACAACAACGCCACACTACATGCCATTGTCTCTCTTGGTGTTTTGTGTACATGTAGCCATCTAAAAGGAGTTTCCGTTGTCCACGTTCTGTCACTGCATACATCACTGTGGATCAAATATTGACATAGTGTTAATTGACACCACAACACACCACCTTTGTAAATATGTGGATTTTTTGTATGGTGTAAATAAGACAAAGGGAAGAATATGCAATATCTCTTTCTAAAATAAAAAAAGAAAAAGTATACAGACAGATTTCTGTACAGCAATGTGCAATTGGCAAGCAATCCAGACCACATGGGCAGTTCACTGACTTTAGTGCTGCTCTCTACAAATCTCCCTGTGTCCTTTATAAATTTCACATTTGTTGTACAATAAAAAAAAGGAAAGAAGATAAAGACAAAGACGAAGAAACATATACCTCTGCATGAACCTAAAGCCATAATTAGAACAGAGGAGGGCCTGATGCTTGTATTGTGCCTACAGTGTCAACATTCTCCATGAGCAGTTAATGTACACTGAGGAAGATAAAGTTAAAAAAAAAAACTGTTAAAATTATTTTAACAATGATGAGGGTCAGTCTCAAGCCTCTCTTCAATTTACATAAACTCAATGAATTAATTCACACTGTTAACACATTACTAGGGCTGTTTGTTACCTTTACAAAGTACTTCAGAATTCTGTCCTCACGAATACAATACTGGACCTTAGGTTCCGTAACAGGTGAGGAATTTTAGCAGTACTGGGGGGTTCATTCTCCAGGAGAAATGTGACTGGGGCATGAAGTCGACTACTAAACCTCCATCTAATGATGAGGTTAAAAATAAGTCATTTCTCATCCCCCACTACATCTTCAAAGCAGAAACAGGGATAACTTTATCTTTACCTCTGAATGCTTCAGCAATGACTAGCTTCTCAAGAAGGACTGTGTTCCATGGAGTTAATATTTTATATATAAGTTTGCTCATTTATAAAAACAGGTAGAACTAAAAGTCAAAGCATTGAAAGATATCCAATTATAGCTACTTGTTTATCATCTGCTTACACAATGGGTTACAATAATTCTGTTCTGCATTCTGACAATAACAATCATCTCAAAACCATCTGCTGTACAAAGAAAAAATTCACTTCACAGGCTTCTCATGTACATGATAATGAACCATGAAACTTGTACACCATCATTTCTCTTTCATGTGTCTCTACACAGCTTGCATTACAAATTTGCCTTTTCATATTAACCATATAATGTAAACAAATAAACTAGCCCCACTGTAACGAAACTCATGGCCAGTTTGATCAAATTTGAAACATTAATAAAGTAACTGGAATTGTTAATAATTATCTTCAGTCCTTCTAGACAAGCAGGTTATGGCTGTTACTTGTCAACTCTTTGTCTCTAGCCATTCATGATCATACACACAATACTAAACAATCACTGAAGTTAACAAAAGCATCGAGTAAACAACAGATCAACTAAACTTATCTGGTAATTCCATTACTCTGGGCTTTAATGCTTGTCACTGGGTAGTTTGACCGCAGTGTTTCAAGGTGCACATAATGAAGTAATTTTCTTCAATTTACAAATTATTTAATATTAATAATTTAAAATCATAATCATAAATTACACTACTATACCCCCATACTTTTATAAATTACAGATTATCCTTTTATGTGTGCAATAGTAGAGCTGGAATTAATAACTAATTCCACAATTAAGCATTTACGACTTATTCTGTATCCAACGCGTTTTCCTTTTATAGATGTGTAAGAATATAAAAATAAAGAAATAAATGCTGTCCTCGTCTACATGGATCCATGTGTCCAACTTTCAGCCCCTGAAGATGAGACATTATGCTGCCTCAAAATAAAGTGATCTAGTCACCCACTGATGAAGCATCATATCCCACATGAACAGAAACCTCAGCAACACCCAAAACTCATACATTCCTATCTGAATCATCATTGCCTCCATATGTTTCTAGCAAAGTCAAAAACAAAAAGCTACAGAAATAAAGCCTATGATCTTGAAAAGTATCTTTGATATTCATATTTTTACCACATGTAAACAAATTTTGCTTTACAAGGTGTACATCTGAAAATTTATATTCATATATAAGCTGCATGGTAACTCCAGTGATTCAAACTTGAAAGAGACAAGTGACTCATACTTCACATACCTGTCACTCTAAAAACACGTATTGTGGGCACGATACCAATCCACAACACTGCACAGAAGGTTACTATAGTATTAGACTTTGTAAAAACACAACATCTCTATAGAATGTCTCAAATGATCACACATAAGGATTGATGTTATTACATAAAGTATGACATATGCAGGAAAAATCTCATGAACAAAATGGAACACCAGCTTCACTCTAAACTGAAACTAATACATATTCAGAACATATGGAACTTCCTAAATACAGCAACAGCCGCCAAAGAGATTACAAATTAATACCAGACCATGCTGCAATAGCATAAGTACTGTTCCAGTATGGATCTGTGTGGCCCTCAAAACATGACTACAAGCTTTCAATTCATCTTGTTACAAAGAAATGAGAACAAATATGACAAACTGTGCACTTCGTGTTATGGGAAACCTCAGTCATAATTATATGTTACATACATAAAATACTTACAATGTCACTGTATCAGTCATATGTATTTTCACACGAAAAGGCAATGACAGCATGAAGGTACTTAAAGAGACACAAAAGTCTTTAAAATGAAAATTAAACCGCTTCACCAATTCTGTCAAACAGTGCTCATTTCTGTATCAGTATGTCACTCGTACTGTTTGCTGGTGACACGGATGCTAAGTGTGCTAAATGGACTGCTGTTTGGGTGGCCTTATGCCATTGCTGCCAATCAGGAGGATGAGAATGCGGGATTTGCTTAGTAATTTTTTCTGAAGGTGGTTTGCGCAGCCAGATTCGAGCAGCGCACGTTCCTCTGTCACAGCAGCGCCACACAAAGTGATTTTGTCCCTCACGCTGTTGTGTATACATATAGCCATCCAGCAGGAGTTTGAGGCGACCTCGTTTTGTTACTGCATACATCACTGTGCATAAAAATTGGAACAGCATTAATTATTGATCCCAGGGCATACATTTCCTCAACAATGACACTAACACTAACAGCAGCACTATAGTGACATTTCTACTAAACCACACTTGTTAGTAATGAGTTACATTCCTTCTCCTATAAGACAACAGTAAGTAACAGTTCCACCATTCAGAAAAGAGATTTATATTTACTGTAATAATAATGTATTCTGATTTTGGATTGTCACAGCCCTGATCATTGAAAATAACAGCTCTCCCAACTGTTTGTGTCCTGATCCTCTCTCAGAACACATGGTCAGTTCAGTACAATCCAAAATACTGTTACATACCTACATACATACACACAAACAAATACGTGGTTTTACTGTGCCACAATGGTAAGAATGTGGCTTTTTGCTTAGAACCATATTACACTGCACAGCTGTTACCATGAGTGATAGTCCATTCTTAAAAATGGTCAGATCATATACTAGCAACGTGCACCGCTGTTCTAATATGGTCCATGACTAGTTCTTCAACATTAAAGATTTTTGGTGTTGGCTCTCTTGAAAAATGGAGAATGCCTCACACAGTGCCAATTATTTGTCTTCCAAATCGCTTTTGGTGCTCCACTGTAACAGAGATTGTGTGATATGATATGCCTAATATTTCCTACTTTCAATAAGGAATGAATTATCTCAAACATGTACATTCCATCAGTTTAACCTGTATTTGAGCGTATTACATTCAGGACGTCTGAGAAAGATAAATTCATAAGTAAATAAAGAATGGGGTGTCACAGATCTCAGAGGCGAAAAAAAATTATTTATACATAGGAATCCATAGGCATACACTTTATTCACCAGTGTTTTTGATGAACCAAAAATGGGCTATTTCCCAAAATCTTACCTGTCAATCCTGTGAAAAAATAAAGCAAAATGATATTTTCAAATATGGAAAACTGGCAACAGATATGGGGAAGTGCACCTACAATCATGTCGAGGATTAAAGTTTTTTCCTCTGTAGTTTCATCATCATCACCACCAGTGGCACTGAGCGCACTGTGGCCCTTCGCTTCTTCTAGGATTCTCCACCATCCACCTCAATTCTTAGCTTCTATCCTCCAACTTCTAACACCCATCTGTCTCATGTCATTATTCACAAGCCCAATCCTTAAATCCCTTTTACGATATCTAAGTCGTTGCCAAGTAATCGGTATAGCATTTCCTTTGAGACAGTTCTCAACAGTTGTCTTTATAAAGGATGAGGCTGTCAGTCTCATGGCCAACCCCAATCCTGAAGGACCAGGACTCAGTGTTTATGTCCCCCAGAGACAGGGAAGCTGGATTATTCCCCCCCAGGTATCAGGCATCTTGGGCACCACAGGATTGCCACTTTCCGTTCCCACTTACGTGGACCCCTGAGGCCTTCATAAATGGACGTAAAACTTCACAACAGCAACTTGTAAGTTGCATCCACTTTACACAGATAGACATTTTGGAAATAAATGGCTGTGATACCAATAATGAGGACAATGAAATGAGATCCTTGAATTCTGGAAGTGACAGTGAACAGCATGTTTGGGAAACACAACTACAAGCAATCCTCTAAAGTAGAAAGAATATGCTATGATGCAATGCCCTACATAATGACCACATAACATGCAGCAATTATGGAGGATGACAGGAGACGAGGATGTAGCACATATGGCATGAAATAAGAACTGCGCAATCAGCAATCCTGAAGGGAAGACACCACTTAGAAGATCAAGGAATAAACGGCAGGATAATAGAACAGACCTCACAGACAAATGATGTTAAGATGTGGACTAATTCATCTGATTCAGTTTCGATCTTGTGAAAACAGTAATGTACCACATAAAATGGGGAAATAAATATCATCTTTTGCAAAGTGAATATTACACAAGATATTAGATTTCCACGGTGCTGATATTGACAGTTCTTCTAGGACCTACAATACTTTGAAGACAAAAGTGCTACATTCCTTCCAAATGTCAAGATATGTTAAGTTACCTCCTACACAGCATGACATGCAAGAAGATAAAAATCCTCAAAGTGACTAGTAGCTACAGATGGAGGGCACTGCTCCACAGAGCCAGTGAATATTCTTACATAGTGCTCTTGCTACAATCATATTTTCCCCTTTAAGTATGATAAATAATATATGTTACGAATCTACACAGAAATAAAAGATAAAGATGTAAGAAACTGCATAATTACAGAGCTATATAGGCAGAAATTTATTAGCACCATTACATCAACATTCACAGCATTCAACAATAGTAATTAAAATACCAATATAAAAATGGTCTTTCTTTACAAATTTCAGCAAAACAATCTCATCTTGATGCTTCCTTTCCATTCCGCAGTAAAAAAGAATGGGTAAGGAAATAGAAAAACAATAATATTGTACAATAACTAATACCTCTCATACATTTGACACAATCTGACATAAATGTTATATACGTCAAAAACAGTTGCCAATAAGGATACATCAATCCTCACAACTGTAATATAGACGAGAAATTTAAAAAAAAAAAAAAAAAGACCAACTTTGGTAAATGATGGAAAAGAATGTAAAAATAATCAATAACATGGAAGACTGACAAATCAACACAATGTGAATCACCTTAAGCCTATAAAAGCTGCCTCTGTACTTCAATCTGTACAAACTGATCTGGCAAAACTATACATGAGTCAGAAAATCTAAGGATGTTAGGACAAGAATAATAAAATATGAAGTCTAACTTTAATACCAGCTCTGTTCTGTGCAAACATTAACAGGTAGTAAGCAATGGTCATTTAAAAATGAGAGCGGAAAATAACAGTAACCTTTATTTGTAATAAATTCACAGTGCAAGTGTCCCTTTTTTAACAGCCATCAGTACAAAATGCATTCTTACAAAGCTGTTACAACAGCTCTTGTTTATTATCTCCAAAATACAGAATACTGTACTTATTTTTATAAGAAAGGTACCACTTAAGATTAAGACCATATTATGAAAAGATATTGTATTTACACACACCACACAACATGCGAATAACCTTTTAATTACCCACTGGTACAAAGTTTCTCCATTAGTAAACGCCAGTTGCCCAAAGTTCTACAATTTTAAATCCTAAAAATACACAACACTCAGTTCACTGATATCTGGCATTTAGAAGCTAAGAAGCAAAGCTTGTACCAATACAAGGAAAATTAATATTGATATGGGCATTTAGAAAACTGATGAGTTAATTAATTGTAAAAAACTACTGAAAATATGTGAAAACAGAACATAAAGCTCAGAATGATAGACTGAAGGTATGATGAATGGGAGAATACTAAAATAACTGCCTTTACTGCAACTATTACTTCACAAACTCTACACAGCACAGTCTGGTCTTGGAACATAACCTATTGGAAGGTGATGAAATTTCAGCTGCATGATGGAACCAGAAACTATGATTGTTTCAGCACCAGACCCAAACTGGGGTGTTGTTTATGAGATTCTAAGAGCAGTGTTGTCGAAGATCCAAATCTTCTGTAATATTATGTTGTGTCAGATGGTAAAAAGTTACTGACATTTTGTACATGTATAGTGCCCTCATCTTTAGGGTCAAACAGTCAAAAGAGTGTTCTTCTGTCATCTATGTGCACTGACTGCCCCTGAAGAATAAAACATTCTGATCATCTGAAATCATGGTAAATGTCTACCAGTTGATATGGCATAACATCGCACAAGGATCAGCAACACTGTTGTGAGAGCCTTAGAGCTCCCACTGACACCAAATTTGTTACAGTTAGCATGAAGAGAAAAACATTCATGATCTCACAGTTCAGCAATCAGCATTGTAAACAAATCTTCTGAAAGCTGCTTCACTCATCTGATGCAAGGTGAATCAGGTGACTGTAGTCTTCCTGCTTCTTGGCTATCTGTTGACTGTTTTGACATCTGAAAACAGTTTACTATACATGACTAACACAATCTTTAACAGTCTCTGCATCCATGAATGGCTATAATGTTCCAAGCCAAATTCTTGGCCACTAGATGAGATGCTTTATCATTCTGATTATTACACTGATCAACTTTCAAACTAACATACACATTGTTCTTTAACACTTGCAATTTATGATTTATCTACCTAGATTTCAACAGAAAATTGAGAAACTTCAGTCAACACAAGACATCTGGAGGAGTTTTATAAAGGGGACAAAAATTATGTGTAACCACAATATTGTGATAATAGATAATATGACCCTTTGTCACATTTTGCTTACATATACAGCAGCAGAATCTGTTTATCTGTGTCTACAGGTTGTACTGTATTTGTATTTCACAAATAGGAAGGAACAGAACATATTATAACTCTGCTGTCAAAGTACTGTCAGTACCTCTGTGCCAGCATTTATTTGACAGAAGAAACAGATGTATAACCCACCTCACACAGACAACATGTCTTGTCAAACTGACTTAATGTCAATACTGAGATTTATTTTGAACTGCTGCATTAACATCCACTGAACATCCCCTTAGAGTACAGAATAAGATGGCAATAATACTGCAGACTGTAACTCACAGTGATTTAACTGCAAGATGCAGTGTGCACAAGAGAAGTTGTAATGCAGATGAAAACAAATTCAAATATAATTTAATGAAAATAAACCTAAATCATAAAAGGGCAGCACCAGAAGACAAAACATTTCCAACAGCCACTTTGAGGATGAAAAAATTCACCCACATACAACGTGAAACATTTCTACAAACTACCGTGGAAATATACTTCACAGGATTAAAAGAATTTCACTCTGTAGAAGTTCAGATGAAACATTACTATTTCCTTGAGACACAACTGCACTGTCTTGCCTACTGCAACATGTGTTTGGTTCTGCCTGTACCAGGGTAAATCAATTCCTATGGAAGTCATGTATATGTGTCGTTAGGCTCTTCTTGTTCTTGGACAGTTTGCCACAAAGAGGACAAGGAAATGGACCACGCGATTCTCCATGGATGTTGGACACATGTGTCTGAAGTGAGTTCTTCCATGCAAATGTCTTGTCACAGAACTTGCAAGAGAAGTAGTTTTGTTTATGTTTATGTGCTACATTTAATGATGGTTTCCGGTGGCTCATAACTACAGGCAACGATGTGATGGACATGGACTTGTCTGTAAGTAAAAACAAAACATCAATATTTAATCTTTAAAAATCTAAATACATATCTCATATGAACATTTGAACACCAAACAAGCAGCCTCTATCATTCAAGTTACAACAGATAACGATTCACTGAATTCTTAAGACAATCGATGTGATAGTGCTCCCCATGTCTAATGTAAGGCATAACTTTACAGCAAAATACTGTGATGTGTATACCCAGCATAATCATTAAGAAGAAATTAACCCAAACCAGGCACTGCACCTGAATAAGTTTGTGGTGTCATTAGGGAGAAACACAAAAGCAATTCTGATTTTAATTTGAAACCATGATATACACTTAAGTTTTACAAAGTCAATAAGTTACATTACTTTTTAAGCATGATTTCAGGCTTCCACCATGAAGTAGATGAGATCTGTGCTCTCCTGGGATATAATGCAGCACATAGTGGTTAGATTCCAGGAAAGTGTGGTTCTCTTACAATATTTTTCAATCATAAAAAGTCTGATTTTTGTTGCATGACTGGTAACAAGTAGTATCAGTTTCTTGTGCACACTACAGTCTGGGTACAATAGACTTTAAATGCCCCCCCCCTGCACAGAGCAACATGAAGTCAGGCGAAACCACACAAATATTGCCTATACTTGGCACACCTCAAGACATTGTATGGAACCACTTTTTATTTTTCCATGAAGGAATGTAAAACAAACAATTGTTTCACTTGCATGACCAAAATTTTATTCATAACAAATAATCCAGGTTTACATGTATTTAATAGAACTGCACAATCTTCCATGCCTCATAAATAAAAAATCAAATTAAATACAAAATATTATGGAATAGAACTGCAGTAAATCACAACACATCACAATATTGTAACACATCAATCAAAATAATGGAAGCATCTTACATGACAGTCAGTAGAACATGCGTATACATTTGTAATGGATTTCTAGGCTCTTCCTGGATAACACATGTTATTTCAGAGGTTGGCTTTGTCTCACCTTCAAGCAGAAGCAAGTGTACCTACTCCTACTTTATATGGACTATAAAAAACCACACTCTGCAAGTAATTACATCCCCAGAATTCCATTATCAGCACCATATGGTAATTATATTTGAATATTTGTAACTAATATCCTCTATTAACAAAGAAGAAAGTATAGCAGTGTTACCAAAAATAAGAATATTTCTGCTGCCACTACTAATAAAATATCTGACTCAGTATATGTGACTTATCGTTGGCCACCATGTTTGTCATACATATGTGTCATCAGACTTTTCTTATTCTTAGATAACTGTCCACACTTCAGACAAGGGAAGGGACCCTGTAGTTCTCCATGAAGATTCTTCATGTGTCCTGTAAGAGTATCCCGTCGTGTGAAGCTCTTGTGGCAGATTTCACAAGCAAACCTGTCCCCAATCACAAGCACTGATCTTGCTCCTCGATAACGTGAAAATCTCTTAGACCGGACTGAAGATGAAAGATCTGTAAAAATTATAAAAAGAAAAAAATTCCAGTTACAGAAACACACTATCATGGCTAATGATGTCTACATTAATCATAACCAGACAACTCTGTTTAAGATGATTGTGAAGTATGAAAGACAATGCATGAAGAACTTTTAAGTTGTGGTAAGCTATGGAGTTCATACAGTTAACAGTGTTCAAGCTGCACAGATGTAAACACACCTTATTATATACAGATATGTGTCACTTGATGACTGGGATATGCTCTGAGAAATGCATCATTAGACAATTTCGTCGTTGTGCAAACGTGTACTTACAGAAACCTAAACAGTAAAGTATAGTCTACTACATGTCTAGGCTATATGGTATAGCCTATTGCTCCTAGGCTACAAACCTGTATAGCATTTTACTGTACTGAATACTGTAGGCAATTGTAACACAATAGTAAGTATTGTAATATAATATAATTTTATAATCTTATGTGACCACCGCTGGCCGGTCCCAGTGGCCGCGAGGTCTAAGGCCTGCTGCAATCGTGGGTTCGAATCCCACTCAGGGCTTGGATGTTTGTGTGTTGTGAGTGTTGTGTGTTGTCACATTTATTCATTCAGAGGAGTCCTACCGAATGTGGCGTGTCGTTGTATGTGATCATGAAACCTCGCAAGCGAGGGCTGTAAAATACAACCCCCAATGGGGGTTGTAGCGCCAGGAGAAAAAAAAAATGCGACCACCACTGTATATGTGGTCCATCATTGGCCGAAACATCGTTAGTGGCACATACTTGTATGTGTTCTGAAAAACTAATTTTAGATGTTTTTATAATGTAGTCGTATTTTTCATCGATTAAATAATAACGGCATCTTTCAAAATAAATTTAATCTTTTATCTAATTAGTCTTTATATACTGTTTCCACTGGTAAGTATGACAACTTGTCGTGTTATAACATTGATTATTCACTGAATATAAGTATCATGATAATGTTAACGTCAAAGAAATAAAAGTATATATTAAGAAAACACTACCTTTACTATTCCAGCACATCTTATTTATTTCAGCACATCTTATTTTATCTGGTCATTTTAATTTGCTAATAATTCCAAATTGTAACCATACACAATGTACTGTGCAACGTGTTCCAAACTTTAGGATGCATTTATACTAGTTATTTTGAATAAAAATGCTATATCACATGTGGTGCAATTATCAACCATTACACCACTATGAGCATTTATAAATGGCTGTAACGAAAAGTTTACAATACTTAAGTTTCATCATCTGGTACAACATACACAAAAAAAAATCTGTCAGATAATGCCACAAATGAAAGAAATCAATTAAGGATTTGTTGCTCTTCAGATAAATTCATTATTTCACCAATGTAGTTATTGGACTCCATGATTTGCTGCAATAGTTCTGTTGTCTATGATACATCAAGTCTTCTTCATACGGCACCCTTGGAAGAATTACTTAATGGGTGTGAGAGATGGTGTCCTCTCAATCCTGGCTTGTGGACCAAAACAGCCTATCCAATTCAGATAATGATTTTGGTACGGTGTTATCTGTCGGCTGACACATGGCAGATAGGCTATCAACTGAATTGCATGTGCAACATTTACATATACCACTATACAACACCTGTGCAGGTACAAGGAAATGGTGGTTTACTGGAGACGGATGTAAGCATCCAGACAGTGGCGTACCCAGGAATTTTGTTCGGGGGGGGTTCAACAAATTCAGTTGAGGACAGAGGACAGAGAGAACAGGGATCTGGAGGCGGTAGCCCCCTAGT
>JGI20166J26741_11527474_pt1 | contig 12403 bp, 12 predicted proteins | sample TergutCu122P5_FD_26741 | JGI IMG/M metagenome (IMG submission 26741) | reverse complement strand
GTTCGCGCCTCCGCGCTGTCCGGCCCCAGTTTTCTTGGGGGAGTACCATTATCACCGCCGCGCCTTGTGTCTGACCTCCCGCCGCCGTCTCGCGGCGAGCACCCGGTTAAAGGCGGCTCGCCGTTCAACAAACAGCGGTGAGGTGCGCTCGCGTCCATTATGGGCGGTCGTCGCGCTCGACACGGCGGGTGAAGTACCCGGTGTTCCGATATGACCGGCGAGGGGTGCCGGTGTTTTTCAAGGAACAGCGAGGGGAAAAACGCCCCTCACTGTGTAGGCAGCGAGAAGGCGCTTTTGTTAGCCTTAAAAAATAATTTTTTTGATTCGTTTGATTTTTTTGCAAACAACAACCTTTGAACACCCTTGCAGAGCGGCGATTTCTGTTTGCGAATAACCGTCAAAGGCGACCAGCGTCAGCAGTTCCTTGTCGGCGTCGTTGAGTTTTTTGAGCTTTTCCGCTAGCACAGGGTTGTCGATTGATTCTATCCAGTCGTACCTGCCTGAAAACTCGCTCTCGTCAAAACCGCTTGTCAGAGTGCTGTATTTCTTGAACAGGTTGCTGCAAACGTCGTCGGCACTGTCAAAAGCCTCGGACGGCAAATCCTGAGTGCGGTTTTCATAGGTGCGACGCTGGCGGAACACGTCCCAATCAAATTCGCGCATGGCCTGAATACCCGCCTCGTCAAAACCTGCGGCGCGGTATTCTTCGGCAAGTTCGAGCCATTCCGCGTCAAAGCGGAGCTTTTCCTTCGCGTAGTTAAATCCCATTTTTCTTTCCTCCATTCGATTTTTTGAGGTTGCAAAAATCGAGGAGAAAAGGCGGGGAATGGCAATGTAGTTGAATAGTCGATGTATGTATAAACAAAACGCGCTCCTTTCACGTTGGAGTGAAGCGGAGCGCGTCTGTCGGCAAAAAGAAAAAGCCGGAGCAAAGCGACAGCGATTTATAAAATCACTGTTCCGCTTCACTCCGGCCATTTGGATATACGTTGGCTCCGCTGTGTCAAACAAACAAAGCACGATACCGTTGCACGGAAGCTGAAACCTTACGTCCGCATCATTGCGCGGGCGCGTATGTTATTCTATTGTGGTTATATTATCTGACGCTAATAGCAGGAGCACTATTATTAGCCGCGATAAGCGGCGTCGTTACGATGTTGTGGCAGTGCGGGCATTTATATCTGAGTTTTATCAAATGCTCCGGCAAGTCTGACACGTCAATCGTCCGCTTTTCGCATATCGGGCATATTGCCGTATAATCCAATATATCTTCCGAAGTCATGTATTTTATGTTCGGCGGCGGCTGGTATATTATCGGTACTTTTTTCTTCGAGGCGGTTGTTGGCACAAATATCAAACTCCTTTTTTGCGTCTGTTTTTAATGATCTTGTATTAGTCCGCATTTTGCGGACATAAGGGTAAAAAAATGAGGTGGTATTAAAACCGGAAACCCCATCTCTTGCCAACAATCGCGTTCAGCTTCTCCAGGCGAATCAATGCGGCTTTTGGAGATACGCAAAATACTTTGGATACATATTCCGGCAACTGAATGGCGAAAATGTCGTCCATTGGGCTTTTTCCGCGCACGATTTGGCGCGGCTTCTCGTTGTAGCATTTGAAATAAGCCTTGAACGCTTCGCGCAGAGCCGGACGCGGAATGAGTATAGCCGACGAAAGAAAATCAGCTTGGTGCTCCATACATTCAATATCGTTGCGTTCCTTTTGGTTGCGGAGATAATCGCCGCGTCCCTCTTTCGCCGCGAGGAATTGGTTTTCATAGATACCGGCGGGGCCAAAAGGGTTGTCCAAAGCAAAGGCTTTCCTATGGAGCAGCCAATGGCTGCCTTCGTGCATCATGGTAAACCGCAGGCGGTGTTGGTTTTTTGTTTGTAAAAGCAGCGGTTCGATAATAACAGCGCCCATTTTGACGGTCAGGTCAAACGGTTTTCCGCTTTTTTCGTCCAGTACCTCAACGAAGCCGTCGTTGAACGCGGTCATGCCCTGCACCTTGCGATTGTAACAAATACGGTAGTAATACGGGGTCAGACGCAGATAATATTCCATAAAGCCATCCACATCCAAAACTCCGGGCGTGTTTAACCGTTCAGGGGCGAAGTCATATACAATACGTTCTGCATAATCGTCCAGCTCCGGGTTTGTCGTGTATGGCACTTGTGAAAAGGAATAGCTGGTTTCAAATTCGAGCATACTTTATTTCCCCTTCCCTTTAAGGTATTTGGCAAAATAGTCCCAATCTTCGTCGGTCGCCGATTCTTTAGCCACCCGGAGCGCGACACGCGCTTTCGGGGTGTCGTTGATGTAGCCGGTCAGATCAGGTGGTGCTTCCGCCTCCGCTTTACCGGCGAGGTCGTAAAGAGTTTTACTGTCCTCATCAGAGAGCCGCAACACAGCTATGATCTTGTCGAGAAACCCGATTTCGTTACGGCAGCGCCGCCCTGATTCAATATCGCTGTAATAGCCGCCGCCTACGTCTAACATTTCCGCCATAGCTCGGACTGTGATGAGGCGCACATTGCGCTTCTCTTTCAGAAACGCCCCGAATACTTGCCTGTCGTTCATAAACTCCCGCCATTCCTATGCCTACGTTCGCATTATGCGGACATTCGGCGATTTTTTATGCGGCGTGTAACGCCGCAGGGTTGTACCACAAATGTATTATAACAAAACTGGTGTCCATTTGTACGGACTTTGTTTCTGAATCCTGAAAAATTTTGTCGAGTGTCCATTCAAGTGGACATTGGTGTATATTTACGTGCGTTCGCCGCTATAAGCTCACGCATTACTTTAATCAATTCCTCCGGGGCTTTGATTTCTCCTCGGTCGCCGAACTGGAACATCCACGCTAAAAACACGGGACTGACCGACACGTCTGCACACACCTCAAACCATCCGTCTTTTTTCGCTGTAAGTTTAATATCCATACCAAAATGATCCAGTACGACATTAACAAGGCTGTTATCAAAAGAAAGTGTGGCACGGATTAGCTCGCCGCTATACATTCCGAATACGCGCTTGATATGATCGGCAACATTGAATTTTTTGCGGTTAAAATCATCGGCATCATCAAGGAGTATTGAAACATCGCTCATGCGATCAACGCGGTAATGTGTTAAACCGTCGTGTTTTTGGTTATAAGCGATTAAATAATAGCTGTCGTCACTCCAGCACAGCGTTACTGGGGTTGTTTTATATATTTCACCATCCCTACGATAGACCCGCTTTTTATCGACGTTATAATCGAAATATCTGAATGCAATTTTCTTACCTTCATTAATCGCCGCATGTATCTGGTCGATGCTGTAATAAACCGTTTCGTTCATGGTCTTCGCACGTCCGGCGACATAGACCTGACGTTGTAGCTGCTTCGCCTGAGTTGCGCTCGTCAAGGAAGACAGTTTAGCGATAAGCTCCTCGCTCTTTTTTTCCGTTATGAAACGGGAGGATTGTGCCGCGTCCACAAGCAATTTTAGTTCAGGTAGTTCAAATTGGCGGTTTGCAATGTAATATCGAGTTGTCTTATCACGCTGAACTTCGATGTTCAAACCGAATTGCCGGAGAAGCTCGAAATCTGTGTAGATGGACTTGCGCTCGGCTGTGATGTCGTATACGGCAAGCTCAGTAATTATTTCAGCGATGGTAAGGGGATTTTGTTCATCGGTTTTATCAAGTAAAATTTTCATTAAGTACAGAAGTTTGGCGCGTTGGTTTTGTGAAACGGGTAATGTAATAGGCATAAATATAGCTCCTCCTCGGGTCTTGGTATTATTATATCATATCCGCTGTCCAAAAAAAAGGACTGCGTTTATTGTTTGTCAGCAGAATTACTTGAGCAGTAAATTTATCTCTTCAAGTCGAATGGACATCGCCGACTTGGTAACTTGGTATACATCAGCCATCTCCGCTATAAACGAAGTGGAGTAGTATGCCGGAGTGAGAGCATCAATAACCATCCCTAATCTTTTAGCCAGCAACATTTTTACTGTGATTGCAGGCATAATTAAAGCTGCGCCAAGCCGATTAGCTTGCCATTCTCTGACTTCATCGTCAGACATTGGCAACCGTCGCTCGCTGTTTTCGATTTGATAAACTCGACATTGAATTGTTGGTATTTTTTCGCCTGGCTTTTGATAATAAAAGTGTGGATGTAAAATCCAGTGAGCGCATTCGTGAATTATTGTAAAACGGGTTCTTCCTTCGATTTCACAATCAAGAGATTTGTTATCCAGAAGAATCCAGCCTTTTTCCACATCGAGCGGTATTTCCTCAGTTCGGTCATCATTCCAGACCATCAATACGCCATCATTAAAACAAGTGCAACCCAAAGTCAACCCATCCCTTGAGAGATTAGCAAAGTCGATTTTTGCTTTCAAGTAATATTCTGCAAAATCGTCAACATCCATCGCTTGTGGGGAAAGAAGCAATGCTCCGTTTTTATATTTTCTTAAAATCTCCAGGGCCTTATTTTCAAGGCGTTCTGCTGAATAAATATGATACAAACTTCCACCACCTTAATCTGACTTTCTGTCTCCCTTGCTGTTTATCAAGTCAATAACTTCCTGCCAACCGTCATCTGACAGGTCAATGCTTCGCGCCCGTCTGAGCGCTACTCTCGCCAAATCCTTCTCCATGATGTATTCAGGGAGGTCGAAAGATACGGTTTTTGTCTTAGTCATTGCCGCCAAATCAAGCATACGATCTTTATCCTCGCCTTGAAGTTCCAGAATTTTAGCGATGTCATCCAATTTCTTGTCTGGTGGATAACGACGGCCTTTTTCAATATCGCTCATATAAGCAGGAGCGATGTCCAATTCCGCAGCAAAACCTCTTAGAGTAAATCCAAGCGTTTTACGCCGTTCTTCAATAAATTTACCAAAGGCAATTTCATGTTCGTTCATATTGAGCTTCCTTTCTTTGTGTTTGTGTTCGCTGACATGGTTACATCTTATCATATGGAATACGCCCTGTCAACCTCTTGTACGCGAATCTGCATACATTATTTTTGAATGGAAATAGTAATTACTTTTACAACTCTAAAATATTTTCATTTTTATATTGTAATATAGATTGTAATTACAATCTTACTGTGTTATACTGGATGGTAGCATAATGCCTTGATTCAATGTTTTGCTTCAAAGGAGGGCGCGCATTGGCGGATAAAAAAACTAATCCAAAAGTACCAATAATGGATCACCTCAATATCGCCGAATTTAACCGTGGTCAATCATCACGGCTTTTAAGGGAGTTAGTCGAAGCGGATAAGACAGCATATATTCAGAAAAACGGCAAACCGATAGCGGTGGTTATGTCATACGCCCGCTACTTGCGTTTATGCGAGAAAGGAATTGATATAAATGAGCATTAATATAACTGAAAAATCTAACTTCATATGGAAAGTAGCGGATTTGCTTCGTGGCGATTATAAACAGAGCGAGTATGGTGATGTCATTCTGCCTTTTACTGTACTTTGCCGCTTGGACAGCGTTTTATCCAATACCAAAGATAAAGTCCTCGAACTGAATCGGACGCTAACCTATAAAAACAAAGAGCCTTTTTTAACGAAGGCGACCGGATACAGGTTTTATAACATCAGCGAATTTACGTTTGCTAAATTAAAAGATGATGCCGGCAACATTGCTGACAATCTCACCGATTATATAAAGGGCTTCTCTGAAAACGCCCGGACAATCTTGGAATCATTTGACATTTACTCACAGATTGCGCGGCTTGACAAAGCGAATTTGTTGTATCTCATTGTCACTAAGTTTGTGGATGACATAGACCTCCATCCCGACCGTGTTAAAAACAATGAGATGGGCTATATCTTCGAGGAGCTTATCCGTAAATTCTCGGAAATGTCAAATGAAACCGCAGGCGAACATTTTACTCCGCGTGAGGTTATCCGTCTGATGGTTTCTATCTTATTTGACCCTGACTTGGGTAAAATCATTGACCCGGCGTTCATGGCAAAATTATATGATCCGGCGGCCGGAACGGGCGGGATGCTTTCGGCGGCAATAGAATACACCGCAGAGCATTCCCCTTCGGCAATCATTCGGGTTTATGGACAGGAACTGAACGAAAAAACTTATGCCATTTGTAAATCCGATACGATGATTAAAGGCGACGGCTACGAAAATATACACCTCGGAAACAGCTTTACCGAGGACGCCCTGCCGAGAGAGAAGTTCCACTATATGCTCTGCAATCCGCCTTTTGGCGTGGAGTGGAAGAAGTACGAGAAGTTCATCCGCGACGAATCCGAGGACAAGGGCTTCGCGGGACGCTTTGGCGCGGGGCTGCCCCGAGTGTCCGACGGTTCGTTGTTATTCTTGCAACACATGATAAGCAAAATGATGGAATACGATCCCAAAGCTGACGGAGTGACCGGTTGCCGCCTCGGTATTGTTTTCAATGGATCGCCGCTTTTTACTGGTGACGCAGGCAGCGGTGAAAGTGAAATTCGTAAATGGATTATTGAAAATGGCTGGCTCGAAACTATCATCGCGCTTCCCGACCAGCTATTTTACAACACGGGTATCCTGACCTATGTTTGGATTGTGACGAACCGCAAAAGGGGCATACGCAAGGGGAAAATCCAGTTAATTGACGGCACATCCTTTTTTGAGCGTATGCGGAAACCTCTCGGCGAAAAGCGAAAGATGCTGAACGAAGCCCATATAAGCGAACTCACAAAAATCTATGGCAATTTTGTGGACGGCGAGTTTTGCAAAATATTTGACGAGGACGATTTTGCCTATTGGAAGGTTACGGTGGAACGCCCGCTGCGTCTGAACTTTCAAACCTCGCCGGAGCGCATTGAGCGTATCCGCGAGCAGGCGGCGTTCGCCAATCTCGCTTCAAGCCGTAAGCGCAAGCCGGAAGAAATTGCCATAGAGGTCGCCGAGGGCGAGAAACAGCAAAAAGCAATTATAACCGCTATTGGTACGTTGACGGCTCTGTCCTGTACAAGAACCGTATAGAGTTCACTAAGCTGCTTCAAAAAGCATTGAAAAAAACGGAGCTTGATGTAAAGGCACCGCTCATCAAGGCTATCCTCGCAGGGTTGTCTGAAAAAGATGAAAGCGCTGACATTTGCACCGATGCCAATGGAAACCCTGAACCTGATACAGATTTACGCGACACCGAGCAGATACCGTTTACAAGGAAAGTGCTTGAAAAACAAGCCATTGACGAATATATCAAGCGGGAAGTCAAACCCTTTGTGCCTGATTCGCGGGTGGACTATTCAAAAACTAAAATAGGTTATGAAATTCCGTTCACACGATATTTTTACAAATACGAGTTGATGGGTAATTCCGAAGAAACCTTGCGAGGCATACAGTCGTTGGGAGAAAAGATACAAATATCGATTGCTCGGTTGTTTTCAAAGGAGGTGTGAACATGGAACAATATGCAAAATACAAGGATAGCGGAATTGACTGGCTCGGATACATTCCCTATTCTTGGGAAACTCGTAAAATAAAATACATGTTTGAGATTGTGAAAAGACCATATTATCTCGAAGATAGACAAGTCCTGTCTATTACGCAACGAGGGCTACGAATCAAAAACGTCGAAAAAATTGACGGCCAAATGGCCGAGTCATATAGCGGATACCAAGAAGTAAATGTAAATGATTTCGCAATGAACTCTATGGATTTATTAACTGGCTGGGTAGATTGTAGTTCATTTGAAGGTGTGACCAGCCCGGATTATCGGGTATTTAGGTTTTTTCCTATGCAGCCTCAATGCCATGATTATTACAAGTATATTTTTCAAATATGCTATAAGAATCGTATTTTTTACCGTTTGGGACAAGGAGTTTCTAATCTTGGACGCTGGCGGCTCCAAGCAGATCAATTTTTGAATATGAAATTGCCAAAACCTCCTATTCAAGAGCAAGAGACTATTGCGATATATCTTGAATCTCGAACAGCCGACATTGACATTTTGCTCGGCGAACTACAGATGCAAGCGGAGATGTTTGAATCTTATAAACGAGAGGTTATTGTAGAAACAATAATCCACGGTTTATTTGATGGCGATTCCAAAAGGGACAGCGGAGTAACTTGGATAGGTAGGATTCCTGCTAACTGGGACATCGTTGCATTACGGGCCGTGGCAAAAGAAAATACTGTTAAAAATGCAGGAATGAAATGTGAAAATCTTCTTAGTCTTAGTTACGGAATAATCATTAAGAAAGACATAAATACTACTTTTGGGCTATTGCCTGATAATTTTGAAAGCTATCAAATTGTGCAACCAGGTTATGTAATTCTTCGCTTAACTGATCTCCAAAATGATAAACGTAGTCTGCGCACGGGCTATGTTTCTGAGATGGGTATAATAACTTCAGCGTATACAGGGCTTATTCCTTCGGGTCAAGTAGACAATAAATTCTTTGCTTATTTACTTCATGCCTATGATTTGAAAAAGATTTATTACAGTTTGGGCGGAGGAGTACGGCAGTCATTAAAATATAGTGATTTGAAATCGTTACCGATACTTGTACCGCCAATGCAAGAACAAAAAGCAATAGTCGCTTATATCGATATAAAAACCGCTCAGATAAACGACTTAATCACCGACATCAACGAGCAGATTGACAAGTTGAAGCAGTACCGACAAATCGTCATCCATGATGCGGTCACAGGTAAAATCAGAGTAACGGAGGGATAGAAAATGGCTATAGAGACAAAGGAACGAACCTTTGAGCAGGAAATTGAATACTGGCTGACGACCGGTGCGAATAAATCTGACCGATACGTCAAGGGTAGTCCCTCCGCGTTCAGCCGTGAATTGGCGATGGACACAGGCGCGGTTATCGCTTTTGTGAAAAACACGCAGCCTAAAGAGTGGTCGGACTTGGAAAAACGTCACGGAACGGACGCAGAGCAAGAATTCTTAAAGCGCTTATGCGCCGAACTCGATAAACGCGGGATGATTGACGTTCTGCGCCACGGCATTGTTGACCTCGGAGTGACCGTGCGGCTTGCTTATTTCAAACCAGGCAGCGGCATGAATAAGAGCCTCTCAGAGTTGTACGATAAAAACGTCTTGCAAATAACGAGGCAGGTAAAATACAGCGTTACAAACGAAAACTCCATTGACTCGGTTATTTTTTTGAATGGGCTTCCGATTATTACTATTGAGCTTAAAAACCCGCTTACGGGCCAAACATATAGAAACGCCATATCCCAATATCAAAGCGACCAGCGCAATCCCCGCGACCTATTGCTCACTTTCAAAAAACGGGCAATCGTGCATTTTGCTGTGGATACTGAGGAAGTCTGGATGACGACGTGGCTTAAAAAGCTGGACACGGCTTTTATACCTTTCAACAAAGGTCACGACAAGGGCGCGGGCAATCCGCCCGTGCAGAATGATTACCGCACTTCATACCTTTGGAAAGAGGTCATGCAGAGGGATAGTTTGCTCGACATCCTCCATCGTTTCGTCCAGTTGACAAAAGATGAGAAAACGGGCAAAGAAAAGCTAATATTTCCACGCTACCATCAATTAGACGCAGTACGTAAAATAGTGAGCGACGTTTTCAAGAATGGCTCAGGCGAAAATTACCTAATACAACATTCGGCGGGTTCGGGTAAATCAAATTCTATAGCTTGGCTCGCCCACCATTTGGCGAACCTACATGATGTCAATAACGAAGTGGTGTTTCACAGCATCATTGTCATAACCGACCGTCGCGTTCTCGACAAACAGCTTCAGCGCGATATTTATAATATGGAGCATAAACCGGGCGTAGTTGTTCGTGTCGATAAAAATTCGCACCAACTGACTACTGCTCTTGAAAAAGGCGAAAAAATCATTATTTGCACTTTGCAAAAATTTCCGTTTGTTGATGTCAAAAATGTCGCGACTGTCGGAAAGCGGTTTGCAATCATCGTTGATGAAGCGCATTCTTCTCAAACCGGCAAGGCAAGCGAGCGGCTGAAAGAAGTTCTCGCTGATATTTCTAAGCAAGGCGAGGATGCTATTGAAAAGAAACTCCACGAGTATGCGATTGAGGAAGCGAAAGCTGAAGCCGAGGAAATGGAACCTGATGAGGAAATCGCGGCTGAAATGGCAGCGCATGGTAGGCAGGATAATCTTTCGTTTTTTGCATTTACCGCTACGCCGAAACAGAAAACGCTTGAAATATTCGGGACAAAGACCTCTGCCGGGAAACCTGAACCGTTCCACCTTTATAGCATGAGGCAAGCTATTGAGGAGGGATTTATTTTCAATGTCCTTGAAAACTATACGACATACGAAACTTACTTTCAAATCGGAAAGAAAATCGTTGATGATCCTGTCTACGGGAAAAATCAGGCAAATAAGGCTCTCGGTAAATATATGAGCTTGCACCCTCATAACCTCGCCCAAAAAACGGAAGTTATTGTTGAACATTTCCGCAGTCAGGTTCAGCACCGCATCGGTGGTAAAGCAAAAGCAATGCTTGTGACGGGTTCAAGGCTTCATGCCGTTCGATATTTTTTTGAGTTCCAGAAGTACATCAAAAAAATGAATTATTCTGACTTGGGCATTTTGGTGGCGTTCTCTGGCACTGTTAAGGACAACGTGACCGGCGAGTTTAAGGAATATACCGAAGCGAATTTGAACGGCTTTCCCGACACCGAAACAGTGGATAAGTTTGATACGGTAGAATATCAGCTTTTAATTGTTGCTGAGAAATATCAAACTGGCTTCGACCAACCCCTTCTGCACACGATGTATGTTGATAAAAAGCTGTCGGGTGTTAAGGCGGTACAAACGCTATCCCGTGTTAATCGAACTTGCCCCGGTAAAACGGAAACATTTATATTGGACTTTGTAAATTCACCAGCGGACATAGAAAAAGCGTTCCAAGATTATTATCAAGGAACCGGGGTAGCCGAGACGACCGATCCGAACACCATTTATGACATAAAAAATGTGCTGGATAGCTTTATGTTATATTCAGATAGCGAAATTGACGCTTTTGCTAAGGTTTTCTTCAAGGAGACAAAGAGCCAGGGTAACATTGATTTAGCAAACCTAAACAGCTATCTTGATCCTGCTGTTGACCGTTATAATGCCCTTGCTGAGGAACAGGATAAATTGGACTTCAAGGGCGCTCTCTCAAAATTCATTCGTCTATATTCATTTCTTACACATATAATCAACCTTGGCGATGCGAAACTCCATAAATTTTATGCCTACGCCAAATGCTTGATTCGCAAGCTACCGAAGGACGAGGTAACGCGGACACCGAGTCTTGATAATGATGTTACACTTCAATATTACCGCCTTCAGCGGGTATACGAGGGAACTGTCAGTTTAGTACAAGAAGATGGCGTACTGTACGGCAAAACATCTGGTACAGGGCTTCCTCTTGAAGATGAGCAAGAAAATCTCTCGGTGATTTTATCAAAACTTAATGAACGACTCGGCACAAATTTTACCAATGAAGATAAAGTTCTTGAACAGATTGTCGAGGATATGGCTGCGAACGGGGAATTGGTGCTTCGTGCCAAGAATCCGCTTGATCTCTTCAAAATCATCTATGACAACACTATTATGGATGTCGTTCTCAACCGCATGACGAAAAACCAAGACTTCTGCGAAAAATATCTTGAGGACGAGGATTTCAGGAGAGAAATCGACAAGATACTACTTCCACTCGTTCACGAACGGCTCTCGAAAATGTAAGAAAGCATCACATAACCCCGCTTTCCAAAATGCTGAACGCCGCGTTATCGCAATCAATCTCGGCCATTGCGCCATAGGGGGTACAGAACTTCGGCTCGCAATGGCCAAAACTGAGGTTGCACAGCACGGGTAGATTGCTTCTGCCATACTCAGCCAGAGCCTTTTTAATCATTGTTTTGTATTCGTCATAGTATTTGTCATTATACGGCTTACCAAATAATATCCCGTTGATCCGCTCTAAAATGCCCATCGCACCAAAAGCACGGAGAGTATACAGAATATTGTTCGGCAAAGGCATTTCTTCGCTGGATTCAAGGAACAGAATAGCGCCGCAAAAGTCATCAACCGCAGGAAACAATTCCGTGCCGCGCAGCCAGTCAAACACCTCAATGCACCCGCCTATAAGATGACCTTTGATTTTCCCGTTTCCCTGCAACAGTTCATGGCTTCGGTTAGGCTCGAAATTTCGAGCGTTTCCTTTATTTTCTATTATCCATTGGAGCCGCTGGGAAGTCCATGTCGGCGAGGGGGCGATTTCGCCGATTGGATCGCTTGAAAACAGCGCCTTTTTCAGCCAATTCACCGTGTATTCCGGCATCTGAATGTTTTCAGCGAAGTCAGACAGAATCGCCGCGCCGTAAATGCTCGACAATCCGGCTTTATAGCACATGAAATGATTGACCGTGGTATC
>JGI20166J26741_11527363_pt1 | contig 12404 bp, 8 predicted proteins | sample TergutCu122P5_FD_26741 | JGI IMG/M metagenome (IMG submission 26741) | reverse complement strand
TGTACTGTGCAGCAGCAATACCATGGCACAAAGGATGAGAAAGTGGGTGAAATCTGCAATACCCACAGCACTAACTTGTACATGTTGTGTAACATAATGCAGCAAGAGGAGGAGGGACCCTCGGCACAACTGTGACAATTCTGATGGACAGAACTTTCCCACTCTACCTTAAGAGCCTGCAGAATACACAACCAAAGGACAATGTATGGCGAAACATGTGGAACCATTGTGGAATTAAAGAACCATTTCAAGGCTCCTAAGGCTCAGGTATACTAGCAACAGAGTGGGTAAGAGTTCATGATGTACGGAATTTCCCTTACACAGGATAAAAGTTTGTAACATAAGGAGTTCTCCTGTACAGTTTTTCAAACTGCACTTTCCTAGTTCATATAAATTGCCTTTTACTACCAATCAATCTTTAGGGAAATTATTGTTAGTAGGGGGATAAAACTGGATTGGAGCTGTGTACAACTGAAGGCTTTCGTAGTGGTGGTGCTGAACCACTAATTTTTGCTACTAGATTTAGTAGTGACCCTTCAAGTTCCACAATGAAGAATTTTTGAGCTGCATGAATCAAGACAGTTATCATGTTGTTACGGAAGAGCTACAGACAATTTATTGGAGTCATCCATGATTCAGTCATGAAACCATGTTCATAAATCCAGTGACATATTGCTCTGATGTTCAGTAATTTATTGTGAGTTTCTTCTTGGAACATATGTGTGCAAGCCCCAACATCACAAGATCACATTAAAACCAAAAAATCAAGAATGTTTATGTATTATCTGTGATTTTACTTCATGGCCCTTTAAGGAAGCTATAACTATTCTACCAGTAGTAGTTTAAATATAGGCACAATTAATCTGACCAGCTTGATACAGAACTGCAACTTCACAACAAATTCTGCTTTTTTTTTGGGGGGGGGGAGACCAAAAAATAACCACATCACTAGTAGGAAACCATTACCAATTCTACCCAGTAACCTATAACTTCTGTCCTTCTGCCTACACAACCCAAGCCGATGGGAGTGCAAAGCTGAGGCTGCAAGATTGACTTCTATGAATATACAGAACATAACACACTTTACAGCATTTATGTTCATAAAATGATTTACTTTTAATTCTTTGTCATAAGTCTATCAGCATACAACAGCATGTGAAGATTTCAGAATAGTGACACTTCAGCCTGCCCATTCCAGGTTCATCCTGCAAACCAGCAACTTGGAGTGTAAAGGTTCTCTTTAAAAACCCTGCATGTAAATTTTTCATAGATATTCACCTTGGCAAGTCATAATCCTGTCTGCCAACCCATCAAGCCACCAGATAAGTAATGTACATTGTTGGTGATTGGTTTTTGAGTCCTGTGGCACATTTCAGGCATTTGGGTTCCACATCCAACTCAAGAGCTAACTGGATTAAACCAGTTAAGGCTGGAAGTCAGCAATGTAATCCACAGAAGTCCTTTGAAGAAGATATTCAGTTATCCATGTAATTTGAGCTTGCAAGGGTGGAAAATGTTCACCAGTGCATTGGACCGGAACCAGCCTTGGGGGTCTCAAAGCAGAACGTAAAGAAAAAGATCATGTGCTTGCTTGGCAACTAGCACACGACAATTTGGCATGGTCTCACCAGCACTCAAAGAGGGGCTCAAGAATCAATCTCAGGACCCTAGTATTGCTGCTACAACCAGAATACTGTCCTTTTATAGGATGCAGTCGAGGATACTGGCCTTACTGGACGTTACACCATGAGAAGATATCTCTACATTATGGGGTTGATTGACAGTCCGGTGTGTAAGAGGTGTGGTGCAGAGGGGAGACCTCAACCCACCTTGTGTGTGAATGTGAAGCTTTGGCAACACTCATACATGTTTATCTGGTTTCCTTTTTCTTGGCCCCTGAGGATGTCGGAAGTCTAAGTCTGGGGGCGATGTGGAACTTTATTAAATGGACAGGACTCTCATGACTTAGACTTCAGTCTTAGGGGCACAAAGGGCCTGTCAAAAGCCTACATGCCTTGGAACCAAAAGGGCTCAAACCCATTATCTATCCATCCATGTAACTGAGCATTAGTATCAATGTAGCATGGGACAGAGTATTGTTCATGTGCAGGTTCAAAATTTACAGCAGTTGGTAAGAAGTGATTATTTGTTATTGTGTAGTACCTAGAACCTTCAAATGCAATCAGCAGTGTTCTGTAAGAGTTTTTGTTGTTTAATTTGCTTGGTTCTATTCATTCATAGGTGTGGATCAAGACCTGTATAACAGTGTTGCATTGGTTCCATCTGAATGTGTACTTGGCTGGATTATTACCTGTGTTATCAGCCTAACAGTCAAGAATTCTACTTGATATTAAGACACAGCTTTAAACCAAAGATTTTTGAAGAAAAAAGGTGAAATGCCACTCTACATCATAAAATTCTAACATACATATTTAAAGTTTAGAGTTTCAAAGGTAAAATTTCATATATAATAACTGGATTTATAACCTGCCTGTGTTCAGTGATCATCAGGCAAGAACATATACAGGCGGTCTGCTTCACCCAGCATCTGCTTCCCTGATCTGTCCCAGCAGTCACCTCCCTGTCTCCTCATTACTATTCCTTGGGAGAGAGATCAACTGCCTGCTGAGTTTCGACTAGGAGCAGAGAGGCACTGCACAGCTGGGCTCACAGAGGAAAGGGCGGGAACACACTATTGGCTGTAAGACTGATGGTGGGACTTGCACACCGCATCTATGCTTCTACATGCAGTGTGGCTTGTGCATCCTCCATTCAATTTATTTCAACCCTGTTTGTTCACCTTCCTTTACGATCTATTGTTATAGATATAATTTAGTGAAATATCTTAAAAATGAACACAAGTAATAATCTGTAGGAGATGACATGTCATAATCACCTCCGTTTTCTAGCAGACCATGTACTCCACTGCATGCCTGAACGTGACAGACACTTGCGTGGGGATGCTCTTCTCTTCAACTGAGAAGATCCCCCAGGCCTTTTGAAATTGTTGCCTGACAGGAATAAACTGCTTTTTGAAACAGGAACAGATATGGCAGGCGATGAGGAAGACAGGGAAGAGCTTCGTAGTCGACGATTGTTGGAAATCCCAGCAACCATGCAGGATGAGGAAGAAGATGAGTTTGGCAAAATGGCTACCGGAACACCAGCAATATCTGGTATTTTGGTAACTCTGACACACGGCTGGTACTCCAATGAACTATGACCACTTGAATCCAAACTGCCTGTCCTTGACAGACCAGAAACTTGCTTTTCTTTTATAACTGGAGGTTCAATGGTGGAATTATTAACCACTTTCACCCCATCAGCTCCCCTACAAACCCCTGTGCTATCAGATTTTCTGTCACTCTTATGTGGATGCACCACAGTTTCATCTGCCCCATCCTCAACTCTACCGCTACCATTTTTAGTCACTTCATTTGCAGTAGCAATACCTTCTTCAAATGATAAATGCACCTTATCTGCAACATTCACACACTTTCCATTTATATCATCACCTGACACAACACATTCATCAACTCTACTAAGTTTACTTAACAACCTTCTCTTTCCTTTCTGTTTGTCTGCTGGCCATCCTGTGAGGTTTTTCTTTCGTTTCCTTTTCCTTCCATGTATTCGCATAATCCGTCCATCAGGACCATCTGAAAAGGTGATGGTTTCACATGTGGATGAAGCTCCACATTCAGAGCTGTTACATGACGATTCACCCAAAAGTGATGGGTTAGCCTGGCATCCTGTAGGCTCCTTGCTTATTACTGCAGGCTCATCCATGCACTGACATGCAGAAAATTCATTCAGAAGAGTCACAACATCAATTTTAGGCCCACCACGGCAACGATACTCATTATGCTCATCAGGGCTTACCACAGAATTTTCACCCTTTAATTCATCCAGCACTGTGGGATCTACTTCCAAAATTTCATGCTGATTAGGCAGGTGCAAATCTAAATTCCTCTCTTTAAAATGTGGACACTTTTTAGTCTGATGCTGAACACTTTTTTTACCAGTATGTGGTTTAAAATTCTTACTATCAGCAACTTTCTGGGTCACACTTGTTTCCTGTTGTGATTCATCACCACTTCCATCAAAGTCACTACCACTAATTTCTTCCCCTTCACTTCCCACATTGAACATTCTGTCAATATTTCTTGCAATCTCATGAAGATCTGGGTCTGACTCTGACTTGAAGTCTGAGTTTGTTCCTTGTACTACTGCCACAGATTCGACTGAGAGTGCAGCCAAGGGAGATGTGGTAGGGGAGGTACTAGGCACATCTATACTGACACTGGGAGCATCTCTACTGACACTGTCTTCTTCAGCAGAATTGATAATACCAGTTTCAGATTTCTGTGCCTCTTCTTTGGGTCTACCTGACTCTTTCCTTTTTCTGTGATGCATCAGACTTGACAAAATTGCCAAAGTTGAAGCATGACATCTTGGAGACTTCCTTGGTTTTTTGTCTAGCAAATGAGCGAACCTATTACGTCGCCTTCTTACTAAACCAGAAGATCCAGCTCCACCTCCTGGGCAGCCACTGCCAAATGCAAGACCCTCTGATGAAGACAATTCATATGGTAAAAGAAATGGTTTCCAGTAACAGGAATCACTCATACAGGAATATGCATAGAATTCCTCCCCTTCATCCTGCCTTGAGTATGTCTGATACCAAGGTTCACTTTGTGGAACAACTTCAAATGAGAAATGAAGTCTGTCCATGGTGGACGGCAAGTCATTCTCCACTGTCTCTCTTACATTTGATTTATCCTGTTCTTCTTCCTTCCTATCATCCTCTCTCTCTTGCCTCTTCCCACTCTTATTTTCATTTTCTCCAGCAACCTTCTGCTTGGATTCTTCCTGTGGATTAACAATTTTTTCTCTTTCATTTGTAACTTCATTGCTACATGTCTGTGCACCATTACATGTGGTTTTCTCTCCTGTAGAAGGTGAACCTGACTTGGAGCAACTTGATACACCAGCTGTATCCTTGCTCCCAGTACTACTCTTGTCACTGTTACAAACAGCACTGTTATCAACAGGGACCACAGTGGGAGGAAGTATACTTCCTTGAAAACGAAGTCGGGAACCAGGAATTTCAAACTTGTAATAATCCAAATTGTCATGTATGAATGCTTCAGCATGAGTTCGTCTTTTCCTCTTTTGCCGGGTTGCACTGTTGGTATCACAACTGCTAGCCAGGCTGCAGGTGTCCACAGAACACACTGAACTTTCATCACACTGTAACATGTTGCATTGATTCCCATTTTCACCATCAGCTTTTGAATGTACTACCAAAGAAGGCGTGACACTTTGATGTACTTGTGTACTACCATCATCTTCCTTCTTCTTTACACTCTTTTTATTGTCACTCACTCGCTTTATATTGGAATCATCACTCAAAATATCTTTCTTCACATTTTTATGTAACTTACTTTTGGATTCTTTTTTCTCATCTTCATCCTCCTCAGAGGATTCTGTAGAACTTTCCCGCCGAAGCGGTTCACCAAACATAAAACACTCTGCCTCATCACTTAATAATGTGAGTTCACTTTTCCTAACCCTCTGGACTTTCACAGCAACTGTTTCTTCCATCTTAGTTCCTTCTTGAATCTGCTCCCCATTACACTTCACATTGTTAGATACCTTTTGAAGAAGACTTGATCCCACTCTCTCGTCTTTAACTTCTGTTTTCACAGACATCTCACTATCTCTTTGAAATGAGAAATATCCACTTGATCGCAGTTTACTGTTTTTTAACTCTAACTTATAATATGCTTTATTGTCCTCTATCAGTTTCTCCTCTACTGATAATCGTTTCCTCCTGATCACCTGACTATTTCCACCCTGGCACAATGCGGATTTTGTCTCTTCCTTAACAACTGGGCCAGTCTTGGATTTGTCTTCACTATTAACCAGGGGCATTTCTCTAGAGATACGAGCAGGTTGCGGGTCAGCAGAAGTGTGGCCCAAGCGTGTCCGTGCAGGATTTCCCTCATCTTCTGCAGTGGTTCCAAGCAGATTACTGGGGAGCCAGAGTTGCCCACGTGAACGCAAGTGGTGACCTGAGTCACTACCCGTTGGAGACAGCTGCTGTTGCAGAGATGGAGAAGAGTTGATGCAGAATGAAGCTGATGCTCGCCTCACTCGTTGAGGTTTGTTGCCTCCTCCCCCTTGAATTTCCCACTGCTCACGTCGCACACTATTCCCAGGGACAGGGCTTTTCAATCCACCATGCCTTGTGCCATAGCAATGGCTCCATATGCCATTGCACTGTACACGCACCTGCAAGGACATTTCAGTCAACCGTTATTGCTGCATTCTATCACCAAGTACTTTACATGAGTTATGTCACAGCACACAATGCACAGGATACATTATGGCTACCCTCAGTAGTACTGATGAGTAAAGGGTTTAGCACAGAGCAAAGCAGCAGCAACTAACTTTAACATGTGGAAGAAGGGACTAGACTTTATTCTTAAGGTAACAAAATATTAATTTAATTTCAATGGCTACGTAAGTTTCCATTTCCTCAATGTTACAGTCCTTTCAAGGGATCCCTGCAGAAGTGTAAAATCCAGGTTCACTGTATTTCCTACAACAAACATGTCACGCTATTATGAAATCTCACTGTAACACTCTCACTGTCATACTAAAAATCCTTGCATCACTGCTCTGCCCATCAGACATTAAATAATAAGTCGTATGTCCAGTTTTGTCTGTGGAATGCACAAGCAAATCGTAGAATGGAAAGATCAAGCATTAATAAAGGAATGTTTTATGTGTCATATACCTCTAAATTGTCCTTCTGTGGAAGCAACATTTTACTGTTTTCTTCCAGCGGCTGCTTCACACTCGAGGATGAGCGAGTAGCATGATATCCATTTGCATTGGAAACTGGAGTTTGCTTTCTTGAAGATGGAGAGAGTGGCTGATCTCCTTTCCATGCAGCTGGGGAGAGGGGAGTTGATGTATCAAGGGAAAGTGTATGTAGCTTCACCACACTACGCAGGGAACGACGATTGCTACCACTCAACTCGTCTGGGCATGGGCTGTAACAAATGACATGAAGAGTGTTTCGGTATCCAAACAGATTCACTTTTATGGCTCAGCTCCACTGTCTGAAATAAATTAATTTTTTGCTTTAATCAGGCCAGTAGTCATTTCCACAATGAGTTTGTGTTATTTCACAATACAATTAATTTGCAACTGGTATAATTAATTACATAAATAACATGACGCTTGGCATACAGTCACTCCAGAATACTGAAGGGAATATGGTTACACAGCACATCTGATGTAGGTATAAAGAAGCCTCCTGTAAACAGAACATAATGGAATGCATATTACTGGTGAGCTGTTGGAAAGTGAATGAAATCTATGTCCACTTTCTTGTTTTATTATGATAATTAATCCTTCAATGACTTCTTCCAATGGCATTATGCTTGTCCTTGGAGATACAGTTAAATGGCAGCAAGTCCCTGCTCTGCATTGTTATTTTTACTGCATATCATCTCACCTGTACGTCATTAAATAAAATGCATTTCTTGGGCACAGAAAGAAACACAGGGGAATGAGGCGGTCATCTGTTGATGATGATGATGAAATACATAAATCTAAAAGCCAACTTCATAAAATAATACAAATATGGGATAGCTGAAAACAGTGGCCAGTGCCTTGCAGACAATATTAGCCTACGGCAGGTTAATAACGCATTAAAAGCATATGGCGTTGAACAGCAAGATGATAAACATTACCCACAAATTTTGTACAGTGCTTTTTCACTGTGGTCAATCCCATGAGTGCTCAGCGATAAACCTAACTTATGTGTACAATGGTTTTCCAGATGCACTCTACTGCAATTTAACCTTTATCGTCCAGGCTTTTTATATCCCAGTGCAGTCATTCACAGCCACAGTTCTTTTCATTTGAAATGCCCATTTCTGGGTGTGAAATTATCCTTTGTATCTCACATATTTTTAAACCTAAAAAACTTTAAATAAAAAATGTACTAGATGAATGGCTCAATCTACCCATTCACAAAGTTTTGACAACCCACCTATTTTTACAGAGCTTATAGTTCAGGATCCTTTTTAAATTTGTTCATTTTCACTTTCAGTTTCTGGAATTATTCATTTCAGGTATCTGCTTGCATAAATTAGGTATACTGTGCTAAAAAATTTGGATTCATTTGTACATGAGTATGTGACATTATTTATTGTCAGCAAATTGTTTATATTTCATAAAACTGTGGCTTATCTGAGTGGTCATATGAATGAGTTCATATTCTTTCTTCAAATAAGTGCAGGAGGAAAGGAACTCAACCACATGTTTATCAAATATCCTTCATTCTGCTGCAAGTACTCCCACATTATTTTTGCACACTGTAGTTTCACATCGAGGTTTATCTTGAAATCAGCAATTCTCTCTATATCCCGTCACCATCATCATCAGTAGCATGACAGCCCACTATGAGCCTCAGCTACCTGTAGAACTTTCTTCCATGACGAATCCCTGGTGACCATCCACCAAATTCGGAACCCCAACTTCCTCAAATCTTCCACCATACCATCCATTCACCATTCTCCACTGTCCTTCCTTTAAGTCTGAAATCCATGATTCTGCTGCGTACTGAATTCCTAGGCATTCTTTGTAAATGCCCAGTGACTAGCAAAGCTGGAACAATTTCTAATGCACCTTATTCTCCATTCTCCTTACTCTTGCACTGGATTTCTTCCTTTCAAAGATGCATAGCTGTAATTCACCTCAATGCGTTAAGCCCAACTTTCACTTCAGTATATCACAATGGGTCTAACAAGGGTTTTGAACACACTAACCTTCATTGCAAGAGTAAGCAATTGTCATTTAACCTGCAGGAAATGGATTTAAATGCCAGTTGTATCTCATCATGGCCTGAGTCCTTCTGGTTTAGCATGGACATTTAAGTTTCTACCAAGTAAACTCACAGCATATGGCATGCTAGGACATTGGCCAGTAAACTTTAGAGCCCAGCATATGGTATTGTAGGACGATAAAGGTTAAAGTGTCTTTGTAGTCTATAGTAACACTTATCTGCATTCTATATTCATCTGTAACTTCTTCCTTCATATCACTGTTTTCATTAACTAGTGAGCCCAGGTACATAAATTTATATACTCTCTCAAGATTATATCCTGTAACTTTTTAACATATGGATCAACCACTGTTTGCTTTCTATTTCCTTTAACTGTCATGTATTCAATTCTTTCTCAGTTTACTTACAAGTCAATTGCATCAGCTATAAAATAATTTGTCAGGCCAGGCAGTGCAGACTGTGTTTAGTCATGCTTGGAGATTCATACACACTCAACTTTGCTGGTTGGTGAGTCGTGTTGCTTCCAAGTGCATTAGTATGGCTACAAAGCAAAAGCTTGCTGAACGAAACATCATAGAACTGATATTACAATTCGACTTTGACGCACATTCACCTGAAGACAACACTGCTCCTTACTGACACTGACAATATTACTGACATAAACTGCACACAGTGGAGTTAAAACATACACTGTCAACCTAATTTACCTGGAGTCCACAGGTTTACAGGGGATCTCACAGGGTTACAACAGAGGCACCACACATAATTCAAGACTATCCTACTGCAAGTTTTCATGTTTGTCTTGTTTGAAATATACAACTGTTGGTGGAAAGACAGATATTATCACTGGTACCTCGGCACAATGGATGAAGGAAAGTATGCTTTGCCTGACTTAAGTGTTCGCAAAATGTATATGTCTGTGTCAATTACTGTGCAGACAGCAAGATCAGAGGGATACTTTGACAAATTACTGGTCAACACAAAAGCATTGTTATGTGCCTTTTATGGAAACATCATGAAATTAAGACGGATCCTTACATGTACTTACAACAGTTCTGCACTTAAGTGACAACAAAAGTCAACCTGACAAGACTGATGAAAGCTATGAGTGACTGTGGAAAATGACAACTATATCTGATGGCAACAATGACTTGTATACTAAATATTACAGCCCAACTGAACATTTAGCAGCTGATGAAATTATTGTGCTCTTCAAACCTAGAGTCATTTTCAAACAATAGATACCGAAGACACATAAATGAGTTTGGGATCAAAATCTACAAGCTGCATGTTTCTAAGGGATATACATATAATATGACTTAGAATTTGGACAAAGGCAAAGCACATGCGAATCCTTTAATTACAGCTACTCGTGCAACTGTAACCAGAGTTACTTCAAGGCCTGAAAATGTGGGACAGAAAGTATAGAAGAACTTCTTTCAATTCAGTGTTATGTAACAACTTATGTACTAAGACAATAAACTGCTGTGTGACTGACCTAACATTAAAAAAGATGCCAAAGAATATTGGAAAAATGAAACTGAAGAAGGGTGACAAAAAACTAGAATGAAAGGTAACTTGACATCCATTGCGTGGAGAGACAAAATGTGATTTCATGACGAACACATATTCTCCACCAGAGGAGGGTAATTTCTGTGATGAGCACTGAGAAGCCCCAAAACTGGCCATAGTACAAGACTGTACGAATGGGGTATATGAACAAATCTTACCACATGATGAACACTAACTCCATTAGCAGATGGAACTGGAAATGAACGAAGAAGCTATTTTCCCACCTTCTGGACTTTACCATTCTCAACCATTTTTTTCTATCCTTCTTGCCTCCAGTGGTTCACATGTAGGTCATTGCAGAAGTTTTGTGTGAGAGTTGTTTGCAATAACAAAATACAAGATGATAATTCTACTGATATTACTGAATGTTTACAAATATGTCCTCTACTCATCGTAATCACCAGCAATGTCCACACACTTTTTTCATCTATGAGGTAAATGATCAACAGCAGCCCTGTATTCATCCATGCTCAGATGATGTAAAGAGGCAATGACAGCAGTGTCGATATCGTCTTCTGATTCAAATCAATTACCCCAAACACATTCCTTTGCACGTGCACGCAACCAGTAATCACATGGGGTGAGGTTTGGAGAGTAGGAAGGATATGCCAACATCTCCCAGCCCCATTGTTGAACCAAATTTTGAACATCATGATGGCAGGGAGGTGTTGCAATGTCCTGGAGAAAAATGACACAATTCTCAAGCAGATCTGGTTTTTTACGGCAAAAACCTAGCCTCACCTTATACTGTAAGCGTATGCAGTAAAAATTACCACTGACTGCTGTACCAACTGGCATGGGATGGTCATGCACAAGTCCAGTTTGACTGAAGAACATGAATTGCATGACTTTTGGAGAACACAGACAGAGCCGTGCAATTCTGTTCCTCAGTGACATTTGGGTATGCCATTCAGCATTCTGCCATTTCAGCTGACAGCCAAATGAATGCATATATGACTCGTTCACTGTTATCATGTGATCAAGGAATGCACTGCCTTCATTTCTCCAATGCTGCATATGGGTGGTGGCAAGAAGAACAAGCATGGCTCTTTGGTCATTGCTCAGCATGTGTGGAATCCACTTTGCACAAACTTTTCATTTTCCCAGTGTGATGGTGAGGATATGTTAATCACTTGCTGGAGAGATTCCTACTTCTGTAGCAATTACCATGCATGAAATACTGTGCGTATGTTCAAGAACACATTTCACTTGTTCTGTCACCAATGTTGGGGCTCCACTGTGAAAGGGGCACCTGTCTCTTCCCAGCCATTCTTCATGGCATTCACCCATTCACAAACAGTTTCATATGAAGCAGCATGTGCCCCTAAACCTTCCTTCAACAACTTATAACATTCTAGAAAACTTTTACCCAACAAAACATTAATTTTTTTTTAATATTTCATGTCCGCCTGCAAGAAAGTTATTGTAGCCTTTTCCGATCCACAGCTAAAATGCAACTGATATCACAAAGACAGTGAACCTTTGTAACAGTAGTAACAGTGCCACTAGCACCACACACAATTTGAATTCAGTCATATGAGCACTGTACAGTGCTGCCACCATACACAAAACTTCGAAATGACCCACATAATTATCACACTGACTATTCAGATTGATGTTGGTGAGGGAGGATACCTTGACTTCTTACCACATGAGAAGGAAAACAAGCCCCATTCACTAGCCAGTTAAAAAGACTTGAAACAAGACATAACACTGGCCTTTTATGGAAGGAGGATTTGGTACCTATGCAACAAGAATGGAACAAGAATGAAATTCAAGTGTCCAGAATGGAATGTGGGGTTCTGTGCTAGCCCATGTTTTGAGGTTTATCACACCAAACTGCATTTCTGAGAACCTAACAATAAAATGGAAAAGCAGAGCATACAAAACCTAGTAAATATTACCACTGTAATTACTGAACTGTTACTTTTCCATTTGCATTTTCTTTATGGAATAGGGGGGGGGG
>JGI20166J26741_11527141_pt1 | contig 12405 bp, 17 predicted proteins | sample TergutCu122P5_FD_26741 | JGI IMG/M metagenome (IMG submission 26741) | reverse complement strand
CTCAAGGCATAATTAGTGCTGCAAATAGAAGTGTTGACACTGGAAATGGCGTTATGAAGAATTTAATTCAAACAGATGCTGCAATCAATGAAGGTAATAGTGGAGGAGCTCTTGTTGATGGAAACGGCAACGTTATTGGGATAAATTGTGCTAAAATATCTGCAAATGGTGTAGAAGGTCTTGGATTTGCAATACCAATAAGCGATGCAAAACCAATTATTCAAGGACTTATGAAGTAAGTTATCAAACCACCCTTAAATTAAGTATTAAAAACTCATAGTTTTATATGAGTTTTTTTGTTTGATAATAGGAAATGTTGTTAAAATTTTTTAAAAGTAATAAAAAAATGATTTTTTGAGAACTCTATAATAGATTAAAAAATTATGGAGGAATTATATGAAGAGGATCCTTATTTTATTATTTTTAGCTACATTTATAACCATTAATTTAACTTCTAATTTAACATCGATTACCCCAGAACAAAAGAAGATAATCTTAATCGATCCAGGTCATGGAGGCTTCGATGGTGGTGCTGTCTCTAAGAGAAAGACCATTGAAAAATTTTTAAATTTAAAAATAGCTCTTAAACTTAAAGATAGATTAAAAGATAAATATGATGTAGTTATGACCCGAGAGGACGATATTAGTTTGCACAATAAAGATAAAGACGGCATAAAAAGCAAAAAACAGCAGGATTTAGCAAACAGAAGAAAGATGATAGATGATTCAAATTGCGATTTATTCGTCAGCATTCATTTAAACAAATTCGACAGCCCAAATGTAAAGGGGTGTCAAGTATATTATGCAGACAACGAAAAAAGCAAAATATTTGCTAGTATTTTGAATGAGAATTTTGGTGCAATCACAGGCGGAAAAAGGCGCGTACCAAAACCAAATCAAGCATATATAATACTTAAAAATATAGAAACTACTCCTTCTGTTATTTTTGAAGGTGGATTTTTAACCAATGCAGAAGAAGATGCAATGCTGAATACAGATGAATATCAATCAAAACTTGCGGAAGTCATAGAAAAATCTATAGATGATTACTTTATCAAGATTAAGTCTATGGAAAATGATACCAGCAATACAACAAATGAAAATAATACCAGCAATACAACAATTATGTCAAATTAGAATATTCGAATTAATAATTCGTTCTATTGAACATTTTAAAATTTAATTTATAATAATATTATTGAATATTTGAAATTTACGGGGGTTATTTTTAATGGTTCAAAAATTAGACAATATGGAATTTTTCAGCGTATTAGAAAATTCAAATTCTCCAGTTGTGGTGGACTTTTGGGCATCTTGGTGCAAGCCATGTAAAGAAATGGAACACATATTTTTAGAAGTATCCGAAGAATTTAACAAAAGCATCGATTTTTACAAATTAAATGTTGAACAAAATGAATCTATTGCATCAAGGTATAATGTATCAAATATTCCAGCCTTTTTAGTGTTTAAAAATGGCGAAGTTATAGATAAATTCACAGGAAAAAGAAGTAAGGAAGAACTTATAGAGAATATAGAAAGAAATATTTAAAAAACTGAGCAAAACAGCTCAGTTTTTTTTATTAAATATTTATTTGCTTATTCATTTCATCAATAAAGGTGGACACGAATATACTAACAGTATCAGGTAATGAAAATTGAATTGTTTTAAACCTACACTGCTGATACAAAAATATAAGATCATTTTTGGTTTGGATTAACTGGCTTCCTGCTTCGTTATTATATGAATCTGTAAAGAGAAGCTCCATTGTATTATATAAATCAATGTTTTTTGATACTGCTTCCTGTAGGTTTTTTTGACTATCTTTATACCTCTCATTTATTGGCATATCTGTTAAAGTTTTGTTTATATCGCTGAGAGTTTGTATAGAACTTGTAAAAGTTTTTGAAAGAGCAGTTTTATTTAAAGAATTAATTCCCTCAACATATTCAATTTTAACATTTGTATTAACTTCATCTATTTGCTTTTTAATATCTGTGATGCTTTGCATAAACTTATCATCTATGGATCTATTAAATTGATCATAGGCATAATTAAAAATATTGTTTAAATTAGCAAACAATATTATTATAAAAGTAATGAGTAAAAATAATTTAATTATAAAAAAAGTTATTCTAAGTTTCATAGAGAACACTCCTAGCGCTTAGGTCTATAAAATATTTTTGTACAATTGTTTATTATTATACCACATAAAATAAATGTTGGTTAGATATTTTAAAATAATCATAATTGCCCTTTATTAAAACGGCACTTTTAGTTATAATTAAATGTAGTACTATTTATCGAGGTGAATATTTTGGATTTTTTAACAAATATCGGCGAGAGATTATATATATTTTTAAATGACATTATCATAAGTGCAGTAGCTAAAATTGGATTTTTGCAAATAGTCGATATTTTAATTGTTTCATATATTTTATATAAATTATACATGATAATCAAGGAGACAAGAGCCGAACAATTATTGAAAGGCGTAGGTTTAATCTTAATACTGATGTTTATAGCTAATAGCATAGGATTAGATACATTGTCCTGGTTACTTCAGAACACAATATATGTTGGACTCATGGCCATAGTTATAATTTTTCAGCCAGAAGTAAGAAGAGCTTTAGAACAACTGGGAAGAAGCACTTTTCGGGATAGTCAAATGTTTCAAAATAGTGACGAGCAAATGGAGAAGGTCATTATAGAAATCGTAGATGCTGTTGAAAACATGTCCAAGGCTCAAGTAGGAGCTTTAATTGCAATTGTACAGAAAACTGGCGTTGGTGAAATAATAAAAACTGGTGTGGTAATTGATGCAAAAATTTCGTCAGAACTCTTAGAAAATATTTTTGTAGTTAACACACCCCTTCACGATGGAGCTGTGATAATTAAAAATGATAGAATTGCTGCGGCAGCGTGTTTTTTACCACTTACTCAGAATGAAAATATCAATAAAAAATTAGGGACAAGACATAGGGCAGGAATTGGGCTTTCTGAAATTTCAGATGCTCTTGTAGTCATCGTATCTGAAGAGACAGGAAATATATCACTTGTTATCAATGGAAACATCACAAGAAATTATGATAAAAATAGATTAAAAGAAATACTTATAAAGATACTTCAAATGAGAAGAAACAATAATAGCGATATTAAAGAGAAGGTGAAAGGCGTATGGAAGTTAAGCCTTCCAAGATTTCCAAAAAAGAGATAATGATCAGGGTCACTTGTATAATAATTGCATTTATTCTGTGGCTAATTAATTATAACAATAACAACCCTGTAAATACAAAAGATGTTGTTGCAGTAAAGGTGAGTATAAAAAATCAAGAGGTTTTAAATGATAGCGATCTTGCATTATCAGATTCAGCTAAAACATTAACAACTGATTTCCAGATTACATCGAGAGATCCAAATCCGGATTTATCTCCTAACTCTTATGCTGCTGAGATTGATTTAAAAGATTTAAAAGGTAAAAAGTTAGTAGCTGGAGAAAATTCTATTGAATATACTGTAACAAAAAAACCTGACGATGTTACAGTAGCAACGACGGAAAGCAATAGATTAGTTACCCTAATGCTAGAAGAAAAACATGAAGTTAAAAAAGTAGTAAAGCCTTTAAAAATAGGGAATCCTAAACCAGATTATAATTTAATAGGATGTACTTATAATGGTGAACCATCATTGACTGTAACTATAACAGGTCCAAAAGATTCAGTAGATAAAATAGATATGGTTGGTTTTCCGTTAGATCTCACCAATCAAGAAAAAAATATACCTCTTCTTTCGATGCCCTTTTCCCTTTATACAGCTGATGGCACACCATATAAGGGAAATGATATTACTATATCTCCTGAGAAAGTAGATGTAGTGGCTATTATAGGTAAAACTAAAACAGTACCTATTGTGATTAGCGAAAAAGGAACAGAACCAGACGATATAGCGATTGATTCAAAAACTACTGATCCCCTTCTGGTACAGATTGCAGGAACTGGCGATCTATTTGATAATACTACTGAAATCTATACTGAACCTATAGATTTAGCAAAAGTTTCAGCTAGTATTGATGTGAAACTGGTAATTCCAGATGGAATATATGTAATAGATAATAAGATTCCTAGAGATAATATGACTGTAAAGGTAAATTATGTTATGTCTAAGATAGTATCTAAAAATTATAAATTACAGCTACAACCTATTCATTTAGATCCTACTCTAAGTGCAGTGCTAAGTACTACAGAGGTTTCTGTAATACTAAAAGGAAGAGAAAGCGATTTTGCTCTTTCAGGTGAGAATGATGTAAATGCTAGTTTGGATCTCATTAACTTAAATGAAGGAACCCATCAGGTACCTGTTATCCTGAATAAGCCTGATAGCTTAAGCATTCAATCTCCGGTTACACCAAGTACAGTCGAAGTCACTTTGACTGAAAATTAATATTTTATTTGGAGGATTGCATGATAAAATCTTTAGATGATATTTTAAATACAGCAAAGCTTGAGCCTAAAAAAAAATTGCAGTTAGTATGGCTCACGATGGATCTGTATTAGAAGCAATTAAAGCTGCATATGAATATAATATTATAGATGCTATATTAATTGGGGATAAGGATAAAATAATAGAAGAGTCTGGTAAAATAGGTTTAAATGCTTTAAATTTTGAAATAATAGACGAAAAGAATCCTGCTTTCGCAGCTAAAAAGGCAGTGGAGCTAGTTTCTTTAGGCTATGCTGATATAGTGATGAAAGGTTTTTTGGAAACAGCAATATTTTTAAAAGCAATTTTAAACAAGGAGACAGGTATAAAAAAGTTTGATCTTTTGTCTCATGTTGCTGTTTTTGAATTGCCAGATCTTGACAGGCTAATTATTTTAACTGATGCTGCTATGGTTATGGCACCAGATTTAAAAGAAAAGCTTGAAATTATTAAGAATGCGTTAATAGTCGCAAATAGCTTAGGAATTGAATGTGCTAAAATCGCTCCAATTTGTGCTGTTGAGGTGGTTAATTTTAACATGCCGTGTACTTTAGACGCTGCAATTTTATCTAAAATGAGTGACAGAGGACAGATTAAGAATTGCATAATAGATGGACCTCTTGCTTTAGATAATGCTCTATATAAAGAGGCAACTTTGCACAAAAAAATAAAAAGTGAAGTAGCAGGTTGTGCTGATATCTTACTTGCACCGAATATTGAAACAGGAAATGCCATTTACAAGAGTTTTGCATTTACATCCCGAGCAAAAAACAGCGGAATTTTAATTGGGGCAAGTGCTCCCGTAGTTTTAACTTCAAGGTCTGATAGTTATGAGACTAAACTTTACTCCATTGCTCTATCCATATTAGTATCAAAGACGTTAGGGGGGTTGTATGTTCAAGATACTTTCAATTAATCCAGGATCTACTTCTACAAAGGTTGGCGTTTTTATAGATAAAAATCCTCTATTTATTGAAAAGTTAAGTCATAGTGTGGACGAAATAAATAAGTATAAAAAAATAAAAGATCAATATGAATATAGATTGAAGAACATTTTAAACATTTTAAAGTATAGAAATTTAGATTTTAAATCTTTAGATGCTGTGGTATCAAGAGGAGGACTTTTAAAGCCTCTTGAAAGCGGAACTTATCTCATCAATGAATTAATGCTTGAGCATTTGAAGGAGTCAGAATATGGTGAGCATGCAGCTAATTTAGGTGCCATCATTGCAAATGAAATATCAAGCTTGTATAATATCCCTGGTTTTATTGTAGATCCAATTGTTGTCGATGAATTGCAGGATTGTGCGAGATTTTCTGGAATTTCTGAAATAAAGAGGAAGAGTATTTTTCACGCTTTAAATCAAAAAGCTATAGCTAAAAGATATGCTAGAGAAAATGCTTTGACTTATGAAAATTTAAATTTAATCGTCGCTCATCTAGGAGGGGGAATTTCGGTAGCTTGCCATAAAGGTGGAAGGATAATCGATGTAAATAATGCTCTAAATGGAGAGGGACCGTTTTCAGCTGAAAGAAGTGGAGAACTTCCTGCATTTGATCTGGTTAAAATGTGCTTTAGCGGGCATTATACTGAAGATGAAATTTTAAGGAAAATAGCTGGAAAAGGTGGAATGGTCTCTTATTTGAATACAAATGACATGGTATATGTATTAGATAAAGTGGAATCTTTAGATCGAGAATATACGATGGTTTATGATGCTTTTATATATCAAATTGGGAAAGAAATTGGAAAATGCGCTGTAGTATTGAAAGGAGAAGTAGATTCTATTATAATAACTGGTGGAATAGCTTATAGCAAAAAGGTAGTAAGGGATATCGAGGATATGGTTAAGTTTATTGCAAGAGTTATTGCTTATCCTGGAGAAGATGAACTCTTAGCACTTGTCCAGGGGGTGCTTAGAGTATTGAATCATGAAGAAAAAATAAAAGAATATGTATAAATTATAAAAGGAGTGGAATTATGAGTAGAATATTTGGAACTGATGGTGTTAGGGGAATAGTAGATAAAGATTTAACTAAAGATTTGGCGTATAATTTAGGAAGGGCTGGAGCTCATGTTTTAACCAGTGGAAGCCGCAAACCTAAAATACTCATTGGAACAGATACAAGGATTTCAAAAGATATGCTGCAAAGTGCTCTCAGTGATGGAATAATATCAGTAGGTGCAGAGGCTATTATTGCAGGAGTCATACCTACACCTGCTGTTTCTTATTTGGTTAAGTTTTATGGATGTGATGCTGGGGTTATGATTTCTGCTTCTCACAATCCAGCAGAATACAACGGCATTAAGTTTTTTGATAACAATGGTTATAAACTTCCAGATGATTTAGAAGATAGGATTCAGTATTTTATTGAAGAGGCATATGATGAAATTCCAAATCTTAAGGGAGAGGATCTAGGTAAAAAATCTATTGCAGAAAATGTAATTAATGACTATGAAGAGCATTTAAAGTCATGCATAGATGTAGACCTGAATGGTTTAAAAATTGCTCTTGATTGTGCTAATGGAGCTTCATATAAAATTGCAGAAGATGTTTTTAAAAGCTTAAATGCAGAAGTCATTGTAATGGGAAATAAGCCTGATGGTCTTAATATAAATTTAAATTGCGGTTCTACGCATCTTGAGTCTCTTAAAAAATTTGTTGTAGAGAACAAATGCAATGTAGGTTTTGCGTTTGATGGTGATGCTGATAGATGCCTTTCAGTGGATGAGAATGGTGAAGATGTCAATGGTGATTTTATAATGGCTATTTGCGCAGATCATTTGAAGAAAATTGGAGAACTGAATAAGAACACCTTAGTCACAACTGTTTATAGCAATATGGGGCTTTTCATGTCTATGAATAAAATTGGGATCAGAGTAGTTAAGACAAAAAATGGAGATAGATATGTATTAGAGGAAATGCTTAAAGAAAAATATTCATTAGGTGGGGAACAAACTGGTCATATCATATTTTTAAAGTATGCTAATACTGGGGATGGGGTTTTAACATCGCTTCAGATTTCAAAGATCATGAAATACACTAATACCAAGCTCAGTAAACTTGCGAAAATAAGCGTATCATTTCCACAAGTCCTTATAAATGTTGATGTTCCACAAGATAAAAAAGAGATTTGCTATACTGATGATGACATAGTAGCAAAGATAAAAGAAGTAGAAGAGATTTTAGGTGAAAAAGGAAGAGTGCTTGTAAGACCTTCAGGTACAGAAAGCTATATTAGGGTTATGATCGAAGGAGAAAAGAAGGAAGAAATAAGTGATTATGCTTTTGAGATAAAAAAGGTTATCGAGAGCAAGTTATAAATTTATAAATTTAAGGAGACAAATATGGCAAAGAAGAAAACTACGAAAAAAACTGCTTCACTAAAGAAGTATCAAGGTAAACTCGATAAAAATGTTAATAAAAAAAAGACTTTATACGAGACATTGGATGAAAAAATTAATTTTAGCAAATTTGCGGTTCCTATCTGGGGTCTTGGTATTGGTTTATTTTTATTTTTGCTCATGTTTTTAATAAATGGATGGATGTGGGGACTTGTAATCGGTGGAGCAGGTGCAATTTTTACAGGGATAGGTGTTTACATCATAAATAAATGATGACAATTGTTTTATAATAGCATTAGTTACTGGTATATATTTTCAGTAAGTAATGCTTTTATTTATAGGGAGAACTTATGTATATAAATTATTTGATAATATGTGTAATTTTATTTATATCGGGATTCTTTTTGAAATACTATAATAAGCCACAGATTGTGGATAAACTTGAGAAAAAAATAAGCATTGATAGTTTAAAATTCATGAAGGATTTAGGGCAATTGTTCTTAATCTTTGCATGGCTTTATTTAATTTTTGCACTTATTCACATGTTTTTACCAGATTTAAGCATAGATGTTTTTGCTAATATTACGCCGTTTATTTTTTTGATTTCAATATTAATCCTGATTATTTTAAACTACAAAAAAAATCAAGTTTTAAAATCAAAAAAGATTTTAATTTTAGTTGGAGTGATCCTAATTGCAATATTTTCTGTAAATTTTATCACAACATTGTTTACTCTTCCAAATAATATAGATGTAACCAGTTCTAATTTAAACATAACAGGTCTATATGGTGTTAAAATAGATATCAGCGATATAAATAAGGTCGAATATGTGGATAGCATTTCCATTTCTAAAAGGATATCCGGAATAAAGACAAAAAGCATAATTAAAGGCATATTTATAGAAGAAAACTTAGGGGAAATAACTGCGTTTTTAGAAAGCGAAAAAAATGTTGTAGAAGTATTTTTAAAGGACGGCAGAATTCTATGCATAAACTTTAACGATAAAAAAGAAACGGAATTATTTTTTGGAATTTTAAAATTAAAAATAAAAAACTGAAATTAATATAAAAAAAGGTTGTCTGTGGAAAAATATAGAAATTCCCCTGTGCATAATGTGAATAATTTTTTTTAAATGAGATTACAACTTTAAAAGAACTTATTCACAGATTGTGGATAATTTGTGGATAACTATGTAGAAAACAAAATTAAATGTAAAAATTCATTTTTTAAAAATTGTAGGCATATATGTTAGGCTGACTATTAATGTCATATTATAAAAGCATGGATAAATTTTGCATATTAACAAAAAATTACTAATATTTATATTGATTTTGTATTTAATAAAAAAGAAATAAATATATTTTTTTAACCTCCGCCAATACCTGGTGGAGGTTTTAAGTTAAAGGTAATTTTAAAAGTCTGTCAGATTATTATATGGTCTAACGAATATATTTGTGAAAGCAATTTTAGAGGTGATTAAGTGATCCAGGATGTTGATTTATTAAAAATGCTTAACGATAAACCGGAAAAAGGCTTGGAAATGCTAATGAATAATTATATTGGTCTCGTGTATACCATAGTTGTTAACTCATCATATAACTTTGCATCTAAAGAGGATATTGAAGAATGCGTTAGCGATGTTATTTTTGATGTTTATAAAAATAAATTGAATTTAGACTTAGAAAAAGGATCGATTAAATCTTACATTTCTGTAATAGCAAAGAGAAGGGCTGTGGATTTATTAAGGAAAATCAATAAGCATAATAACATCCCTTTAGATGATTCTATTGAACTTCAAGGCGAAACTGTGAATGATGAGGTTAAGAGTGATTTAATAAGTGGTATAAAGGAGCTAGGAGAGCCAGATAGTGAGATTATCATAAGAAAATATTATTTTGGTCAAAGTACGAAAGAGATTTCAAAGATTTTGAAGATAAAAGAAAATACTATTGATAAAAAGGTTTCCCGAGGATTTGACAAGCTAAAAAAGATTTTAGGGGGTGTTTATGATGGAAGATAAGATTAAAAATATATTGAATGATCTTGATGTAGAACAAACTGAGAAACTTTTAATTGATGGTATGAAGTTTAAAATTGATAAGAGACTAAAAGATAATATAAAGAAGACTGTTTATATGAAAACAGGGATTAAGGAAAAGAGAAAAATTTCTTTTAAGAGAGTTTTTGTAACAATAATGGTAGCTTTGCTTATAATAATAACATCTTTAAATGTGATTGGGATTGATAAAGTTGTGGCTTATATTAGTAATGTATTTAAGTTTCTTCCTGGATATGGGATTGTAGAAAATGATGATATGTATGTTATTGAGCAAGCAGGTTCTATTGAAAATGATGATGTGGTTTTCCAGTTAAATAATGCAATTGGGACTAAAGATAGCATTTCTATCATGTTTACAACTAAGATGAAAAATTATTCTGATCCTGATGTAAAGGAAAATACAAATGGACCAGAAAACCCTAATTTGATTTTATATGTTAATAATAAAGAGTGTAAAATGTATTCTTATTCAATGGGAGATTCAGGTTATGGAGTGGTATCAGGTACTTTCACTTATTCTTTAAAACCTGAAGATATTAATGTAAATAACTTATATAAACTTTATTATGAGAAGTATAATCTATCGTTAGAATTTAAATTAAAGGATGTTCAAACTTTTGGGAAACTTGAAGATATAGGACCAACTGGTTACAATAATGATATTTCTGTTACAGCTGTACCAAGCTTCTATGGTGATAAACTTGAAGTTAATTTATATTCAATAGCTAACAGTAAATTTCATATCGAATCTTATTGCAAATTTAGCAATAAGGGTTACAAAGGTGAGGACATGACACTTGAAACCGAAAGCGGTGTGAAAAATTATGTTATGCCTGATGCCACATGGGATGGATATAATAAATTTGAATTTAATGTTGAACCTACAGATAAAAACTTTATTTTGAGGATACCTTATTTAATCGTCAACGCTTATAATGAAGAAAAAATCGCCAATATTAAGATCCCTGAAGATGGGGAAAAGATAACTATAAACGAGAGAATCGATTTTCAGGATTCTTCTATGATCATCACTGATGTAGAAAAGGTGAAGGATGATGATGGTACCGGTTTCGGATATGGATACCTAAAGATGAATATTAGGTACGAAAATAAACATGAAAATATAATAATGAAGGGTGCGGCATTTAATAGAGTTAATATTTTTGGAAAATTTATAGGTGGAGGCTATTATATTGAAACAGATGATAATAATGAAATTACAACTTTAGGCTATTATTTACAGAAAGATGATAGAGGAACATTAAGGCTTAAAGTATCAAATCCATCTTTTTATATAACGGATGAGTATGTTTTAAAGTTTAATAGATAATAATAATACTAATAGATTGCTTTTAGATATACAATTGCATATAATAGAAATAAAAGGAGATGGTTTTACATGAAAACATCAAACGTATATACAAGAGTTGAACCAGAAATTAAAGAACAAGCAGATCAAATATTCTCTAAATTAGGAATACCTATGGCAAATGCTATTAATTTATTTCTGCATCAGGTTGTTTTAAGAAAAGGTATCCCTTTTAATATTAGCTTACCTGAAACACAAAATATGCCTCTTGATTATTCTAAGTTAACAGAAGAGGAATTTAACGCTAAAATGCAAAAAGGTATTGATTGTATCAATGAAGGAAAAGTTAGATTGTCAAAAGAAGTTCGAGAGAAAATGCAGAGGCTGTATAATATATGACATGGAATGTTAAGTATACTAGTGAAGCAGAACAAGATCTAGAAGATATTTATAATTATTTAATATTCTATATACCAAATGAATCGCAAAATGCAATTTCGATTGTTAATATCATTTATAGTGGGCGAAATATTGAAAAGCAATTTCATTATTAATTGATGGATATAATAATATTAGAAGGAGATGATTTTATATGAAAACATCAAATGTATATACAAGGGTTGAACCTGAAATTAAAGAACAAGCGGATCAAATATTTTCTAAACTAGGTATACCTATGGCAAATGCAATTAATTTGTTCTTGCATCAAGTTGTTTTGAGAAAAGGCATCCCTTTTGATGTTAGTTTACCTCAAACACAAAATATGCCCCTTGATTATTCCAAGTTAACAGAAGAGGAATTTAATGCCGCAATGGAAGAAGGGTTTAAATGTATTGAAGCGGGAAGAGTTACTCCAGCAGAGAAAGTTTGGGAAGAAATGCAAAGGCAATATAATTTATGACATGGAATATTAAGTATACAGATGTTGCAAAACAAGAATTTCATTTCATTTATATTAGTTATGGTACTTTTTTCTTATATAAATTTGCTATATAATTTACTATATGAATGAATTGAAAGGTTTGGTATCATAAATGGATATGTCTCGTTTTACTCTTTATAAAGATAAAGTAATTGAAAATTGCTCCAAGGTAATTGTGGGCAAGGATGATTCTATTTTATTAGTCCTTATTTGCTTTGTTTGCGGAGGACATGTTCTTATCGAAGATGTGCCAGGCACGGGGAAGACCATGTTGCTCCGCTCTTTTGCTAA
>JGI20166J26741_11527030_pt1 | contig 12409 bp, 10 predicted proteins | sample TergutCu122P5_FD_26741 | JGI IMG/M metagenome (IMG submission 26741) | reverse complement strand
ATGAATAAATTACAAATGTACAAAATTGCCATTTTCGCCTGAACTGGGATTTAAATGCCCCACGCTGAAGGGTTAAAAAATTAGTGTTCTAATGGGTTAACATACCTGAGAAAATGAAAAACAGCAGCATCCACAACCCTATATGGCAGAGCATATTTCTTGTCAAAGAAGATGCGCAAGAATATGGAGTTAGCACCTGTATAGTCCATCTCAGCAATTTTCAATATGGCTGCTGACGAATGCAATACTGGAATGGAATTCCGAGCAATAACAGACCCAATGATAATGGCTTCCCGTAATGTGCAAGTTCCACTCTGTGAAAAAAAGTCTTCCATTTTACAACTACTCACTGGATAAACCACACCACATGACATTTTCATATCCTGAATACACATACATAAACGACAAAAGGGTCTATCAAACAAAATTACTACAGGTACTTTTGGTCTAACAGAAGCAGGAAGTGCTGCCAGTGGCTAGTAAAACACCAAGGAAAACATATGGGAGGAACTGCCCACTATCTGCACCTCAGCACTGGTTAGGGTAAGTGGTTGGTTTTGGTTTCATGATCCAGCTCCTATTCCTGTGATTCCCACTGAATTCAAGATTGGGTGCCCCAGAGGCGGCCTGAGGTATTGGTGTCCCAGTACATGCCATGAAGGCATGTAGGAAAGTAGAGCTACAGCTCTACTCATTCTCAACCTTGGCACTAGATGGGGGTCAGTGGTCAGCTTCACACTCCAGCCACTTTTCCCTGGGAAAAGAGCCTCTGATACCCACTGAATAGGAAGATGGATGGGCCCCCAAAGCCAATCTGGACAGATTAGATAAGGCAGCAATGAGAAAAATCCATACCCTTGTCAGGAATAAAACCATGGTTTACCAATATTCAGGTAGTACCTTTGTTGACAACACTATCTCAGATCATTGCTTGTGCTGAATATGTCTATATGTATCACTTGCCATTGTACTACAATTTGCAAGAAAACTAACTTCAGAAAGAAAAAAACTTTGACAAGACTATGGTTCTTACTGTCTCAGAGAGTGTAGGATATGGTCAATTTACCTCACATAATGGTAGCAGAAAGCCTTTCATAAATGCCCCAGGTTTGAAGAGAGCCTTCCTTAGTGCCTGATATAAATGGAAGTTGAGCCGCTTGTACTCAGCAATATCATCTCTTACACGTGGAAGAAGAACTAGGTTGAAGAATCGTTGAGCCATTTTCTCTTTGAGATTTGATGTGAATATCCGAGTTGCCTGGTACATGGCAGCCGCACTCCAGGATGTTGGATCTGGTATTGTATGTAAAAAATAAAAAATTCTACAGTACTAGATAGACCAGTAGTCTGTCAGACTTCACTAAAATGCAAATATTCCATACCTGTAACATACAGAACCTGTTCCCAGTTACAAAGGTTTGGGATGATTTTAAAGGCCTTTGGAAGCTTGCCACTTCGGTATTTTGATAGGACATCCCGAACCCCTTCATACATCTGTTTAATCCTTGGATCTAAATCTTGAATCTGCAAACCTTTAATAAAATATCACTGCATTGTTTAAAAAATGTTCAAAATTCAGTGAACCCATTCTGTAACACATGCTTCAATACAGGTATTAGCTGAGTTACAAGATACAATGTGAAGCTTTAACAGCTGATCAATTCATAATTATTTATATTCCACCTCAACAGCCTAAGAATAATAAAAGAAATGTATGTTGAAATTTGCAAAGTGGTTTCATCCCAGCGATCATGTAGAGGTAATAGAGGAACAATACAAAACCTCTGCAAGAATAACCAGTAACTCAGCCAAGTTTCCATCCAAGTACCTCCTAAACACAAGTCTAGAACATTACCACTACAGCAACATGCTGGTATTTGTGTTTGTACTTTGGAGTTTAGATACTAATACAGCTTAATATATTGCATTCTTTCTTTTGGGTGATTCCCCAGTGTCTGAATTTCATGTGCCAACATTTTGGAACACTCTGTATGATCCATCTTCATAGGTGGTATTGACACCGCCTATGAAGATGGAACGGAATGTTCAGAAACGCCAGCACATAAAATTCTGACACTGGGGAATCACCCAAAAGAAAGAATACAACATTCAGAACACAGCAAAAGTCTGAAATCAGATTAATATAGTTTGTACATGACAGTACAACTTCAATCTGCCATACAGAATACAAATTAAATACACTTAACAGGACCATGTTGTCACATTTTTCCGAAGAGTCAGAAAATAGTTGACCTAACATTTCAATACATATTCAACATGCTGAAACTGTTTCAATAAATTTGAACCAATTTCCTTTTTATGATTAATTACTTTGAAAAATTGTCAAGTCTCACGTGATTTTGACACAAAGTATAGAAGACACTGGCCTGATATCACAACTGTATCTGTACAACCACTTTGGGTGTAAGCCCTCCCAATACCAAGTTTCAGACAATTCATTCACCCATTTCAGAGACAAAAATATATGACCCCAACATCTTGTATTAATTTTATGCAGTTCACAAATAATGTGCAAAATAACTGTGCAACATGGTGTGTACTTTGTAACATTAAAACAATAAAACACAAGTGCACAAAGATTACAAGAAAACAATGCATAACTGTCATACTATTGCACAGTTAACTTATTTTATAACGATATGTTGAATAATATTTCTCAACACGTCATGGAAACTAAATGTGGAAGAACACTCACTTCCAGCATCTGAGAACTGTGTCTGAAGTTCTGTCTGTTTTTCAGTAATCTTTTCAAGGATAATATCAGCAAGTGTCCGACGTGGAGCTGGGTTACGATTCATGAACATCTCCAAGGCTCTTTCATCATCCTCATCCACTACCTGTATCAAAAGGTTATGAAATTTATTGTTATTATTTCACTTTACAATTTTGTAATTACACTGTGAATTAACTCACCATTAGTTACATTTCATTTCTCCTTTTGCGCATGATCTTGCTGCAAAACTGATATCAAACATATTATTGGCCATGAATTGTATACTGATAGATGTACAGTATAATGTGATGTTTCATGGCACATATATTAAATTTTTAAAGTCAATTATGCCTGCATCATTATGATCATTATTATGTTGTACTGACAAAAATTTTAAAAGTTACAAACAAAATATAAATAAACATAGTCTATGCTACTCACTTTAGCCTTAAAAAACTAGTGCTTTTTTTACGATAAATAAAACAGGATTTAATGTGGACTTTTTTCTGAACGGAATACAAATCGCAAATATCAATTAATTTTAATAAATTCTGAACCCTTGTACAAGTGATCCTCTTACATGTCTGCCCAGTTTTTCTTATCAGAGCCCAGATTCTGGGTTGACCCTTTGGCTGTCTGCAAACCTTCACCCCCAGTTCTCTTCATTGCACGTTTTGCCTATAATAACCAAAACAGTAATAATTTTCACATTTGGTGCCCTGTTCTTCAGTCTACATTCAACTACTATCAACAACAGAAGAAGCTTAGTAATTCCTTGTCATTTTGCAGTTCTCAAATGTGACACTAAAACTTGATCTTGTACTGTAGTAGAAACTGCACAGATGGAATGCAGTGTACAAAACCTTCACAAAATACCTTGTACAAACCACACAAACAAGGAAGCAGTGGATCTCTAATTGGAGGGGGGGGTCTCTGGATTAATTATGTTCATTCACCATAGATGAAAGTACACCTTAATCCCTCCACAGAGAGGATCATCCTAAGAAACACACTCTTACAGGTCAAAAATTTGCCCTATAATAACAAAATACATATATAATATCAGAATGTTTTATTCTCTGACACATCACAAAATTTGGCATTTTGATGTGTTCCTCACACAGTGTTCTGAACAGTTTGTTGGCTGACTACATAGTACAGCTGGATAAAAAATACAAAAATTACAGCAGCACATCTCAATGCTTTTTCAGAAAAAGAGAGAAAGTTGCAACACGGTGGAAACATCAAGCTAGTGTTAGCTTTCAGGCCTTCACAGCAGGTGCTGCTCAAATGACAGTTGTCTGGGTTATTCAATGGTGTGGGATTATATGTTTTTTCTGACATTTCAGTGGACAGTCAGAACAACCTTCCCCCTTGCCATACCACTGATTGGCCACAATCCTTGCAACCTTCCTATACAATCAAGCCACTTCCTCCTTCCAGTCATTTCAGCATGACCTCAACCTACTTCAGTCACCTTGAGGATGGATGTAGCACATTCTTCCAAAATTATGGAACAGACTTATGATCCTACATGGTGTAAAACCCAGAAGACTAGTAGTTTAAAATGTAACCAAATTCTATCTGTGCAGGAGATGTGTGGGAACATTTAACCCAAACAACAGAAATAACATGCAACTCCTTCCATTCTCAGTAACAATACTCAGAAACACAGATATGTGTCAGGAGCACGGAAAGATTTGAATGTCATTTGTCACATGCTTCTTGGATTTGCAGTTTAATTTTTAAGATGTCAGAGATTTCAATGCCCTTTCTTTGCATTCTTCTGATTTTCAGAAAGAATGCCAAGTGGCATCAATATGGGGTCTACATATTGATCAAAACTGAAGATGGCAGAATCAAATAAACAAAAAGGTATATTTTCATCAATGAACATATACCCAGTTCTTACAATATTTTCATAGCAGTTTCCATCCATGTCATCCTGCAGTTCAGCTTCATCACTAGAATCATCAGATACATCTCCAAGCTTGGTAACTTGCTTCTTTGATGTAAACGGTGAGGTTCCTGTGTCAGACTCAATTTCTTGCTGTTGTCGGCGAGCTTCATGTAGGATCCGCTTAGACAAATGTGCATCAACAAACTGGGGAGGGGGAAAAAATATATATACATTACCAATACAGGCATATACTAGCCAAGAAGCCAGCACACAACAATTAGTAGAGGTTGATGGGCCATTTACTAACACTTTGGCACCTAGCATCAGGTACACCCATCAGTGGTATGACTGTATTCACGGCAAAAAAAGCTGGACTATGTGAAGAATATGCTCAACAAGTTTTTTCCACTTTTAGTTAGTATCAATTTTCCGTTTATCACCTTGATAAAAACGCCATAAATGCAATGTTTAAACAGTGATTTCAGGGTCATGTAGTATGATACTGGTACCATCATCAAAGACTTGGGCTGTCAGCTGACATGAGGTCGTAAATCGTTAAGTACTAGACCCAGCAGTGGGGCAAGTACAACACTCTAAACAAAACTTCACGTAAGTCAGGTGATTGTAATGCCTTTACTGTTTTTCATACTACAATCCCATAGTGAAGCATAACCCAAAGCCTTTACACTTTATTAAGAATGTACAAAAGCAATACCTAAACGTGAGGGAAACGACACTAGGCACCATAATTCATAAATGGTTCTTTTAAATTTATGCAGTCAGACTTCACACTACACAGTAAAGCGTCATAAATACCTCTTCATCTTCATCCTTCCGCACTCGAACTTTAACACGACTGGACGGTTTAGCGAAATGGTCATCCTCAATCTGTTTGTCCAACGACACTTTCGGTCCACGTCTACTTAATTTCAATTTCTTTGCTTTCCCCATATTCACTACGCTTTCAGCAAAAGAACACAATGCATCACCTTAATATATCTTGAAAGTAGTGCATTAAATATGTCCTAAAAAACAGAGTATCACCCAAAACAAATTCGTACCACCACACAATAACCCACATCCACGTGAACACAGTCAACAACACAGATCATAGTCAAGAGCTTCCATTTTAAACTTCCTACAGAATCGCCAACGTTTAAAATTAAATATCGCTCAACGTGATTGAAAATAATTTTCCCGTTGCATTCCGGTTTCATTGACGTAACTTTTTTTTAGGAATCTTCTGTTGGAGAGGTACGATGGGGAAAAACATGTAAATATTATCATCACATTGTGGTGCTGACGGTGAACCTGGTGCGAGCACTGCCTATCAGTTCGTCTGCAGTCACAGTCTTAACAAGTGATCGTGCGACTAGATGATGTCATGTGCATGTATCGCAGTATTATGGTTGGTATGGGTGCGATAGGTTTGCTCCAAAACGTCGGTAACTACCAATGTACACGGCGTAACAGCCCAGAAGAGCGAAGATCGAACGACATCCATCATACTTACTCCATGGAGCAGAGTCCTTCTTGAGAAGCTAACCGGTTTGCAGTTAGTCAAACTTCCCGCATTTTATGGAACCCAAAGGTCCATTACCGCATTCACAAGTGCCCGCCACCTGTCCCTGTCCTGAGCCAGCTCGATCCAGTCCATACCCCCACATCCAACTTCCTGAAGATCCATCTTAATATTATCCTCCCATCTACGCCTGGGTCTCACCAGTGGTCTCCTTCCCTCAGGCTTCCCCACCAAAACCCTGTGCACACCTCTCCCCTCCCCCATATGCGCTACATACCCCGCCCATCTCATTCTTCTTGATTTTATCACTTGTACAATATTGGGTGAGGAGTACATATCATTAAGCTCCTCATTATGCAGTTTTCTCCACTCCCCTGTTACCTCATCTCTCTTAGGCCCAAATATTCTCCTTAACACCCTATTCTCAAACACCCTCAGCCTACGTTCCTCCCACAGTGTCAATGACCAAGTTTCACACCCATATAAAACAACCAGCAACATTATAGTTCTGTATATCTTGATCTCTAAATTTTTGGATAGCAAACCGGAAGACAAAAGATTCTGCACCAAATGATAGCAAGCATTCCCTGACTTCAATCTGCTCTTAATTTCTTCCTGAATAGAAGTTGTTCCCAAATATTTGATTTTTTCCACCCTTTCAAAGGACCTAGTATCAATCTTCATACTGTGACTTCGTCCTGCATTCTGATCTCGAGACATGACCACGTACTTAGTTTTATCAGCATTTACTTCTAGTCCAATCTCCTTACTAGCCACTACCAAAGATTCTGTGTTTTCCTTAGTAGTATGTACACTTCCTCCCAATATATTAAGATCATCAGCATAAACCAGAAGCTGATGTGTACCATCTAATTTCAAGCCATCCTGGATTACCTGAACCTTCCTAATGGCAAACTCTAAAGGAAAGTTGAAAGGCAATGGCAACAGAGCATCTCCTTGTTTCAAACCATTCCTAATAGGAAACATGTCAGACAAATTCTTGCCTACTTGGACTGTGCAATATGTTTCAGTCAGACACATTTTTATTAGCCTTACCAGTTTCATGGGGATACTAAACTCAATGACAATATTATACAAGACCTCCCTCCTAACTGAATCATAAGCTTTCTTGAAGTCCATAAGGAGCTGATGCACTGCTTCATTGTATTCCAATTTTTTCTCACGTATTTGACGAATGCAGAATATATGATCAGTAGTTGACCTGTTGTGTCAGAATCCACACTGATGATCCCCAGTAATTTCCTCTGCATATGGAGTTAACCTTGACAGCAGGATGTTGGATAAAATTTTGTATGTAGTTGGCAAAAGTGATATGCCCCTATAATTACTACAATCTGTTTTATCACCCTTCTTATAGATAGGTACTATGATCGACTCATTCCACTCCTCAGGCAATACCTCCTTCTTCCAAATAGAAATAATAAGTTTATGAATCTCACACCAAATTTCTTACCCCTGCTTTAATCAATTCTGCTGGTATTTGATCAATACCTGGTGATTTGTGACTTTTTAGCTTTTCAATAGCCAACTAAACCTCAGAGGCACTTGGCTCAGGTACTAGTGGTTCCGCTGTGTGTATTTCTGTCTGCCTAACATCATTAACCCCACGTACATTCAATAGCTGGGAGAAATAGTTCCTCCACCTAGCCAAAATACTGTGGGAGTCTGCAACCAAATCACCTTTGTCATCCTTCACTGGCTGGTAACCCTTTTTAAAGTCACTGACGCCCCTATACAAGTCCCTAATTTTTTTTTTTTTTTACTGTTAGTTTTAAGTTCCTCAATTTTAGCTTTCAGATATGCTTTCTTTTTGTTCCTGAAATGTCTTCTAGCATTATGTCTGACATTGTTCAAATCATCTACATCGCTTTGGCTTGGATCATGTATCCACTGCACTTTAGCCTGCTTCCTTTGATCTAAAAAATCTAAAAATTCATCATCAAACCATGGTTTATGCTGCTTCAGTTCTTGCAGACCTAGACTCTTTTTAGCTGAGGTTTTAATGTTCTCTTTAATGTTCTCCCAAGCCCTATTTATGTCCTCATCATCACTTAAGTTCTCCAAAGCTGCAAACCTGTTTGTAATCTCAATCTGATACTGTTCCCTAACCTCCAGCTCATTTAGCTTCCTCAGATTAAATCTTTCCCCATCAAACCTCTGTGCTGCTTGTTTACTTACTGCCAATCTTTCCCTAACTTTTGAAACCACCAGGTAGTGACCAGTGTCACAGTCAGCTCCCTGAAACTTCGCATATCTAGTATGCTTGAATGCCATCTCCTATCTATCAATATGTGATCAATCTTGTTGTGAATCTTCCCATCAGGAGAGGTCCAGATGTACTTATGAATGTTTTGGTATGGGACATTCATTCTCTTAACAACCAAATTTTTTGATGTGGCAAAGTTTACTATTCTAACACCATTATCATTACTAACCTGATGTAGACTCTCATTCCCAATTGTCGGTTTGAAAATATTCTCTCTCTCCACTTTTGCATTAAAATGGCTATTATTGTAGCCAAAACATGTAGCTGTTAATATCTTTAAAATATATGTTGTTTTGACAGATTTTTGGTTTTATTTACTGTTTTAACTGCCTCAGTCCACTCTGTGTATTTTCAGAATGCCCAAGGCCTCCGTAAAAGTTGGAGTCCGGCACTTTGAGACTCTTTTATACAACGAGGTAAGCTGAAATGCAGGGGAAATATGCACTCTCAATTACTGGAAAATGAAAGCTTCCTATGTGATGAAGATCCCATGATAGCAGCAGCCATGCTCAGGGACACGGTGGAGCATGCTTTATGTTACATTGACAAATAATGAACATATGAAATCTTGCATGAAACACAATTCTGTGTATGAAATGGTACAAACAGTATGACATACTTGTATACCATGTGATGGGTGGCAAAACAAGCTTCTAAAGTCATAACTCTGTGATGCACAGGGAATATAACGCATAACCCTATGAAGCACACATTTCAAAACACTTTATTGCCTATAATTTTGTGTATAACACAGTCCCTTCTGTGACCTATTGCTGTCAGTATCAAGGGCAGCTTTCATTCTCCAGTGCCAAACACTAAGAAGAAGTTATACTTGGACCACCATAGATTGCAGGTGCTGGATTGAATAAAAGCTTGAAAATATATGATAGAAAAAATATTTTATGCACTTATATACAGGTTTTGTAATTTGATAATACACATACAAAATAAGAAGAGTTTACTCATACAGGAGGAGATAAACGTTCGGAAGAGTTCTTAATATTCAGTAGCAAAATTCACTAACTTTCTTGATTAAAATTACTGGATAAATTGGGTACTTCACTGATGCATTCTTCTATACTGACTGTATAAAACACATCTCTTTCATTAGCCACTGAAACATGCCCATGAACTGTCAAAATTCAATTATCTCAAATCTTGCATCACTCTTGTACCCTCCATTTCTCCTTAATGACATAGCCACCACTGTCCAGAAACTACAGGAGCTAAGTGATGAGTTTGCCACAAGGACATAAACAGGACAGAAAAGAGTACGATTTATTGCCTGATCAACAGAAGACAATTTTTGTTGTAATAGTTTGATGCAAGTATGTGGAGAAGGTTAAATGTATTCAAACACATGAATTAAATATGCACAACTATTTGCGGATGGTCTATAGACTGAATCAAATATAATTTTCAAACTGTTACTAATTTTCAGAGTTTGATCCAAGACTGAATTAAATGACCTACTGCCACTGTTGTCCTGGCTATACTGAAAAGGCTGTTTTTGATAAAATCTACACTCATGGCATAATACATGGGAATGGAAACAGAATTAGGAGTAAAAGTGTTTCAAATAAAAGTATGAGGCTACAGCTGATAATGTAGTTCTTCTCAAATGTATGATGAACAGCAGTGGTTCCCAGCAAGCAACAGGAATTATTCACAGGAGTCTGTAATTAGTTCCTCAATTAACTTCAACTGAAGTACAACTAGCAGCATGTTGGGTTTCATAATATTATTAGTTGAAGTTCAGAAGGGGTCCTCAGATTCCAAATGATTGGACACCATTGAACTGGAGGCCTTCCCGATGTGGTCTGTGCCCATTTGACAGGAGTGTACTGTCCATTTGGGGATACCCACCACTGGAAGGGGGGAGGGGGGGGGTATTATTAACATTACCAAAGTTTTATCTTTGGTACAGGAGAAGGTCCAAATTTGTGAGCTGAAACAACACAAATCTGCCAAGGGCTCAGACTCATGACCTGAATCACAAAATAGTGTTTTACATCAAAACCACCAGGTTCCCCTGATAGTTCAATATGAACACAAATAAAGCTTACTACTTCTCAGTTCTCTCTGGTACCCATTATTTTCTGTTTAGCAAACAACTGCTTTCATTACATTTAATTTTTCCTCTTTGGTTATATTCTCTTTAATGTGCTAAAGAAAGTATTATGATTATTATCCGTATTGATTGCATTAAAGCATAAGAACCCTGATATAGAGATGTATAACTGTGTTACTGAACTGTCTACTTTCAGTAAGTACAGATATATTTTTACATACAAGCACACATCTATGTATGAAAATTTTATTCAAGCATTTTGGTTTTACCAATGATTATTTGGCCAATTAAACAATAAATTATATACACAAGCATCACAAAATACTTATCTATAACAACAGTTACACTGGAATATTACAATCACCTTCAGGACCCACCAACAATACACATACACACATGTCCACCGAACCTATCTTCCTGTAGGCATAATTTCTTGCACCAATGATATGTTAATCTAAATGAAGGATGGAAAACATGTACAGAATGCAACATTAAATAAATCTAACAAAACACTAATATGCAACACTGTGATGATATCACTTCCAAAGAATGAAAAACTATAGCTAGTACTGGACACTAGACAGCACTGTGTGCAAAACTGAATCCTATAGTCACTGTGTACCTGACCATAGATGTAAGTAGCTCCCCCATCCTCTCCTGCCACCTTGGAGATCAGGACCACCTGTTAATGTTACAGACATGTATGGATAAATATAATCTCTGAACCTCAAGGAGGAAAAATCAGATTATTCATCATGCTCTTGAATGGTTTTGCTGCCTTGTCTTTCTCTCCCACATGCTTCTACATGTACATACTTGCACATAAAAATGCAGCCATGTGCATGCATGCACAAACACATGCATTCTCTCTGTTATTGTGTTCATAAGGCCTAATGACATGATAAATTTTTGGAAGTTTTGTTACATTTGAACTAAATACTATAATGTATAATTGTTTGTCTCAATTAATCTGTGCTGCCAAGACACATGGAAAAGCTCCACACATTCTTAGTCTCTACACTAGCCAGAGATGAGTAGACAAAATCATGTCAGCCATTTACCCCTACAGAAATATCCTCTAGTACCCAAACAAACAGAAGACTCAGTGGGAACCCAGATCTGGTCTGGACACAGTAACAAGGAAATAAATCTCTGCTCCTGCCAGGTACCAAACTCTTACCATCTGGCCCACAGACTCAGATTTTCTCATTTATGAGTGTGTATCCAAGAGTTCCTGGACTGATTCAATAACAAAATATATGCTTAACTCTGTTACTGGTAATTGCTACCCCTGAAGAGTAGTCACCTTCCAAGTTAATTAGATGGGTCAAGCTTGCTGCTACTACTGGAAACACTTTTTGAAGACACATATAGGACAGTCAATGACTGCTCCTAAATTTTGGGGATGTCATAAAAATCACAGCCTTGCTAGGGTCCAAATCAGGCAAGAAGGGAGGGGTGGGAACCAGTCATGTTTTTAGTGGCCAAGAACTGCTGATGCTTCTGCCTGTCAATGAGCACCTAATGCACAAACTTTGTAGGGATCTGCCACAAATTCAAGCCCTCCCATAGAATTTGCTGGCATGTTCCATATAAGAGGTGTAATGTGTCAGTATACTCCAAAATGGTACTTCCGTAGTCCTCATTATTCATTACTTTTTGGACGTGAACAAACTCAAACAGTATACAAGACATCACAATCCATCTTGAAGGGGACTGATTCACACAACAGATTCAAAGAAAATGCGCAAGAGTGTTTGCATGCAAACACTATCATACTGCATATTTTAATGTGTATTATTATTATTATTGGTATTCAGCCCTTGGGCCGGTCTGGGCAGAGACCAGAGTTCAGTCAGGTGACTGGTATGGCTCTGGTACGCTGCATCCTGGGC
>JGI20166J26741_11526919_pt1 | contig 12410 bp, 7 predicted proteins | sample TergutCu122P5_FD_26741 | JGI IMG/M metagenome (IMG submission 26741) | reverse complement strand
TCAAAAATAGGTTGATGAACTGATCAAGCATGACCGCCGTATCACCCAGAAGCAGATAGCAGGTAGGCTAGGAATGTCTAAAGAAAGAGTGGGCTATATCAATGGTTTACTTGGCTACACAAAAGTCTGTTGTCGATGGGTGCCACGCAAGACCACACACTGCTCGTGCAACGATTGATGCTCTGGAGACGCTGAAGTTTGATGTTCTCTCCCATCCGCCCTACAGCCCTGACTTGGCGCCAAGTGATTTCCATTTCTTTCCTCGCCTCAAGAGGGATCTCAAGGGGACTCATTTCACCTCAGATGATGAAGTGAAGAAAACTGTGACGTCGTGGATCAAACAAAGAATTCCTGAATTCTTCATTGACGGCATGCATAAACTTATTTTACGTTGGGAAAAATGTATTGAATGACAACGCAACTATGTCAAAAAATAAGTATGTCAATTTGTAGCTAAAATATTGTACTTTACTTCCTACTTTTGCTTGTTTAAATACATGGTCTCTTTTTCTAGATATTTCACTGTGATTATTACTTATCAGCCACCCCTTGTAACTACAGTCTGTGGGGAAAACAGTTTTTTTCATTTTAAGCATGGCAGTATACTAACCACTGGGCTTTAAAGAGTTAAAAATGTTGTTTGACTACTGAATTCAACACAGTTTTATTAGCGTCATCAAATTGAAGTGGGTGGGATGTGGTGTGCAAGTGACATATGTGGGAGAAGACAAATGCATGCACATCGATTCTGATGGGAAAATCTAAAAGCAAGTGGATACTTAGAAGACCTACATATATGCTGGGTGGTAAAAGTTGACTTGGTCCCCATGTGTTCTTGTCTCTCCTTTACATGTCGGTGAAAAACAATCAGAATAATTCTATGTAACACAATTGTGTGTATGAGGTCGGCCAGCTGCAAGTGTCCACTTTTTGGCAAGTTGAATTCAAGTCAAGTGGTATACAACCCAAACTCAGAAGTGTTGCTAAATGTTTAACATCTTTTGAACCCCCACTTTCATAGCCTAAACCTGAAAATGTAACAACACTGCACTGCTCTGCAACTGCTTAGGATAAAGTTTTTGCATGACTGCCCAGTAACAACAAAGAGCTTCAAAAGGCTGCCCTCATCTGCCAACTGAGATAAGCTGTTGTATTTCCAACCTAAGGTCAAGCATAATTTGAAATGGAAACAAGTATAATTCTTTCTTTCTGTGTTTGTACATAATTGCTTCAACCCAAATAAGAATCAGTACTGACCCCATCACTTCAAGAACATCAGCAAAACTGTGAATAACATATGTCTCAAACTGTGACACTGAGAATTACATTTGAATCTCTTGTTACATATACTATTGCAACTATATTTCATAGTACAGAATTCAGGCACATGTCTGACAACATTCTTCCCTCTGAAGCATAAAATTCACAAGCATTACAGTTAAGATTCAGTTCCTACCTACACTAGACAGACTGTTTCCACTGCACAGATGAACCTGTTAATAATGGTGTTCAAGGAAATAATTACCATTTATTCTGAGCAACATATGAAACACATAATTACACTGTCTGGGAAAAATGGGAAGTCTTTAATGTTAATGCATGTGATACAATACAGACCACGGTGCTTGACAGGGTTAAGCAAAAAGTAACAATATACCCTTATCCCACTACACACATTGAGAAACAGCTTGTCATTCAGGCTGTACTATGGCTTAGGCAATTATTCACCATCCTCTCACCAAGGAGACCCAGTTCAATCCCAGGCAAGAAGTTGTGGGATTTGTGGTGTACAAAGTCGCACTGGGAAAGGCTCCAATACACCATACACTGCAGTTAGTAAGAAATTTATGTGGTATACCATCTCCACACAACACAACTCATGTGGTACAAAGTTTCTTTAAAGTTACATACAATATAAATGGTGTGTACCTAAAATGCTCGAACAAACTTCAATAGTAAATTCCCTACACCTCAACAAGCAAAAACTTATATGTGTGCAAACAGTTTTTGAAGTGCAGCCCCACATATGCTGGACCTCAATCCTTCAGATTTTTAACTGTGAAAACTTAAAAATCCTATTGTATTCAGCTCCAATTTAAAATTAAGAGAAACTTTAATGCATTTGTTACACCTGTCAAATCATTCACAACCAGCCCAGGAACTCTGAAAGTGTGTAACAGTCCATGATGAGTTATGTCCACACGTGCAATAAATCAGGTGAACATTTCAAGCACTTCTTGTGAGCTGTGACTTGGTAAACAATAAAAACTCAACAATTATTAAACTGTGTATGTGTATGGTAAATGTATTATGTCAGCTCTAAATAAAATATTACATAGTCAAGGTATTTAATATTGAATGAAACAGTTCAATAAAACTCAAAACCCACCCATTTCTGGACATATTTTTTATGAACCCTTTTTCTTAATTTTAATGTGAAGTACTCTTAAAGTCTGCCCAAGTATTTCAAATACACACTGTATATGTACACACAAACACACACACAAAATTTACATATTTGTTTATTCAAATCTACATCATTGGCAACCTGTTTTGGCCTACAATGAGGTGATACATGTCTTACAAATGTTCCTATGTTCAAACCACTAATACGGAATTTGTGACTAAAAATAATAGTGAATTAAAACTCATGCTGAGTAGTGTCCCAGGTCACAAATTTTCAGATGTTGCAAAATGTTACATTTGGTTTCAGACATGTTCTCTCATAGGGAATAACTTAGACCACTAATTTGTTTCAGAACTGCATGGTGAGAATACAATCAGGGGAGGAGTAAGTAACCGAAAGCTCGAAAAAACTATACAATGAGGTGTGTCATGAATTGCATTCTACAATAACTACAGCAAACATACACCATTCTTGAAAAATTTCACAAGGGGTACAACCGTGATGTGCAACTTTAAGACCTGATGGGGCTAAGAGAAACAGACACACAAAATATAATGTGTATATTAATGATTAATAAACATAAACATCTGTGTTGGTGTTTATCCAAAAGATATTAGTGTTACTGGCTGAAATTTTCAGGATGATCAAATGACAAAGAATGCGTGGTGGAAGGACAACAGACTAGGTGATAAGAGGTGATCTATCACATTCTTCTGCATGTCCTTCTATTCCTCCTTGTGTGATGCCATGAAAGTTTCCATTTTATGCTTAAATTTCAGGCACATATCCAAGAAATGGTTAACCTAAAAGAAGCCATCCACCAAGAGTCCTTTCTTCATAACATTGGCATTCAGCTGAGACCTCTCCACAAAAGCGTCAAAATCCTCAGCTTCTGGTTCAGTGAGTACTGTCAGCTGTTCAAGATCCTGCTCAGTTAACTCAGCAGCACGAAGACTAAGAACTTCTTACTTCCTCCAAATCTGGGAATCCTTCTCCTGGAACTTCAGAGGCTATCCACCTGGATGTTCCTTACCTTGTCCTGTAAGCTGGGGAATCTCCACACATTCTTCCAGCAAACACTCTGAGCCATAGGCTCCTTCACCTTCATCATTCAGTATGACTTGCAGTAATCACCGACACCAACAAAGGTCACACCACTTGCATTCAGTATACAATGGAAGATGCCACAAGCATAAAAGCTTTTGAATATTTTGATGATTTATTGGTGAAGTGGCTGCAAAAGTGAGGTAATACTGTCCAAATGCTACTCAACTTCAAGAGGGTTAGACCAAGATCCTGTGTCTCAGAGCATTATCCAAGACAAGGAAGGCCTTGAATGCTCAATTCTTGTACTACAGAAATGTTTTTAAACCAGACTTCACTGGTATGGCATTCTCCCTCACTGAAGCATCAATGATCGGCAACCGCTGTTGCATCTCATTTTCCAGCCATACACAAACTACGTGCTTTCCATTTTTTGAGGAAAGGGTCACACAGAAGTTTTCATACTTAATAATACAGTACTAACCTTAACACTTCCCTTGATCTTGTCTTTAATGACATGAAACACCAATTAATTTACACAATAATGGCACTCAACCACAGTAATGCTCATTCTCCAACTAATCCATTATCTCCACTTTCTCTAAGACATCACTTCTCTTTACCCTTTATCCACAGGCTCTTCAACACTACATACACAGCTATTTCTGGACATAAAACATGGAGACAAAAAGTAGCTCTAAGAAGTGTGACAGTACAGTCAAAGTAAATTTTGTATGGAACAATACCACAGCAGTTACTGAATGACAAAGGCAGATGCAGCCACTTGTGTATTACTTCATATGCCTACATGAGTGTAGCTGCCAATATGTAAGGGGTCTACAAGCCATGCACAAGGGTTGACAAAATAAGTCTTCTGTAAACAAATGAAACCATGATGCACAATCCCACTAATGAAGAACATCAGTTGTATTATTTTGGTGATCAAATCAAACACAATTACATGTGTGGCACATGTATCATGCATGGGTCAGATGAGAAATCCATGATGGTACAAAGTATGAGTTGGAACACCTGAATAAAAGAGGCCACTTGGAACACCTTGGTGTGGATAAAGAGTATTATATTAAAATAGATCTCAAACAGGGTGGAAGGTTGTTGAATAAATTCATTTGACATGGGATAGGAAGCAGAGATAAAATTAGAATAAAACTGTAATATTTACATTAGGCTCTTGTAAAAAGAAGAGAACCTTCAGGTTCAGTACAGTGCATCCAAGAACAGAATCCTCTGCTACATGATGACAAAATCCTCAGAACTCAAACATGGGCAGTTTCCTGAGTAGGCAAGTGAATATCAACTCTTCAAAGAGTCTGCTCCATGGACTTATTCATTCATAAGTTTAAGGACTATATAACATCAACCTACAGCATAAGTAACTTAGCTACTAGGGTGATTATTTTGTCTCAGCAGCTCTGTTAATTCACCATCATGTGGTACAACACAATGGTCATGTTCAGCGTAGTTCAAATTAGGTGCTACCCTGGAATAAGCCTTAGGAGAATATGAAAAATCACAAAACAGTGTTCTGTCAGGACACCTGGTCTCTGGGCTGAGATATTAAAGCCAAGACCTCCAAAACACAAAACACATGCCCTACCCACTGGACAAGTTGTTTTGTCATATGCTGTAGTAACGATGACAATGATGATGGTAGTGACGGATTGTTAGAACTGTAAGCTGTTACAATGAAGACTGTCAAAATGTAATTGGGCTCCTTTCTTTTTGTGTAGAGCCATGCACATTACTATAGATTCTCTTTGGCTAGTTTCCAGTCACAGCAGCTATTGAATCACTTGCTTGATTCTGGGCAAAAAACCAAGCATTGCACAGATGTTTCAAGAGTCTGGTTTGTTATCTCCATGTCATCCTTCTCCTTCTTAGATTGCATCCAATTAACTATGAAACCTTTTCAGATGCAATGAATTAAGCACATAACTTGGAGAAGTCAATACAAAGTCAGACACCTAAAATAACTCAGCTGATGTGAGATTTGAGGTTATTATGGCAGTAACCATGAAGACTACAGTCTTCTGGGTTGTGATGCCATACAGTGTGGCAGTGTTACAGTGGAACCACCTTCTGAGTGGGAGACAAAGGCAGTACATTCACCCAAAACAATGGTATCTATTATCTACCAAAATACATCACATCAAATTCCAAAAGACTACTTTATTTTGATTTGTTATAACTTTACCTGCATCACTATCATTTTACATCATTCCTTTGTACCACTATGTTAAACAGTTTACTTCAAACTGCAGTGTAAACGCTCAGAAATTAGTAAGTTGAAATCTCATGTAAGTCCTATCAGTGTTGTATGAAACCTTCTATAAACTATATGTCATAAATTATAAATGGAAACAAATTTTGTTTGCTAGACTTTGTGGCAGGTAAATAGTTTATTTAACTGCATGATGAGCCAGAGGTGAGGCATTCTGTGCATAAAAATTCAGTTATCTCTGTCTTCAAAGAATTGCAGTATATCATTTTTCTGTTACCACAACATTCTTAACATAGAAAATAAAGGACTATAATAGTAGTGTCCCTGACTAGATTACACCACGCCAGTAGTTTCATGCAGTACTCTACATTCACTGTACTGCTACAAGTGATACATCTTCCATGCAAGAAGTTCCAAGACTAATTAACCCGCTGAGTCCATAACTAGTGGTAGTTGCAGAATGTGGGAATTTAAATGACATCTGCATAAGGAAGACCATTATATGCCACCTCCTTAACCCAATGTTTGGTATTTTGAGCATCACACTGCATGACAGGTATACCTGATGTTGGGTGCCAAAGGGTTGAATTTAATTTCATCAAATTGACTGATCTAGCATTAACAATGTACATGTGTATTTGGGTAATGCCTGGTTTTAACCCTGCCTGAGCCATCAGCTATCTTGTTCTTGTGGTTTCACTCACACCCTGCATAAAAATGTCAAAACAGTACATTGAATAGGACATAACAATAACATTTCCAAAGCCTTTCCAATTCACTACTCATGACTTATCCAGCCACTCAACACAATTATTGACAGCACTGCAAACTAAACCTTCCACCACATTAAAAAAATTAATACCCTTGCTTGAGATCTGTAACCTTAATGCTGGCAAAATACTTCCCTTAATTCCATTCATAACAGCCTTTGCAATTACATAATTAAAGCGGCTTGCTATGCACTGGATGGCCGAAGTTCAAGCCAAAGCATGAACAATGGGATTATTATTTTCAGCAACATGTCAATACAACTCTGACAATCACAGAGCCTCTGATCCAACAGCAGTATAGCAGCGACCATGAATTTGCTCGGTCAACTATTCATGAAGTCACAATCACATAAGCACAGCAGTGTGCATTATTTTTTCACCTCTGCCAATCAGAAAGCCACTAGTCTCACAGGTATAGCAAGTGTGCGTGAATTTGCCAACTCTGCCAGTCACAAAGCCACCAGTCTCACAGACATGACAGTGTGCATGAATTTGTCAGTTCTGACAATCATGAAGCTTCTGATCTAATATGTATAGCAGTGTGCATGTATTTGCCAACTTCACATTCTGTGCACGCCATTTCAGAGATGATTAATACTGTCTTAACTGAAAACATCAGCTAGAAACACTACCGTATTTGTCCATGAGACAAGCCACACTCCAAATCAAACTTACAAGTCTGATTGTAACTGACCAATACTTTCACTGCACTGTTGCAAGGCCAAGCTTGCAGATTCATGTTGGTTACCGCACTGTGAGAATTATCTCTGACCTAACGTTTGGCTACAGCATGCAGTAGACCATTCACGAAAATCTAATGCTGAGACCTGCAAGTACTTACATATTACTGCAATGTGCATGCATGTTTCTTATTCATGTGACAAGAAATTCACCATTATTAAACCTTCATTGCTGGCCTCACAGCACTGTATAGACCTTTATTTCCTAACACACAGCCAGCCTTGGTGCACTATAGAGCTGTAAATGCCTCACTATTTAATTTAAAACCCCTTCATCCTGGGCAGTAGTTGTAATTTAAACCCCAGTGCCAATGAAGGGTTAAAAAAACAAAATTACTGTTTTTTAAGCACAGAACTGGTAACAGGTGATCAGAAACAATACACAAGTTCGGGCCCCACTCCCTCTCCCCGCTCCACACACACACACACACCACTCTACATAAACCCTAACATGCCAGAAAAACACTGCTTTGCTAACTACAAAGATGGAAAAAGTCAGGACCAAATTCTGCAGTTAAATTGTATGAATTTTAAATCAAAACAAGTTCTGAATAATCCTGAAGTCACCACATAATCAGTTCCTCTTTTATTACCACTTTTTCATGGTTTTAAGTTGAATTTGAAACTGAGAGAAAGAGGGGGATATGGGCAAAATGATAACTGTTTCAAGACAAGTCTCGACTTCCAGATGGAAAGAGGATCTGTGCCCAGGTGGCATGCTACACTCCTGCAGTGATAAAATAATGAGTTTTATCAGAGTTAACACTAACAAAAACCCCAAAACAAACATCTTTATATTATTCATTTCAGGTACCTTGGCACAAGTTACTACACTGTACTGACAGCAATTATTTACATTAATCAAGGTTTTATCAAGTAAAACTAGATGGTCCTTTTCTTCATGTTCTTTAATTTAAGATCACACCATCATGTTTGAAGTTGAAGCCAAAATGTTTACTGGAAAGGGTTAGAAATGCTGCAACCATGTCCTATTTTCAGATACTAACCCAGCATTGACCTGGAAATAATAAGGAAACCACACAAAACCTCAAGCCAGGATAACCAAAATCACATATTTAACCCAGATCTTTCCAAGTATGAAGCAGAAATGATGCTAGCATGAGCAAAATATTTGGGTTTCATTGTTAAATTCATTCTCCTTAAGATCCATGTTTTTGCAGGCATCTGATGGTCTTGGGTAAGATCCTGGACTCTTACTCAGAGTTTTGCACCTGATCCCTGGTCAAATCCATGTAGAGATTTGTCCGTTCACAGGCTGACATCATCAACACCCCACCCATGGTTCGAAGCCAATGTTAAGCAGCAGGTCCACCCCATAAACCATAATTCCTAGGGCCACTCTATCAATAGCATAACAGAATCCACATGAAAGGTGTCCCCACCCCAAAAGCTACACCATTTTTCAGAGAGAAATATCAACACAAAATACATATGAAATTATCAAATAGCAACTCTTATGTCCCCCCCCCCCAGGGATATGGTGATGTCTCTGCATGAAAATGTGGTGAAAATATCACCCACTATTGCATCCCATCACTCCGGTATGTAACTACTACTTTCAGTAAATGCAGAGCCACAAACCACAAGACATGCATCCAAATTAAGTTACATGTACCTCGGCAAAGAATTCATCCATGAATCCACCCTCCACTGTGACAGCAACATCATCAGGGCCAACATCGTCATCATCACTTTGTGCCTATGACAAAAATAAGTAACATCTTTACATCCAAACAGCTAACAACCACAACAATATAAATGATCATAAATACATAAATGAATCTACATGGTATTCTATTACAATCACAGCACAGCTACCACAAACAGTGGCACAACTTTCACTACAGGTCCCTGCAATGAGGCATGCAACATCTCTGACACAAATGATTTTGTTACCAGTAAAATCCCCATATAATTATCCTAATAAATAAGTAATCTCCTGATCCCAAAGTATAGCAGGTAATGGGCAATTACATCCCGTGTCCTGGTTATCAATTTCATGACAACCAGGCTCAGTGTCAATTCTAATGTGCATATGATAAGTTTACAGATGAAATACTAGATAAAAAAAAAAGGGGGAATGTAAAATTGTCCCTGACGTTAATTACCTTATTTGATCTTGTAAAACTATATACTGGTCTCTAAAACGTATTGGTACCTTATGCTGGTCTCAGTATGTTTATTCAGTAGCAACTTATTTAAATGTCCACAATAAGCCAGAAAAATTTAGGCTGTCCCATGAGGTAACTGGCTTAAATCCGTCTCCTAGAAGTTAAGCACTGTACCATGAAAACACATTGAAAAAAGAAGACCAACTACATGCATTCATAACTTCAACATGAGCTGGAGATCAAAAACCTGCTTCACATGAAAATTGCATTATCCCCAATGCAATAGCACCAACACCTGCCATACAAGAGGCTGAGTGGGCCCAAGAAGTGATCTTGCTACACTGGCCAAACACGGAATTCAATCCTGGTCATTACTACACTGATTGAATTATCCTGTGATACACTGTTAATAAAAGAATGTGTTCCACAGTAACTGCTTTACTACAATGTTACTTGCTAATTCATCCAATGTAGTACTACAATACATCTGAATCAAAGACTTGTAACATAAAATCAAATTCCATAAAATAGAGTCAGCATTAAAAAAAACTGTGTATGATTTCTGTCAAAACACGTGCTTGTCCAAAACTACACAGCAAGAAATTTCAAAATAAAACTAAAAATCATTGACTTGGTGGTAATGATGTCAGAATATTTCTAGATGAAATACTGAGAAGTCCTATTTCATTACATAAATACTGGTTAAGTCCTATTTTATTACATAATGTTAACAGCTCTTCTTTGTGGAGTGGTGTAGCTCATATCCCTATTAAACACACTGAGAACAAAGACTGGATAGGATCATCCACTGTCATCAGAACAGCACAACTGCATTAGTCATTCTGACAACAAACTTTTTCAGTAATATGACAATTTGCTGATGACTGGAGACTGTGGTGCTATGGCAGATATACTACATTACTAAAGGGCAATTCAAAAATCCACGCTGCTACAAATGAATCAATAATGTGGTATTCTGAAACTTTTGCAACGCATCAAAACAGAAATGAAAAGTGAATAAATAAATACCTCTATAAATGGGATAACTACATTCAGCAAAACAAGTCAATGGAACCATATATTTTATGAACACACTGTACATTAATCTCTGAATGATTAAAACAATGCATAATCTGAGGACGTTTCTAAAATGTACTATACACAGTCTTATACTGATGAAAGTGTCAACTGAATGTCACATACAAAATTAGCCTCCAAACTGTCACAGGCTCTGTCTAATCTACGTGACAATTCATGCCGGCTGATATTCTTAATTATCCGTCATTTTCTTTCACATTTGGGCACTAAATTCGCAATATATATCTATCTCATGAATCACATTCAAGCACATATTTCAAACAAACTGCGGATAAGAATGACAGTGGTTTCACTATAGGATGCTATACGTTATGGGTGGGTTAGGCTGCACTGCAAAGAGGATGCCACTGAACTTCACTCACCGCTTTCAGCGCTGCTAACCTATCCTTCGTCATCTTCTAACTGTCCAATTCACACAGTGCGGATTCGTCTTGCTTTATATAAACATCTCATTCACGAATATTTCCATGAAACGACACTAAAACTAACGAAACGAACACTACAATAATAAAATCGATACGCTTATGATTTCACTGCTTCTGCAGTGCCGTCTGTCAATATACGCATGCGCGCATGACGTCAACATCATGTCGCAAAATTTGTTGTAAAATTATTGTACAAAAAAATAATATGTAGTATTTAGGTGTTTAAATGTTCAATTAAATCAACATTTTTAATTTTACTGTTATTGATATTAAACATATTGTACATTTCTATCAATTTTCGTACAGTGCGATTTTATGAATTAAAAGCTCTCAAAAGTCCACCTTCCTCTACGCCGAACGCCATTGTGGACCGTAACGACTTTGGACGGAGGTAAGTTATATCGTGCATTTTTGTGTGCATCGGTGTATGGTTTCCGTCTTTAGTTATTAGATGTGTTATTAATACACCAAGAAAGAGGTCGGTTGAGAAAGATTACAATTTAGAGTAATAATAGAAGAAAATATTCAATTTAATTTCGGTGTTGCGATACCAATTTCCTTTGATCCATCCAAAAGGCGCCATTTCCACATTATTTGTAAGAATTCTGTGGTTAGAGTAGTGGTGTAAATTATTGAGCACACTGGTGACTAGTAAATATGCATCGGGTAAGTAGGAAGCTTTTATTCGTGCAGATGTGAAATTGTATCGTCTTGCGTCGTATGGCGCAAGTTTTTCAAGGATGTGTGGTACGTTGAAAGTGCGTTTTTGGATTTCATTTATTTACTTGTGTTGTGAATTTTTAGGCGGTGAACTCAACGAAGGAATCAACATGGCACAAGATCCCGATATGCCTACTTTCAAGTGTGTTCTGGTTGGTGATGGAGGCACAGGGAAAACTACTTTCGTCAAACGGCATCTAACTGGCGAGTTTGAGAAGAAATACGTTGCAACATTAGGTGTAGAAGTTCATCCCCTTGTATTTCACACCAACAGAGGGCCAATACGGTTCAATGTGTGGGACACTGCAGGGCAGGAGAAATTTGGTGGACTGCGAGATGGCTATTATATACAGGTTAGTAGCCTTACATGTTCACTTTTATCCACGCCATTGTGATGAATCAAAACACTAGTTATTTAAAGCTTTAGGTTTTTATTTTTAAATAATGAAAGGTATTTCTTAAGTTTAATATGAGGCGTTACATAGGACCTGGAGCTCTTGCAAACATTCCTAGCTGTAAGATTATTAAAATACTGTCTTGTAACATTTTTACCAGTCTGGTGTGTTGCAAAGATGTGGAATGAAATATTTCACTGTGCTCCAGAATCGGGGAACCATTGTCCCAACATCTGCACATGCAGAAAGGACCCCTCTGTTAAGGCGCGGCCACACAGAGCATAGCGTTCGCTATGTTCGCTATGCACGGGAAAAATAGCTGCCTTTACGGACAACATAAGGGGCCACACAAAACTGCGTACGCTATGTTCGCTATGCTGGCGATGTAGCTATGTCGCCGGGGTGTATGATTTGTGGCTATATTTTAAAACGTAGCT
>JGI20166J26741_11526808_pt1 | contig 12411 bp, 9 predicted proteins | sample TergutCu122P5_FD_26741 | JGI IMG/M metagenome (IMG submission 26741) | reverse complement strand
TTCAACTTTGGATATAGGTGTTTGGGGTTGTATCGGTATATTTTAACATAAGGAACACTCTCTCGAAGTAGTGACCTTAACTCGTGGGACACCCTGTATATCTTGATCTTTAACTTTTTGGATAGCAAACTGGAAGACAAAATATTCTGTACCGAATAATAACAAGCATTCCCCAAATTCAATCTGCTCTTAATTTCTTCCTTTTAATATTACCTACATACAATTAATAATTGTGCGGGGTAAACATTCCACGTGATGGGTTTATAGGTCTATGACAATCTAAAAGCTGGTCGAGTAATACCCAGCCTTTATGGATCGTTACCTTTTTCACAAAAGCCTGCCGCCTTTTATTGCACAGTTCTTCACTTATTCAATATTCTCAAAGACTAAAAAATGTATATAGTCCTTTACCCTCTTCTAAAAAGTCCACGTTAAATCTCATTGTTGAATAAAGCCACAGAAATGTATACATCAATCATTTTGGTGAAAGATAAAAAGGAGCCTTGTTTTCTGGCAAAGACAGGAACATAGAAGCACTAAAAGTGGTAGAAAATTTAATATGTAAGAACAACATAAAAGAGGAGGGATGAGTTCAGAATAAAATTCCATGTAATCAATAACTTTATAATAATTTAAAATATCCGTACTCTGTCTCAGAAAATTTGCTACATAACCTACTGTCTGCCAACTGTTGTTGAACAAGTGACATGTCATGACACACAGATACACAGAAGAATTTTTACGTTTACTCGATAGATGTGTGAAAAGCAGTATCTTTTTCTGACATCATAAATTACAATATCTTGAAAACGAAGCGCTTGGACTTTCATATAAGGCAGAACCAGGAATTTCATTTACACAGGAGCAACGATGAGCTATCCTTATGGCCAGGACGGAAGGGACCAAAATACATACAACTTAGATGGTGAATTGCCTTGAAACCGAGGAAGGAATATAATGATGGTCTTAGGCAGACATGTTGTAGCAATAGAAAGTGCTTGGAAGTGGCTCAGAATTGTGTCCAATCGAGGTCTGTCCTGTTGGACGCGTTGACCCTCCAGGTTCTGCTACTAGCGTTTTAGTTACGTTGTAGTGCATTCTGTACATATGAATGTACCCAGCTCCTCTATCGCCTAGGTCAGGAATGATAACGGTAACATTTGCCACTTTGCTTACTAAGGTATGTGAGGAGCGCAGTTATGGTTTCATATATTCTTAACCTCGACTCTAGAGTAAGTCAGCTTCGGGGCTCGATCCCTTGTATAGTGGTAACCTTTAGGCAGAACTCTCGGTGGACCCCACAGTCTGTCCGTTATTCGACCAATCCCCGATTCTTCGGTCGTCCAGCTCACAGGTTACTCCCTATACTGACTAGGCAAATATCAAAATATTTCTTCTCAAAAAATTTTGAGTGTCCAACAATTCTTTTCAGCTGTCTCATTGTTGGGCATCGGTAATCTGTTTACTTTATTTACAGGCCAGTAGCTTTATGAAGAAACCACTTGCCATTTTTCAGCTCTAAAGCTGATAAATGGCAGGTATTTATAGTAGGCCTGTCTGTGTTGATTGGGAGAGACACAATTAAGCCGCGGCTTTGTTTCAGGTTTATAATAAATGGTACTTCGGAGGATGGTGCTTGTTGATAGGCCGCCACGAAAACGCTAGTCCGTACTCGATAACATGCTACATTCAAAGCTTTTTGCCTTGTATACATGTGAGGTGGGGTTCGTAAATTGTAATTGGACGTTCATGACGTTGTCTGAAAATAATAAATCAAAAATAACATAGTGACATTGAAAGTAAACGAAACGAGGGGCATTACAATGGCAACATCAGATAAATGATTTCTATACAATGGGGCTAAAACTGGATGTAGCTTGTGCACACTGCTGCTTGCCCATGAATAGTTAAAAATCAATTTGTTCATGAACATTCTCTGTCGCTCTCATTTTTTAATTTCAGCGCAGGTGTCGAACAATAAATATCTCGTAGAGACATGCGCGCGTACGCACCCACACACGCATACACATACACACATACAGAGTGTCTAAAGACGGCAATTTGATACTGGAAGCTGAATATAAAGTACAAACTAATAATTGTGTTCATCCGCAATAATGAAGGAGTTAGAGCCACTTGATTTTGTTACTAGAAATATTCAGAAATATTTAAATACAACAGAACACCGCTTATCCGGACGCTTGTTATCCGGATCGTCAATTATTCGGATCGGCTTGACCCTTCGGGTAAATTTGTCGGGAATTCTACAAAACTAACTTGCCTGATAATACCGGTTATCGGATCAGGTACACTACAGTGTTATGGCTTCTAGAACTTCAAATCAGGCTTGCTCGAAAGTTTTAGACGCAGGTACGTACTGCAAATAGAAACAGCCGAACTTCAAACTGAAAATGTAGTCTATTTTCAAAGAAAAATCCAATTATCCGGATTTTCTGCATATCCGGAAGGCTCGCCGTCCCAATTAATCCAGATAAGCGGAATTTTACTGTACTTTTTCACAGTGCCGACATAAACAGTAAAACTCGTCCAGATCGATCTGTGGCCCAACCAGGTTCTTAAATGTGGCTACTGAGTCCCTTCCCAGAGGTAAAGCGGCCGGAACGTTGCGTTGACCACCCATCCCCTTCTAGCGCCGAGGTTAGTACAGAGTAGAGCTACACGCTTACTACCCTTCTGTGCCTTCATGGCACGCAGTGGTATGAATTTACCATTTTAAATAAACAATAACCTATTACAACAATTCCCCAGAGAAGTTTCCAACTATTCCCATAGAAGCTCTCGCTCTCGTTACATGACAACGCTGCTCTGTGCATGGCACTATCAGTTCTTATCTTCTCTGGGGTCAAACAGATGCTGCCAGCCTCCTGTCTCTAGATACCCTTCCCTTAATTTCAACTGCGTATAAATTGCTCAATATTGAGAACAGACAAAATGATTACCCTATATTCTACTTGTAACAACTTCGCCTGGATACAGGCAAAGTATCTAGTGTATCGTTGGACACAATGCATATAGGATTGGACTGAAATGTGCGTGCGTGCGTGCGTATTTTAGTGGTGAATATGGAGAGACAAGAACGGGCGAAAAGAATAATGCTTCAAATTGCAATGCATGTCCGACTTGATTCGACCTCTGCCCAAAAATTTACATGGACCCATATGAGCGTAATGATTATTTTCGAAGTGCCCATCAATGTTTATGGTGCATAACGGTGGACAAATGAAACTGTAACGCTGGCAACAGTGGCTGCAAATGGGAAAGTGGAATGTTTTTCAGATGACATTTAGATGGATGTTTCTCTTTTTGATAAGAAGGGGTTGTTTTACATGTAAGCATATTACGTGAGTGCGAAGAGGCTGGCTTGGCGTTAGTACAATTGTGTGAGGAAATTTTTCTTCTATGGAGAAATGTCTGAGGAGTAAATCATTGGCCTAATTGATGAACTGAGCCATCATTTGTTGACCCCTGAACAATCACACAGCGTAACGCTCTAGATGATACAGTTTGAGGGTAGGAAACACTTCTTCACGTGAACTTCACTGTTGAAAAAATAAAAATATTGCTCGTAATTGGTACACTTTCATTCAATGCATGATAAATTATTATAAAGTTAGCTTAACTCTCTATCAAATTCTGACGTCAAAATTAATTACAAATAATTATTATAGAGAAGAGATGAGTGATTATTGCTTAGATATAATAAAAACAAAACAGGTAATGTGCTATAACATGACACTGAGACATCTTCGTGCAACCATTGTTGCAGTGGGAAATCAATATTCTGAGCATGTATTTGTAGATTAGATATCTGGCATGCAATGCGCGTGCGCAAAATTGTCATCTGTGGCCTGCCCGGTTCTACAGTACTTTTCCACATATCTCATAAACGGCATAATTTTCGGAAAAAAGTTATTGAACACGAAATATGTGTTCTGATTGTCTCTACAACTTGTGTCTGAAACATTTATCATTCTAAGAAGAACTGAGAGAGATGTGATCGAAAATGTGCTTTGGTCTTCATGTAAAATACTCGTTATTTTTGTCCCATTTTAATGAAATTTACATTTTCTCGGCATATTTTGGAAAAATACTCAAATATTAAATTTACAGAAAATCCGTCCAGTGAGAGCCGAGTTGTTTTATGCGGACAGAGAGACATGAGGAAGATAATAGCCGTTCTTCGCAATTTTGCGAACGCGCCTATTTATTGCCTAACCTTCATATAAGTACACAATTTAAAGCCAGGAGGACAAATACACGTCTGATAAAACGAACAATATTATATCACAGTGACAAGGTCATAAACGTAAAGAAAAACTGTAATTTTAAAGAAAAGTAACAGTTAAAACCGCGAGCAACTGAGGCTGAGAAAGTAAAAAAGAAACGACAGGCCTATCATACGGAACCCTCTAAAGGATCACACTAACTACGTCTGCCGTCTCACTATCGACCTTTCTAGATCACACTCAATTAGACACACACACACACACACACACACACACACACACCTCGTGGGACTCCCCTGAAGCAGTGATTAGCTTGTCGCAGAAGCCGCTACCTACACAAATCACAACCAACACAAAAGACGAACATCATGTCATCAGCGGGATTCAAACTTGCGGTTCCAACAATCAAGAGGCTTCAGAACCATGCGTAGACCGTAAGACCACCGGGACTGGCACTTTTTACTGTTTGCTGTATTTAATTTAACTGCTGCAAGAAATCTTTGTCACTTGGTGCACATTTCATACGACGAAGAATTTCAGATCTCTATTCGCAGTTGAGTATAACATATAGTTGGTGAAAAACGAAACACGCTGCAATCATATTCCATAATGGTCTACTTTTGTGTGTTTGTTTTATGCCGAATGAAGTATATTTTCTTTTACAACGTTCACTTTTAATAAGGTAATACTTTCTTAGTAATTCATAAGCCCTCTTTTACATTCATCGCCTCCTACACTGAGATCTCTCACCTTCCATTCAGCCCAGCGAGTGTACATGTACAAGTGTATATACCACCACTTCTGCAGTGGTAGGCCGACTCAGCAGAAATTCTGTGAGGGCCAGTAATATATTTAAAGCGCCCCAGTTCAGAACGCACTTAGCGGAAGATGTTGAATTTCTTGAATTCAAGTGTCCTAGCACTAAACCCACGCACCCGAAGGTGTTGAATTTTAGTTGTAAGGTGCAACAAAAGTTAAAAAGTTTTTCTATACTAAAAGAAGTTAGAGGATTTATCACGTGTCTTATACTATTTGATCCAACAATTTTAAAATTTTGATATTTCAAAAGGAAAATTGGAGAATTCCCGTTTCAGTAGACTACCACCATAACTAATCTTACACATTGCAGCACTTTAGAAATGCCACGACATTGCAATTTTACTGAATATGCTTACCATAAACTTGAAAAAGTTCTTCAAAGGCATCTACATAGAGTAGTGTTGCTACTGCTCATATCAAAATTTGTTCCCAAATGTCAAAGCCGCAACACTGATCGGAATATTGGTGCACACCGACTTCTCCACAACGACAGATTCTTTCCAGCAATCACCGTGACCTGGTGTATGTATCCGCAGCTACAAGATTAGTGCTTAATATGGGTATAGAAACAAGACAGAAGTTTAAATCCTGGTCTTGCATATACAAGGACTGTACTACAAACTGAAATTAAGGTGCTAAAAGATAATATTTAGGGGAGAATTGGTTAGAACACACAGGAGAGTCTGGCCCACTGCACATATAACTGATTTTCTCGTTGATGATATCAACATTCCTGATTATTTTAAACTGCTATGCGTGTTGATTACTTTGCAATGTCAAGTGGAATCAGTTTATCCAAAAGGACGGTGCTGTATTTGTGTTTGCTGTAATTCAGTTTACTTAAGTTGCCTCACAGAGGTCTCTTGATCCATAGTCACACACAAGAATACTTCAGCACAGGGCAACAATCACTATTACGGCTTTCCTCAAAAATACTCTAAAATTCAGAGAGTGTGGCTCTTTACATTTTTTAAAGAATATTTCTTGCAGTCACGCATTCCCTATATGGTAGATGAGTTCATACTTCGAGACCAATGGTCCTTAATTTTAAAATACCTTGAACTGAAAATACCCATGGATGTTCTACGCGGTGGAAATAGTACCAAAATTTCTGTAATTCACAAACTTACAATTTATCCTTTCTTTAAGTCAGATCAACAGCTTTGTGAAACATTCAAAATCAGCATTGTATTTTATATTTCCTTTAATAAATGTGTCGAATTCTGAATGACAAAATGCTTGATTTCAATCCTTGTACACATATTTTATTCCATTTTCAAAGTAAAATATTATGCTAGCAATTTCTACAATACTGTTTTCCCCTGAAAATGTATTTGAAACTCATTTGACATGCTTTTAATATGTGTAAAGCATCAATTTCCATCCACCAGTTAAAGTTACGCACTTCACAGTAACTGGTGGTACTCTCGCTACGTAAACAATTAATCTCATGATGAAGCCCACAAAATCTACCCAAAACTTTTCTTTTACTTAGCCAACGGGCTTCCGAAAGACGAAAACATCTAAGTAAAACACTTTCAGTTCCCTTAAAAAAAGCTGCTGAAAATGCGGACGACTGATTTGCCCAGCTTGCAAGCTAAATATGGACAAACTCTTTCATGTTCGTCTCGGAAATTTCCATTGGAACTTGGCACTAAATCTCTTGTTGAAAGACACAGTAGCATAAACACTTACAGTCCAGTTGTTGCTAAAAGTACCACAAGGTTTTACATTCAAGCACTCTAAATGCTGCATATAGAGTATTTTTTACTAGTTTAGTTAGTGGCCATTGTGCTGTTAATTCAGCACTTTAATAAATGAGAACTGAATAGAGTTGAATTATCACAAACAAGAGTAACAATTTCCTTACTCTGTATTAAATTCCTAAGTGTCATTGTGGAGTGGCGGGGGGCAAAAAATGCTTATAATTAAATTATATTAATGGTCCACCCAGGGGTATTTTCCGCTGTCAGGGTCATTCCACTAATGTCTCACAAGAACGTTTTTGTTTATGCAGCTCCATTCACTACCAGACGGCAAAGCCTGGAGCTCTTCATGTGTGACATATTGCTTTCGGAAATCAGAAGGATAAAGATAAAATTGCCTTCATATTATTTTCAGCCTTCAAAGGCTTAAAAAGCTTCTTCGACAAAGAAATAAACCAACAATATTACGGATCAGAGAATAGCTGCCGTCAGAGAACAGAGAGCAGATCTTTCCAGTGCTTCGATTTCGGCCTTTTTGTGGCGTAAGTGATCAGAAATTTCATTAATACTTCCTACCTGACAGCACACTCTTACAGACAGTATCCACGGTAAATTTGGTACTTAGTTTACAGAAGAAAGAAGAAGTTCCTACGACATCTGCTGAAGAATCAAGAACAAGACAAAACGCATTCTCGCATTTCAGGGCCCAAATTTAAAACAACTCATCTGTTATACGTTTCCACTTTTCTGACACATGTTGAATCAGATAAATCTATTCTCTCTGTTTATTCAACAGTCTCTTCGATGTTTGGTACGTTTAAAACAGTGATTGCACTGCACATTGCTAACAAAGGTTTTAACAATCTTGGCGATAAGCGACGGCTTCATAAACTGAGCTAAATTCTCAGCAGTTTCATGAGGTACCGAAGTAATGACCTCTTCTGTTCATTACACTGCACAATGATTTCTGTTCCTCACATAGACTATATTTTGTAAGATTCTTGCAATTTCATATGTCTTATTTACGGCTTGATTTAGAAACTGAGAAACGGCCGAACTAGAATTTCTTGTTAGCACTTACTGCTTCACTGCGTTACAAACACATTCGAAAGTTTTGTTTCCGCAAGGACAAAAAACTACATATTCACGTTCATTTCAAGAATCCCTATATTTAACATAAATTATTTCTTGTTTCAATTTTGAACTCATCACCGAAACTTACTGTGTCATGCACTGCAATGGCAAGTAAGTAAAAACGAACTGCCGGACGCAAAAGACGCTTTTGTGTATACTAGAGTTAAAAATAAAATTTGCACAAAGGTTTTTCGGCTTAAAATTATTTGTCAGAAATCAATAAACTGCACAGCACTCATATTCACTTCAAAGTACAGAATTACGCGTCAAATTTGTTATATTATGTACATTTCGCATATAAACAGTTTGAAGAATCTTTTGCAAAGGTCACTTAAAACAGACAAACAGGCCACTTGAAGGAAACACTTTTTATTTCCATTAACACCAGCGAAAAACAGCATTTTCACTTTCACAATTAACAAACTACGAATATTAACTCAGAATACTATGGGACAAGTAATAGTAGTCGGAGCCAAAATGTTCTTACCCACGCCATGAAGGCGTCAGGGGAGTAGTACAGCTCCACTCATTCCTAACCACAGCAATAGACAGAGGTCGGTGGAAATTTTCACGCCACCGTCGCATTACAGACCCCACAGTCGATATGACCAATTTGGAGAAGATTTTCTTGCCTCTGTGGAGAAACCAAATACGACTGTTCGGCTGTCATGGCGGTAATCTAGTCGACTACGCCAATTAGGTACACTGCATTGCAGTGGTGCCTGCCATAACCGTCGCGCTGAGTACAATGCAGTTTTCTGGTAAACACTTCCAGGGGGAGACGGTATTATTTGGCGGCGTAGTGACTGGGCTCCACCTCCAAAACCGAGGAATCATGGCTCCATTTCCGACAGGACCAAATATTTCTGTCACTTCCAAAGTGTTCAGATCGACAATGGGGGGTCCAAACAGACTACAATCCAACGGAAGCTTAGGGGCACATTCTCGGATGGTAAAGTCGTCGTGGCTTGAAGCTTATTTCATCTTCCTCATATCCCCGTATGGCGTGCACAGGGTCAACTTTGACTTTGCACACTACGTGACGAGAGGATAGCTCAGTCAGTGCAGCGACTAGCTGCGGGTTGGACGGTCCGGGAATCGTTTTCCGTATCTGTCCAGACCGACCCTATGGCCGACCCAGCCTCCTATACAACGTGTACCGGGGCATTCCCGTGAGTAAAATGGCCGGAGTGTGGCGTTAAACACCCACCCCTTCTAGCGCCGAGGTTAAAGAAAGAGTATTGTTATACTTCTACTCCCTCTTTCCCAAAAAACATTTAATTCTGCACGTTATTATGCGAATGTTCAAAATACGTAGTTACATAGACAACATAAAAAATCCCGTCCCCGTACTTAACAATATAACACATTATGAATGCATATGAGGAGTTTAGGTTCAGCTCCATTATACAGTATTTAAAAAAAAATCTGATTGCTTTCATTCATACCGATGATAGGCACATGAACGAATTGTTGGCATGTAACAAGTACTTCAAAAGAGATAAAAAATTCTTTTGTTCTAGAGCCAAAATTTCGTCTGAACAAATGAAAGACAATCTACCCTCACCAAGTACCTCCACATTATCAACAACCCAGCCAGTGATACGGCAGAGAAAGAAACCTCATATGCTGCCACCTCTTGAGAAGAGAAGAAACTCCGTAAGGAAACTGCTTTATCTCTCATGTACACAATAAAAGGCAGAAATCGCACCCATATATCGCTCATTTGCGACAAGAGTGTTGCAACTCAAAATTTGTGATTTTTCAGGAGAAACTTTTAAAAGTTTTGAAGTGCTATAATTTTCTATGAGTGCAACGACGACACAACTGCTCTCCAGGACTAGTTTTGCAAACTGCGTTATGACACTATACCTATTAAAAGTGTATCTGCAAACGTTTCTTTCTATACCAATAACTCAAAAAAGCCAAATTTTGAGTTGCGACACTCTTGTCGCATATCAGCGATATGTACCAATGCATTTGCCTACTTGCTCTGCAGAGTAAATATTTAGTTAAGAAATTCCATGCTAATTATGACACTTCAAAAGCCACGAAGTTTATAGATAATATTTTATAGATTTTTTTTTTTGGTAAATTTGTTGTATGAAATTTGAGGTTCTCACAATGGTGACTGTGAAGAATAAATCTTCTGTGATGCAATGCCATGTATTCTGGTAGAAATTTACCGGCTTTTCGGGGAAAACGGCTGCCCGTATCTTCAAGATATATCCGGTTTTATGATTTAATTTATTGCTCGTCAATCATTAATGTTGCATTCAGTTTTTTTCTAACGGCAGGTAAATAAATGTCTTGTGTGGAACTGAGAACCGAACATGTAAATGAATCATACCATGAAAATGGCAGCAGCGTGTCCAAATATCCCGACCTCAGTCTGTGACGAAATGCGTGCTTGCTTTTGTTAATGGTCGTTGTCGTATCCTTCAAGGTAGTTCCCTTCTAAGTTTAAGTAACGTGTCAAGCTTTTCGGCCACTGCTGGGACTGACTTGTGGGAATCGCGTGTCGGAAAGTCAGCGACTGCTCCTGAATTGCAGGGACAACCAGGAAACGAAGCCCTCTTAAATTCGATCTTATTCTCTGAAACAAGAACAAGGCACACGCAGCCAAACAGGCGAGTAAGGGAGGTGGGGACCATTATGTTTTTAGCGGTCACAAATTGCCGCTGCTTTTCCTAGTCGGTGAGCAACAGATGACCAAATTCACGAAGGTCGCAGCATGATCAAGTTCTTTCCCTAAACTCGCGGGTATGTCCCGTAAGGTAGGACTAACCAGACAGCGACTTCCGGAATTGTAGTTCGTTTTTCGTTGATGATTTGCAAATTTCCTCGTCATTTCTTTTGTGTGACTCCTGAAAGGACAATCTGAACAGCCAATTTTCAACGAAAATGCCCGCGTTTGAATAAAGAAACTAATAAAACGTCTGTGTTCTTCCCACTACAGTGCCACTGAAATCTTTTGCAAGTATTCCATGCATTTTCCCCCGAATATGAAGAAAGTCTTAAATTAAATGTGTTGCTCATTCAAATCAGCCATTACAAAGTCGCGGATGGCACACACATAAAATTAAACATTCAATCAGATTAAAAAATCAGAAGTTTATGGCTGAAAAACTGATTAGACTGATCAAGAAGATAGCAATCCTGGGGAAGCTAGGGGCAGAAATTTGTACTACAGGCCACTCCCGGGCATAGCGGCGAGTTAAGTAACTTCTGGGTAAGCTTTCGTATAATTTGTCTTGCAGTGTAAGAAAATGTTCTAATACAAAGTGACTTTTATAGGTGGACTGCCGAGCAGAAGTGGGAAGTCCCACACCAAAATGGCGACGCCCAAGCCTGGAGGAACAACTGATCCTGGAAGAACCTCCCGTTGATGGACGTCCTGTTATCAGACTCACACGATGTCCTGATGTTACCAATCCACTGCCTGTAGCCCCAACAAAACACATTGCAAGTCGCTACACACCCCTTGAGCCAATAAAAAGCAGAAACAGCCAACAAACCTGAATGAAAATTAAAAAAATTATCACAAACAAAAAATATTATCCATAGTCATTTCATTAATCACTGTTACTCAATGTGTTGTTCAGAGCTTCGAGGGAAGTTAAGTGTTTCAAATGCTGCTCACATGTCCTGCTGTGCAGCAGGACTGACTGAAGACTTCAATCCTGTCATCTCACGTCAATGTTAACGTCACATCACATGTCAAAGAAAATTATCTGACAGCATCAGTAATCTGTAGTTATTTTTTTAAACTATGTAATTATTAAATGTTCTATAAACATTTGTATAACTTGGGGAACTAGATATTTGACATGTTCGTTAAGTGCCGTTCTCAGTTACACTTAACGTGTTGATGTTTCAATGCTACTGTCCAGTCAAATACTTAACTGTGAAACATAAAACTGTATATTGAGTATGTATTTAACAAACTCATTTAAAGACATACAAAGAGCAACGTCACAGTAAGAGGGCAGTGAATGGGGAAATACTGAACATGTTATTTTGAGTGGTGGTGATTATGAAGTTTGGAAGTTGAACTATCGATGTAAGGAAACGCTATATTATGACATAGAAGCCATTATCGGTAGTTACGAAGTGTATTAAAACCCTTTAAAGACGAAGCGCAGACAGCTTTATTTAAAGACTCAGTCCGTACCGCGCAGTAAACACTTTTGGTCTCGGTTATAAAAACCAACCAGTTTATGGTGTAAGGAGCAGAAGTCGTTGTTTATTCTGAGATAAATAAAAAACACATACAGTGTGGGCAGAGCGTACAGTTGTTGAATGTTAAACCTGTTGGTGCATCACGTAACCAGTAGGCTTTAAAAAGGTTAATAGATTCTTCATTGACGTTTTTGGAATCTGAGTTTATAACAAAAAGACATTCGGGTTAAAATAAAGCTGTGATGTAAAGCAGCGGCGATGATAAGTAAACTGAAGCATTCAAGTCGTATAAATGTAAATCAGAAAACAGAAAGGAAGGGGGG
>JGI20166J26741_11526585_pt1 | contig 12414 bp, 4 predicted proteins | sample TergutCu122P5_FD_26741 | JGI IMG/M metagenome (IMG submission 26741) | reverse complement strand
CCCCCAGTCTGTATGACAGCTCTGAATCTGACAAATTGAGTGTTACACTGTGGAAATATTCAAATTTCTTTGCACATGACTGGTGCTTACTATTGTATCATATTACTGATCTTGTACACAGGCATGAAGAAATTAAGAGCAGATCAAATGCAGGGAATACTTGCTACCACTTGGTCCAAAAGCTTTTGTCTTGCCAGATCCTATGTAAAAGTACAAGATTAAAATATTAAAAACTCTAATTTTGCCTGTTGTTATATGAGCGGGAAACTTGGTCTCTCACTTTAAGGGAAGAAAATAGACTGAGGGCATTTGAAAATACTGCAATGAGGAAGATGTTTTAGCCTAAGAGAGAGGAAGTATAAGGATGCTGGAGAAGAGTTCCTAGTGAGGAGCTTCATGATCTTAAGGTGTGTCATCCCCGTTGTGTTAAGTCAATAATACAATGTATATATTGTGTATATACTTACATATACATGCAGTCAAAAACACAACAGTTTGTCAGATGGTATCGCTATGTAATATGCAACACAATGTAATATACAACTACATGTTTCGGCCTTAATGATGGCCCACTTACAAGGCCGAAACATGTAGTTGTATATTACATAGTGATACCATCTGACAAATTGTTGTGTTTTTGACTGCATGTATATGTAAGTATATACACAATATATACATTGTATTATTGAGCTTCATGACTTTTCTCCTTGCCAAATTTTAATGAGCTGATAAAATCAAGAAGAATGATATGGGCAAGGTGTGGCATGTATAGGAGAGAACAGAAAGGCATATGGGTTTTATATGGGGAAACTTGAAAGATTGAGCCATAGACACAAGCATGGGTGGGAGGATGATATTGATATGGTTCTTAAATAAATAGGATGGGAGGAGGTGGACTGGATTTATGACTCAGAGACAGGTGGTGGGCTGTTGTGAACATGGTAATAATGTTGACTAGCTGAGAAGCTATCATTTGCTCATGGATTCGCTTCATGCAGTTTTTTAGGTGGTTGATTGGTTGGATGGTTGGTTGGTTGGTTGGGTGGCTGGTCAGTTGGGTAGTTTGTTGGTTGGTTAGTAGGTTGGTTAGCTTGTTGCATCATATAAATCTTGTGTGGTGTTATGTTCCATAACATTGCTCCAACTGTCAGTCTCAGTGTATGTTGTTTACTGTACATAAATTCCAGAGAGTAATGTGAAATATCTTCATCAGCAGCTGTGTAACTGACAATATAGTTTTTACTTTCCCAGAATGATTATCCAAGACTAACTTGTTTAATTCTTATGTACCTTTATGGTGTATAGTAAGAACAGATTTTGAGTTCAGGTTGTGTAATGTATACCAGTTTTGCTTTTGAAAATAAACTGCCTGCAGTTTCTCCCCCTCATGCTCAGAACCTCTACTGATAAATGAAACAATCTAGTAAATTCTGCCTTCCCAAAATTTGGTTTAGTGTCCCTAGGCTGAATTTTTCCTGAATCATGATTATCAAACATTCTGACAGTAAGTGCATGATAAAATTTCCATTATTTGCTAGGAGGGTTTTAAATCTGCTTTCTGAGTTTAAATTGAAAATTATTATGTAGAAGAAAACCCGTGTTTTTTTTGATTTGGATAAATTTGAATACAGGAGATACCCACAAAAATTTATTGAATCAATAGGAGTCTCATGAAAATACATGGAGGATAAGCATTTTCTTATAATGATTTTCTAGACATAATCTCCACGTGGCCTAATATGAGTGAGACTGGCACTAAATGCTTCTGAGTACTTGTGAGTTTCTTTAAAACTGGTGCCAGGGAAGGCGATGTTTTTCTTCATGTGTGTAAATGAAATTACTTTTACACATGAACCTTGAAATCATATGACATTTTGAAAGTAAAGAATGTGTTGGTAAGGTCTGTTTAGTACATGATGGAGTATGCTATTTTCATTTATTCCCACATTCATTCATACTATTATCTGTTTCCCTTCAGATAATTTTCAGTTGCTTGTGAGTTTATGAGACCAATAATAGGAAACAGCTGATGCATTGTCTGCTTGCAGGTGATGAGAAAAACCCTTACCTCCCACCTAAAATATGTAGCCTTAAGTTTTATTTCCTTTAATTATAAAATAAATATGAAATATATGATACACTACCCTTGGTTGTGTGCATTATGTGTTGTAGGTGAGTCTGGACTCAAGGGTGAGGGAGGTTGTAAATCGCAATATGATTGATCCAACACCTCACACATTTGATGAGGCTCAACTTCAGATCTACACGCTCATGCACAGGGACTCCTATCCTCGCTTTGTCAACTCATCACTCTTTAAACAGCTGGCACAGTTAAACAACAATGGTAACAATGGTGGTGGAGGTAGTTCAGCAGGAACACCTACTGCCACCCAAACTGGTGGGCGTAAGGAGAGTAATGCATAATGTCATAGCAGTGCTATGTTGATGAGGTGAGTTCTACCGTAATGAGGTAAACTTCCGATTCAGAAGACAGCTATAGCCTGGCAATGCAGAACTCTCACTATGTTGCAGATTCATTCTCAAGATTGCATGATGGTTAACAGCTCAAGGTATTTTGAAGGCAATACTGTATGTTAACAACATGTTCCACTGTGTTTCTTTGTACACCATACATCAAAAGAATTTGCAGTGAACATACACAGTCATTATAGTCAGCAGACAAAGAATGTGAAAATGGATACGTATGCACAATCCTGGAAGTGGAAGTAGATGAATACCTGTAAATAAAACATTCATAAAAAAGATTCCAGCGGCTTATGGGTAGGCCTATTCAGCCACAATCAGCACTATGCATTTCCAGTAACAATGAAGACAGGAAGATAGACTAGGTGAGCCACTGAAAGACAGTTGACACAAAATGAAGAAGGTGCATTCCACCGAGTACTCTTTTAACTACATAACCTGCAGATTTTGGACAGGTCATGTAGGAAGTGAACTCTGTATCATGCCAAGGAAGTAGCACAGTTTATGCAGTTATTATGCCTCATTAGTTTATAATCATGATGTAACTCAGAGTTAAATAAGGATATGAAAGTCAATGATTTTGCAGCCAACAAGAAAAAAATATAAACTTCAAATGAGATAAGATAATCACTCAGTGCCTCAGAACTTACTGGAATATTTTACCACCATCAGCAGTAGCAGTACGTACTCTAAATCACACTTCCAAATATTATTCCAAATATGTAAGGAACAAAGGTACTGAATAACAAAGTGTACATTATTTTTACCTTAACACTTACTTTCTGGAATTAAATTTCTACTTCTATTTATGAAGACTTTTTTTACATTTCAAGTATGGAAGCTGTTTGAAACACCTCTTTCATCACTGACCTAGCACTACAGGATTTCCTTTAACTTCTAGTTATTTTGCATTTAATTTCATAAATTGTATTATTCATGAATTAATGTCATTATTTGTCTTAAATAATATTCTTAAGGTAACAGGGTTTAGAGTTTTCCTAGAAAACTGTCATTTCTTCTACAGAAAATGAGCCATTTTCAGAAAATTATTGTTGATAAACAATGAAGTTAAATTTTCTAATCTGTGTGAACAGAAGAAATATAAATATGAGCAGACAGTTTTGAAGCAAGTTTGGAGGGGATACTAATAAGGGCACTTGATGTGTCTGCAATCAAAACACAAGATAAAATGGTGACACCTGACAAATTCCATGCAAGGAGTCATGCGTTAAAAAGTCATAATTTATTATTAATTTTCAATTTCAGTACTTAATAATTATGCTTTATTCAGAATTCCAAAAGTGTAAATGACTCTTTGTACTTAAATTAGAAGAAAATGTACGATATTTTTTGTAGTAAAGGACCCTATGCTTTATTTGTTCCCAAAGTCAGTGTCAGTACCAAAATGATGTAGAAATGAAGGAAGGGATATAGTGCAGATCAAGCAATGGGAAAATAATATAAAACCCTTCCCAAAATTATGGGTTAGGGATACTGTGCAAATTCTTGAAAGAAGACTTGAAATTGTGTTAGACAGCCACGCTGTTCAAAGCGTTGTCACTAAATGCTGATTTGTCAACTAGTTTCTTTTCACTTTAATGAAGGAGTATATTTTGAAATATACTCTGATCTGTGATGGACCAATTCTACAATTCTTACATTTGATTAAAAACACATATACTCTGGAACAGTCCGGGTTTGTAACATCTGCAATGTATATTTCATATTATAACTACTGAAAAGCATTGATTCTTGCAACAGTTGCTTTGTATTTTACTAGACCATCTACATGATATTACATATTCTTAAGTTATATATCCACAAGATAAGACAACTATTAAGTTTTCTTTTGTACATCTAATAAGATTGTACTGTATTGTATGAGAAGTGGAAGAGTAGTATCTATACATTTGCTTATTACATCAATTGTCAACTGAAAAGTTTGATAAAAGGAGAAAACCTGTAGACTCCATAGTTAAAAGTTAATAGTAGACTGTGTTCTTGTTTCCTTTAACGTCTCTGTCAGGAATGTGTCTGGTAAATGCATGTTAACAGTATTTTTTGGTGTGTCAGATATGCTTGAGTTTCTTTCATTTCAATTAAGAGATTCAATTTTCTTTACACTACTGAGAAATTGTGTTTTTTTTTTAAATTGTCAAATCAATTCTTTTAAACAAATCTGGTATTTTATATATGGCAGCAGTATACAGATAGACACATTCATTCCTTGTATTAAGGTCTCCACATGCCATCCAGTTAATGTACTCATGCCATGAATTCATGCATGACAATTGAACTATTATTGAATGGGTCATAACAAATTGATGATTGAATTTGTTTACAGTGATAAATTACACAGCAATGGTTAATCATAGCAATTTGATGACAGCAGTTGTAACTTCAGAGGTAAACAACAGACACAAATGTTCCTGGGTATGAATAAGGTCATCAACAATGACCTAAGATAACCTATATTGCTGATCAAACAATCAAGGTATCCTTGTTAGTGCACCATACAGAATTAAATTTAGCTAACAATACTAATTTTGCTGGATTTTTGTACTAAATTTTTCTGAATAATTTCCATTACACAAAAAATAGCCACTTTCTATGAACAGAATGAATTGTCAGCCATGATTTCAGACATCATAATAAATCAACATGAAATACTGGAATAATATGTACAGTTCTGTTCTTTCGACATTGCAGTAATTGTGACTCATGGGTCATGAAATGAGTGGCACTTACAATGCATCAGTAATTTGACTTTCCCTAAAAATGCTGATAATTGTGACACTCATACTGCCAAAAATGAAATGTGTAGACATTCAACAAAATTTAGCTCTCATGTAATGACATGGATGCTGACAGCTAGGGTGAAGCTGTGGTGGAGAAGGATGAAAGTAACAACATTTGTTGATCTCACTCCATCTACTGAACACATTTACCTGAAATAAAAGGAAATAACATGAAGTTTGATATTGTTATCACTGTGGCAGTCTCTTGGATCTTAATTCAGCATGCTGGCACATTAATGCTTTAGCTTCACATTAAGAAGCCTCTAATACATAGTATTATTTTTGTTGTTAGACACTGAAATTGTAAAATGATTTGAAATTAGATGGAAAATGTTACTGATGTAAAATAGTTGTATTGATAATTCCCTCTATAAATCAACTATATTAAAATTGTTTCAGTTACATATATATATATATGTTTGTATTTCTTCATCTGTGACATGATCATTAGGTAAAGGGAAACATTACAATGATTTAGGGAGTGAAAGACTGAGAATTTCTGTTTGACAGTGACAAGAGACTAGTGACCTACTGAATTTATTTCGAGATCCCCTGTGCCATATTAGTTCAATATAATATAAGAATTTAAGATGACATTTCTGCAGTAATTAATTTCTTTGCATTTTAGACCAAGACAGAAATAGAATTAAGATAGTCTTAAACTTTTAATTATAATAATTACAAAATATAAATTTTTGTCCCCTATAAGAAAGTATTTCTCCTTTTCCAGATGTTCCTGCAATTAGGAAGTTGCCTCCATCCCTCTTCCCTCAACCTGGTACCTTGCAAAATTACTGCACAACATATGTCTCTTCAAATAATAATTTATAGGAGACATCATCCCGTGGTAAGGAAGATCCCACTGTCATGTACAGTAGCTTTCCAAACAAGCGCTCTGTTAAGATAGTTCTCTATCAATGTAGAGATACTATTTGTTGTCATTCATCCATATCCAAGCATGAAACTTATTGTAATAATAGTGCAATATTATATCCTTTTGTTCTATGACATTGGTCTTTGAATATGTTCACATCTTGGAACTGCTCTCACGTAAGAAATTGATTTACTTGGTTTTTTTCCTCATATACTTTCATATGTCACCATTCAGAAGTACTCTGTTTCATCATTCGAGTATCGAAAGAGTAGCATTAAACATAATGGTTCGTAAATACAAAACTTTAACTTTCAGACACAAATTCCGTTTTTGAAAATAACAAAATAAATAATGCATTTTTTATGTAATTGGTAAACATGATGAATAAAACAATTGGTAGCAATTGATACTGAGAAGATCCACAGATACTCTCGTGACAATTATCTAACTATATTATAATTTATTGCCTGTATCAGTAGACTGACCATAATCAGTTACAAAATACAACTGCCTATTCTGTGGGTTACGCTAAAGTCTGTGGATTGTTTCATCCTTCTCAGTCCAGGAATGAAAATTTTCATAGTATAAATTATCAAGGAAAATTTGAATCCTGTTAGTAGTACATTGTGACCAGAATACATAAAGCCTAAAAATAACAGCAAAGCATTTCTTAAATCGTTAAACTTTTGTCTCCACTTCTTCTCTTTCATCTATTCATCAAAATCCACTCAAGACATTTACATGGCACTTACAGTGCAGAAAAATGTTACAGTGGTAACTGATAAATAATCTTGAAACTTGAAAATTATGAGTAATTTCAAAGATAATGCTAATTATTTTTTATTCCAGCCTCTAATAATACTGGCAAATAATGTTAGTATTTAAAAATGTTTTGAATTTAGTGCTAATTGTTTTATGTTCCACTGTCTAGTTACAGTGTTAAACAATGTGAATATTTGAAAACATTCTGACAACACCATCATAAAAATCCATGAAGAGTGCTGTTACATAGTATTGAAAACTTCTAGAAACCAGTGTTAGACATATCCCTTCTTTAGCTAGTCACTATTTTGATAGGCATTTTTATGTATGTGCATAATATTTTATCTTTGTGTATGAAAGCAAACTTTTCATATTCATAAAATGTAACATGTCTTCCCTACAGAATTATATATTTTAACTGTAGGAATTCCATTGTTTGCAAAGAAGAGTATGGATTATTTTTCTTAAAAAGTTTGAAGAAAGCGCACAATACAATTAATATATTAATGAATGTTTAATGTTGCTGTTATTCATGTTCTATGTCATTATTAATTGAAAGTTTGTCAGCTGTTTGGTTGATCAGTAATGGGATATTATAGTGTAATTGTTCTTGAAGAATGGCATGCAGTTTTGACAGAATAAAATGTGTTGGATAATTTACACTGTCAGGTCTGCAAATCTTAAACTTAACTACATACTAGGGAGAGAAGGTCCTTCATTAGACAAGAACCATATTTCTTCTATAAATAATACTTACTGCCATTTGAATATTAACTTATTTGTTCGTATCAGTGTGGAAATGATGATTAAAGCAATATTTTGTCATGTACATTTGAATGCCTTTGATGCAGCACTTAACAGTGGCATACAGATATATATAACCCTCTGACATTTCATTCTAATTTGCAGCTCTTGCTACTTTGTTGTACATGTAGATTGCCATTATAGGGTTTAAATTCAATGGTGAAAGAAAAGTCATGTTATCTGATGACTTTATATTTTATGACCATGAAAGATAGTTTACTTTTAAATGTTCACTTTTAAGAGGTAGTCAGTTTATATTTTCAGCCCTGTGATTGGCAGGCCTGCTTTGTCATACTTTGAAGTTGATTTGTTTCATAATTAACTGCACATTCCTAAACTTGCAAATATGGCTCCTGTCTTTATTTCTTCATGGCATCATTGCATTAATATTCACATAATTCAGGCCGAATGTTGTTAATTATATATCACAGACTTATCATAGCAATTGTACATCTCAAGAAAAGAAAAGGTTTTTAATGCCTTAAAAGTACCTTGGGGTGCATGGTCAGAACTGTATTCTCTATGAGTGAGTAAAGCTTTAAAATAACCACAGATCTGCATTAAAAATTTTCCATTTTCTCTGAACTTCATTTTTTTAAGTTCCAATATGCATATTTTCTGGTCACTTATTCATTACATGAACATTCATACATACCCAAAATGAAGAAAATCCACTAAACCAGAAAAGATCTAGAGAAATACACATTCAGATGCATTTCTACTATTCCATTTCTTAGCTAGGGAACACAAAAAATATGAGATGTAATATTTCATGATCAAACTGCTTTCCCAATAGTATGTATGTGAGGAAAAACTGACTTGAAAATGTAACACAGTTGAGTTGATTTGTAAAATAAGACAGGTGCATTACTTTTCTGCACTAATTTTATGTAGAGTACGTAGTGTACTTCTGCGGTATCTTAACACAAGGATTTGTATTCATGTGACAGACCTAATGCTTAAGGTAGTTTTCCTTTTAAGATGGTAAGATTGTTGCAAGTCCTGTCCTCATGCACTATGCACACGAGAATGGAGTATTTACCAGCCTTGCTTTCAGAAGCACTAACATTATGAAATTCATAATTATACATAAAATTATGAGAACTGAGAACCCATTTTATGGTAAATGTACTGTTTACTTTTGGGAAATATGCATTGCATTACCCATGTAACATGTATGTAGCCATCGAATTCAGAACTGAATTCTTTGGTTCTAATTGACTGGGTCTGTGAAACCTCACCCAGCACTTTGATGTTAGTCATTTCTCAGTCTTGCCAGCTAAGCCCCACACTAGTTTCATTACAGTTTTGGCTCTGAAAGGATAACCTTGAAATTTGCAATACTGATTACAATCTGATAGATTACAGGCATAGAAAAGGGCCTACTGGTCTGTAGGTATACTGATCCTTGTAATGAAAGTTTACAGATTGCTTTGATCCCATGAATAATTTGTTGGCATCCAGAACTAAGCCAGTAATGTATATTCCCTTAAAAGTAAGGTACCATGTTAAGAAATCACTGTTTCCTTCCTGTGGGGATTATGTGGCATAATCTGCATACACTAAATTAAGAGAACTGGCATGGCATGAATTCAAGATGCCCATGATGATAAACAATTTGACAAGTGCGCAGTCCACAATGTGTATCATACAAAGTTTTACTGAGAGTCATGGCATTATTGCATGAAAGGATACAAGGATAAACAAGTGTTTGTGAAATCATTGACTGAAAACCTGTTTATTGTTTGGTTTTTATATTTACATATATTTTTTCTAGTCAGAAGCTTGAAACAAAGCCTAGTCATTATTGAGAAATAATGTTTTATCACATGAACGTGTATTTAGTTCATACTTACAAGTTCCTGAATTCATATTTTTATATGCATTTAATTCGTTATACTAATTTATTTAATACTTTCAGCAATGTACTGAAAGTAAAATACAATCACAACATTTTGCTTTCACAAGCTACCAGCTCATAGCTGGATTCAGACAGACTGTGAATGTTCACAACGATATCTGTAGTCAGTAACTCATTTCTTTGAATGCCCTCCTTGATTTTGTTTCTCTTTTTATGACAGGAGAAACACTTTCTAGGCGATGTTACTGTGGTTGTAGTGGTGTAACTGTAACATAGTCCTTGTAGTTCAAAATCTTGCACTTGCCTCATGTACCTAAGGATCACACGTTTGACTACAAAATAACTAGCTATGACTCAATGGGCCTTTTAATTCATAACAAGATGTTACCAAGTTTCATATGGGCATCTCATCATTCCCCCTACATAGGTTTAACACTGATATTTATTAAAATAATATTTGACCAACTCTCATTATAAAGACCAATAATTACATAGATTGATGATTCACATTTTTATTAAAACTCTTTGTTAGCAAAAGAGTGATAGGGACTTACCTCTGTATATGTACATAATATTTGTATACACAAAACAGTTTAGTGTGTGCAATTGAACAAATGTATCCTGTACTTTAATCAAGGACTGGAACTTGGAATGGAATGTACCATAAACTTACGTGAAGTGAATATGCGGTGTAATTCATGTTGAGACGAGAGAGTGGCTATGTCTTTCCATAAAATATGTTTTTGTGACGGGTACTACAGTTAACTGTTTTCATAAAATGTATCATGTTGATGAATCAAGTGATGGCAAAGTGTGCTGGAAGAGGTGTGTCAAAGACAATCGCAAAGGCAATCTCTCTATTTATAAACATTTCCCTTGACTGGTTTCAAGGCAAGTGAGTACAGTATTTTGACAGCTAAAATGTAAGTCAAGCATTTAAGTTCAAGAAGTGAACTTTATATGTGTTCTAAGAATCTCAATATCCTCTTTCCTTTGAACCTACTTCCCTGTCTCCACCTTTTTCTCAAAGCACAAAACCCAGAAAGTTTCTCTTTAAATATGGAAATGTGAAGTTTTGTGTTTGTGATGTGTCCAGGCAAGCATGCAGCTTGTTCAGTGCATAGCAGATGCTGACTGTTTTTCTCTACTGATAAGTGTGTGCAGTGCGATAACTTGTTTGTTTTGTCATCAACACTATAAGAATTGTCTTCATTTTCCTGTGTGCTAAACTCATTATTTTCAGATAATTTGTCATTCATGAAAGTGATGGTTGAAAAATTGTGGATTATTTCTTAGTTTCTTTGTAACAGATGTGAACTAGATAATAATATACAGACAGTCAGAATCATACCTGCATTAGTTATTCTGCCTTCATTATCCAGTATATGATACAGCACTTCTGTCAAATATGTCAGAAGCATATCTGAACACTTCCAGTACACTGTGGACTTCATGGCTAGACCAAACACGTTTATGCAGGTTATGTGAAAATGTGTTTATAGTATTCTCTGTGAACGTGGTGAGTGCTCTACTGGCAAATAGGAAGGCTAATGAGAGTGTGAAGAAGGCTGTTGCTTGTTGGAAGGAAGTTTAGTAGTTGAGCCCAAAAACTTTTTTTCAGAAAATACAAAGACACAGCCTGTGTGGCAAATCTGATCAGCCAACACATTCTGCATATCTGTCCTATTTCGTTTCCTGTTATTGGAAATTAGGTTGGCGAGTTTAAAAGATGCTTCAGCCTAGCATTTTTTTACTCTCTTGTACAGTTCCTGAGATTCCTTAAATTTCAGTTTTCATCAGGTGTAAGGCAAATGCCAGGGTATAACTCGCAAAGACGGGGCACGGCCCACATCCTTCCCATTAGGCAATAATTTTTATGCAGTTAGTTCATCATTAATCTTAGTTTGACCATTCTGGGTTCGAATCCCAGAAAGCCAGAAATTCATGAAGGAAGATGTAAATTTATTACAAAAAAATTTGTTGTGGGTGTGGTTGAAACTGTTTTTGCAATGTGATTTAGTGGAGAGCACACAGAGGGTCAAAAAGAGGAGTATAGCAAACAATAGCACATAATCTAGCCTACACTGTAAATACACGCACATAGCGTGAATACTGCGGGTACCTAGTGTACAGTGTTTTAGACTTATCACTTCCTCCAAAACACTGCCATACAATAGACATTGCACTTCACTGATTCCCAAAGATATTTTCAATTTCATGGCACAGTACTTAAAATCGAACATGTTCAGTGTGTTTTGTAAGCAAGTCTGGCAGTTCTTTTCTTCTGTCAATGTGTTGTATCCCAATGCAGTCATCAAGGTATCTCTCCCTCACATAGAAGTGTTGCACCTCAATGTGTTTCAACTGTTTGTGATACTCCGGGTTTTTGGTTAGTTTGATGGCAGTGGCAATGTTGATGTATAGTTTTTTTTTTTTAAATGGCAAAATCAGACAACAGTTCTGACAGCAGGTGCTTCAAACAGACTAATTCTTTAGCCCCTCACTGGTTGCAATGATCTTGGCTTCAGTTTTCGAGAGAGCCGTCTCTTTTGTAGTCGCCCATGGTGAAACGTCTAGTTACCTTATGTCTTATGAAGTCAACAACACTATAAGCTTTTAGTTCGCCAGAACCACAAGTGTTCCTGAGGCCATAGTTGCTGGTTGATCGCAAGTAGCAGAAGATGCATTTAATTTTATTCTATTCCTTTTCAGCTGGTCTGTCCATGACCCGTGCAGCTTTATTGACGGCGAATGCAATGTCAGGGCACGTTGCTGCTGCGAGATACATGAGGCTGCCCACTGCCTCACAATATGGAACCTAGCCGCTGACG
>JGI20166J26741_11526474_pt1 | contig 12415 bp, 14 predicted proteins | sample TergutCu122P5_FD_26741 | JGI IMG/M metagenome (IMG submission 26741) | reverse complement strand
AAGCCCCGTGGCAATCCAGACCGCTGCCTGGATTGCCACGGGGCTTCGCCCCTCGCAATGACGGCGGAAATGTCAATGCTTAATGGCCGGCTCTATAGCCACGGTGTTCACGGCAGCGGTCTTGGGCAGACAGGCCTTGCCATGGCAGCAGTTGGCAGTGAGAAACGCAATCAGGTCGTCCATGGCGGCAAAATCGGTCGAGTAATAGATGAATCGGCTTTCCTGCCGGGCGCTGATGAGTCCGACGCGCGTCAAATGCGCCAGGTGGAAGGAGCAGGTCGCCGGCGCAAGTCCCAGAGCCTCTCCGATCAGGCTGGCGTTGATGCCATCAGGCCCCGCCTGAACGAGGAGGCGGAAGATTTCCAGACGGGATTGGTGGCCGAGGGCAGCCAGGCATTCGGCGGCCTGTATTGTTTCCATATTTCCAGTATTCTCGAAATGATGGCTGCTGTCAAGCCACCCCTCTCCGGCCGGCCGGTGGTGGTTGACCCGTATCAAGGTGTTCCGCGCTACCCTGCCGTTGAATACATTCAATCCCACACCAAGGAAATTCATGTTCCGCATTTCCCAAATCATGCAGGAAATCGCCGCGCCGACGCCGCTCGGCCCGAAGCGCAATCCGCCGGGGCCGGTGGTGATCTGGAACCTGATCCGGCGCTGCAACCTGACCTGCAAGCACTGCTATTCCATCTCCGCCGACACGCATTTCCCCGGCGAACTGACGACCGCGCAGGTCGCCACGGTGATGGACGACCTGAAAGCCTTTGGCGTGCCGGTGCTGATTCTCTCCGGCGGCGAACCGCTGCTGCACCCGGATATTTATGACATCGCCAAACGAGCCAGGAGCATGGGCTTCTATGTCGCGCTGTCGTCCAACGGCACGTTGATCGACGAGGACAACATCGGGCGCATCGCCGAGTGCGACTTCAATTACGTCGGCGTCTCGCTCGACGGCCTGGGCGCGACGCACGACAAGTTCCGCCGGCAGGGCGGCGCTTTCGCCGCCTCGCTCAAGGGCATCCGCCTGTGCCGCGATCGCGGCCTGAAAATCGGCGTGCGCTTCACGCTGACCCAGGACAATGCCCACGATTTGCCGGGCCTCTTGAAACTGGTCGAGGACGAGGGCATAGCCCGCTTCTATTTCTCGCACCTGAACTACGCCGGGCGCGGCAACAAGAATCGCCGGGATGACGCCCGCCACCAGTTGACCCGGCAGGCGATGGATCTGCTTTTCGAGACCTGTTGGGACCATCAACAGCGCGGACTGGAGAAGGAATTCACCACCGGCAACAACGATGCCGACGGGGTTTATTTCCTGCACTGGGTGCGCCGCCGCTTTCCCGAGCGGGCGGCGCATGTCGAGGCCAAGCTGCGCCAGTGGGGCGGCAACGCCTCCGGGGTCAATGTCGCCAACATCGACAATCTCGGCAATGTGCATCCCGACACGATGTGGTGGCATCACACGCTGGGCAACGTTCTGGCCCGGCCCTTCTCGCAGATCTGGCCGGATACGACCGATCCGCTGATGGCCGGGCTGAAAACCCATCCGCGCCCGGTCAAGGGCCGTTGCGGCGCTTGCGCCTGGCTGGCGATCTGCAACGGCAACACCCGCGTCCGCGCCCTGCAACTGACCGGCGACGCCTGGGCCGAAGATCCGGGCTGCTATCTTTCCGACGAGGAAATCGCATGATGAAGTGGAACATCCTGATTCCGACCGGCCTGGCGGCCTGTTTTCTGCTGACGATGGCCGATCTGGCCCGGGCCGCCGAACCGCCAGCCGCTTACCAGCAACATTGCGTTGCCTGTCACGGCGAGGCGCGGCTGGGCGGCATCGGCCCGGCGCTGCTGCCGGAGAATCTGGGCCGTCTGCGCAAGGCCGAGGCCGAGCAGGTCATCCGCGAAGGCCGCCCGGCAACGCAGATGCAAGGCCTGGGCAGCCAGTTGTCGGCGGCGGAGATCAAGGCCCTGGTGGATTACATCTACACCCCGATCCAGCCGATGCCGGCCTGGGGCGAGGCGGAAATCACCGCCTCGCGCATCGTCCACGAAACCAGCAAATTGCCCGACACGCCGGTGTTCGCGGCCGACCCGCTCAACCTCTTCGTCGTCGTCGAAAGCGGCGACCACCATGTGTCGATCCTCGATGGCGACAAGCTGGAGCCGATCTACCGCTTCCCCTCGCGCTTCGCCCTGCACGGCGGGCCGAAATTCACGCCGGATGGCCGCTACGTCTTTTTCGCCTCGCGCGACGGCTGGATCACCAAGTTCGACCTGTGGAACCTCAAGGTCATCGCCGAAGCGCGCGCCGGCATCAACACGCGCAACGCCGCGGTATCGGGCGATGGCCAATGGATCGCGGTGGCCAACTACCTGCCGCACAACCTGGTCATTCTCGACGCCGACCTCAAGCTGAAAAAAATCCTGCCGGCCACCGACAAGGACGGCAAGATCAGTTCCCGCGTCTCGGCCGTCTACGACGCCTCGCCGCGCCAGAGCTTCGTCGCCGCCCTGAAGGACGTGAAGGAATTGTGGGAAGTCTCCTACAACCCGAAGGCGCCGGACATCCCGGCTGGCATGATCCACGACTTCAAGTACCGCGAAGGCGCCTTCATCGAAGGCTTCCTCAATCCGCAGCGCAGCCCGCTTGACGATTACCTCGACGACTTCTACTTCACCCAGGATTACACCGAAGTCATGGGCGCCTCGCGCAACGACGCCAGGAGCGCGGTCAGCGGCCAGGTGGTCAATCTCGACGCGCGCAAGAAAATCGCCGACCTCGAACTACCCGGCATGCCCCACCTCGGCTCCGGCATCAGTTGGACCTGGAAGGACGAAACCGGGCGGGAACGGACGGTGATGGCGACGCCCAACCTCAACGAGGGCGTGGTCAGCATCATCGACATGGCCGACTGGAAAACCATCAAGCAGATCAAGACCCGCGGCCCCGGCTTCTTCATGCGCAGCCACGAAAACAGCCGCTACGCCTGGGTCGATTCCATGATGAGCCGCGAATTCAAGGACACCATGCAACTGATCGACAAAGAAACCCTCGAAATCGCCGCCGAACTTCGCCCCGAACCGGGCAAAACCTTCGCCCACGTCGAATTCACCCGCGACGGCAAATACGTGCTCGCCAGCCTGATGGAAATGGACGGCGCGCTGATCATTTACGACGCGCAAACGCTGAAGGAAGTGAAACGCCTGCCGATGAAGAAACCGGTCGGCAAGTACAACGTGTGGAATAAAATCACCAAGTCCGAGGGAACCAGCCATTGAGCGGGTTTGAGCAGCTAAAGCAATAGTTGCTCTTTTTTGCTCATTTGTATATATTTTGAGCATGTCAAGAGCAATGGTCAGCATTCACGAAGCCGCCGAGTTTCTGGGCGTTGCGGTACAAACACTGCGGCGTTGGGAACGCGAAGGCAAGCTCGTCGCCCATGAGCGCACACCCGGCGGGCGGCGGCGCTACGACTTGGCACGATTGCGCCCCGAACAATTTCATGCACCCGATGGAGAGCGGCGCACGGTTGCCTATGCCCGCGTATCCAGCCACGACCAGAAAGACGACCTGGAGCGCCAGAAACAGGTGCTGGAGTTGTACTGCGCTCGTCAAGGCTGGACATTCGAGGTGGTGGCCGATCTGGGTTCGGGCATGAACTACCACAAGAAAGGCTTGAAGCGTCTGCTCGATGCCATCGTCGAAGGGAGAATCGGACGCTTGGTACTCACCCACAAAGACCGTCTGCTGCGCTTTGGCGCAGAACTGGTGTTTGCCATCTGCGAAGCCAAAGGTGTTGAGGTCGTCATTCTCAACCAGGGCGAGGACACGACTTTTGAGGAAGACTTGGCCAAGGACGTGCTGGAAATCATCACCGTATTCAGCGCCCGTCTGTACGGTAGCCGTTCGCGCAAGAACCAGAAACTGCTCGACGGTGTGCGGCAAGCGGTGGAGAATGTTTCATGCTGATCGCCCACCGCATCGCGCTCGATCCCAATGATGTACAGGCCACGTATCTGGCCCGTGCAGCGGGTACGGCACGGTTTGCTTATAACTGGGCGCTGGCTGAATGGAAGAAGCAATACGAAGCATGGAAGGCGGACAACCACCAGCCCAAGCCATCGCAGGCCGCGTTGCGCCGCCAGTTGAACGCCATCAAACGCGAACAGTTTCCGTGGATGCTCGAAGTCACCAAGAATGCGCCGCAAATGGCGATCATCCAGTTGGGCCAGGCGTTCCAGAACTTCTTTGCCGGTCGCGCCCGCTATCCGCAATTTCGCAAAAAGGGCGTACATGACCGCTTTACGATCACCAACGATCAATTCAGCCTCGACGCTTCACGCATTCGCATCCCCAATCTTGGCTGGGTGCGCATGCGCGAGACGTTGCGCTTTGCCGGCAAGATCATGTCAGCCACGGTGTCCCGTGTGGCTGATAAATGGTTTGTCAGCATCGTTGTGGACACCCCGGATGATTCGCATTTGCCCCAAGCTGAAAACCAAGGCGCGGTGGGTGTGGATTTGGGTGTCTCGGCACTGGCCACGCTCTCGACGGGAGAGACGATCACAGGGCCAAAACCTCACAAGGCGTTGTTGGCACGCTTGCAGCGGCTCTCACGCAGTTTGAGCCGTAAGGTCAAAGGATCGGCGAACCGCAAGAAGGCCAAGGGCAAACTGGCCCGGCTGCATGCCCGTATCGCCAGCATTCGCGGTGATGCGCTGCACAAGCTGAGCACGGACTTGACACGCCGGTTTCACACCATCGGCATCGAGGATTTGAATGTCTCGGGCATGGTCAAAAATCGCCACCTTGCACGTTCGATTGCCGATATGGGCTTCTTCGAGTTTCGGCGGCAGCTGGAATACAAGGCGGCGATGCGTGGCGGGCAAGTCCAGGTGGCTGACAGGTTCTTTGCCAGTAGCAAGACCTGTTCGGGTTGCGCACACAAACTGGAGAGCCTGCCGCTGGCTGTGCGCGAATGGACGTGTCCGGCTTGTGGCGCGAACCATGACCGCGACGTGAACGCCGCAATCAATTTGAAAAACATGGCCGTGAGTTCCACGGTTGCAGCCTGTGGAGAGGAGGGCGCTGGCCGTGCTCGCAAGAGCGCGGTGAAACCGGCCTCGGTGAAGCAGGAAGTCAGCTTTGTTCCTGTTTGAACAGGAATGAGCAAGTCTGATGGAACGGTGGATGCCATGCGCGTGTTCTCCGTGATTGAAGTGAAAACGCCTCCCTCCAAGCTGCCATCTTTGCCGCTCGAAAGACTGTGCAGTCTGCGTTTTTCGCTTTTCGCCAGAATTTGGCATTTCGCAACAGCATGTCTTACACTCTGCACACCATGAACCCAAATCATCAGGCGCAATCGACCAGCAGTAAACTGGTCGGCATCGCTACCAGCACTGAGGCCGCAAGTATCGGGTTGCTGGTAGCGATTGATGACACGGTGGACGCTTTACAGGGCATTGCTTCGGTGATGCGGGGTTTTTCCAGCATGATTGCCGGCTATGGTGAGTCTATCCGCACATTGACTGTCGCTGCTGGCGAGTACATTGATGCCGATGGCGTTGCTGTTGACGCGATGGCAAGCGCGGCGGATGCGCTGAAGCGCATGCTGACCCGGCTGGTTGTACTGCGTTCTTCAATCGACAGGGATACCCGGTTAAAACAGCACCACGGCGAGGCGTTGCATGATGCTTATGACGCGGCTATCAGCGAAGTCGCTGAACTCGTCGAGACACTTCTTGACACGCGCGCGGCCGTTATCACGCATGACTTGGCAGCCGAACCGCGCGACGGTCGGGTGTTCCGCTCCGCTGAAGATTTGATTGCCGATCTGCGCAATCCGCAATGACCATCACCGGCGCAGGCGGGGTTACGGTTTTCTCGTGGCGGCGGTCAAAAACATTCCACCGCGAATACAGCAAACTGCCCTACGACCTTTGCGTTCAGGTCGACCAGAAGTTGCAAGACTTGCTCAGGTCACCGTTTCCGCCCGGACTGCGGTTCGAGAAGCTGAAGGGTTATTCCGACCCCGACATCTACACCATTCACGTTACCGGCAACTACAAGATTTCATTTGAAATTCGCGACGGTAACAATGCGTGGCTCAGGCGCGTTGCGAATCACGACGATATTGACCGGTCGCCCTGAGCGCCTGGGCGATTTATTAACCTGGCAATCAAATTTCCATGCTTGTTGCCCCCCACTCTGGCCCGCCCAGTGCTCGCCTTGCATGGCTCGCCCGCTCAGGCGGCGCAAAGCGGTGCTTTGCGAAACCCCGCCTTCGCCCCCCGCAAGCAGGGGAGGGAACGAGGCTCCTTCCCCCCGCTCGCGGGGGAAGGTTGGGATGGGGGGAGCAATGTCATCTGTTTGACTGCCGGGTTAATAACTTGAATGTCATGACTTGATTTCGAAGGCGCCCAGTTCGTTACTCCGCTATTCCCAAGCGGTGTGAAGTCAGGCTGTCTGATTTTTGCCGCTGTTTTTCCGTTGAAAATCGCTCGTGCCCCGCCTCATCCTCTTCAACAAACCCTACGGCGTTCTCAGCCAATTTACGCCGGAAGGCCGGTGGCGGGGGCTGGCCGAGTTCATTCCGCAGAAGGACGTCTACGTTGCCGGCCGTCTCGACGCCGATAGCGAGGGCTTGCTGCTGTTGACCGACGATGGCCGCTTGCAGGCGCAGATCGCCGAGCCTCGGTACAAGCTGGAAAAGACCTATTGGGCGCAGGTCGAGGGCATTCCCGACGAGCCATCGCTGGATCGGCTGCGCGCCGGCATCCGGCTCTCCGATTTCACCGCCCGGCCGGCGCGGGTGCGGCGGATCGACGAACCGGCCGGGCTGTGGCCACGCGATCCGCCGATTCGTTATCGGGCGGCGATTCCGACCTGCTGGCTGGAAATCCGCATCGGCGAGGGCAAGAATCGCCAGGTGCGGCGCATGGGCGCGGCAATCGGTTATCCTGTGCTGCGCCTGGTGCGGGCGGCGATTGGAACGCTGTCGGTGGCCGGGCTGGGTCTGGGCGAATGGCGCCAGATCGCAGGCGATATTCATACACTCCGGGGAACATGACATGAAGAAACGTACCGTGCTGGCCGCTTTGATCGCGCTCGCCGCCAGCCTGATCGGCGCTGCCGCCTGGGCGCAGGCGACGCTGCCGATGATCGAGTTGACGGCCGGCTTTTACCGCATCGAGGCCGAAGTGGCGGCCACCGACGGCAACCGCCAGATCGGCCTGATGAACCGCCAGGCGATGCCGCCGCAGCACGGCATGCTGTTCGTTTTTACTGAGGAAAACACGCATTGCATGTGGATGCGCAACACGCTGTTGCCGCTGTCGGTGGCCTTCATCGACGCCGAAGGCCGCATCCTCAACATCGAGGAGATGCAGCCGCAAACTGAGGACAACCACTGCGCCCGCCGTCCGGCCCGCTATGCGCTGGAAATGAACGCCGGCTGGTTCGCCAAACGCGGCATCGCGCCCGGCAGCAAGCTGCGCGGCCTCGAACACGCGCCGCGTCCGCGGTGAAGCGCCGCGGGATCATTCTGCTTGGCGCGACAGGACGAGGCTCAAGACGACCGAACCGAAGATGACGATGCCGACGATGGCCAGCGACCACTGGATCGGCATGTGAAACCACGGCGCGGCGAGCATCTTGCCGCCGATGAAGGTGAGCACGATGGCCAGACCGTATTTGAGCAGGTTGAAGCGGTCGGCCATGTCGGCAAGCACGAAATACAGGGCGCGCAGGCCCATGATGGCGAAGATGTTCGAGGTGAACACGATGAACGGGTCGGTGGTCACCGCGAAAATGGCGGGGATGCTGTCGACGGCAAAAATGACGTCGCTGGCTTCGATGACGAGCAGCACCAGGAACATCGGCGTCGCCCAGCGGATGCCATCGCGGTGGATGAAGAAGGCTTCGCCGTGGAATTCTCGGGTGATGCGCAGATGGCCGCGCAGCCAGCGCAGCAGCGGGTTCTGGTCGAGATCCGGCTCGGCCTCGGCGACGACCAGCATCTTGATGCCGGTGAAGACCAGAAAAGCGCCAAAGACGTACAGCAGCCAGGTGAATTGCGACACCAGCCAGACGCCGCCGAGAATCATCGCCGCGCGCATGACGAGCGCGCCGAGCACGCCATAGAGCAGCACCCGCCGCTGCAATTCGGGCGGCACCGCGAAATAGCCAAAGATCATCACAAAGACGAACATGTTGTCGACCGACAGCGACTGCTCGATCAGATAGCCGGCGAGAAATTCCAGCGTCTTGTGCTGGGCGATCTCCGCCCCCAGCGTGTCGTTCAGATACCACCACAGCAAGCCGGCGAAGGCGAACGCCAGACAGGCCCAGGCAACCACCCAGGCCAGCGCCTCGCGCAGCGAAACCCGATGCGCCCGGCGGCCGCCGAAAACAAACAGATCGAGCGCCAGCATGGCCAGGATGAAAACGATGAAACCGGCCCACATGGGGCCGGAGGCGAAATGGTCGGCGGGAAGATGATTCATCGGGGAAAACTGACTCACGTCAGCCCAAAACATTCAATCGCTATATTGATCGGCGATATTCACGAAGGTGGAGAAATTCTCGACAAAGGCCGTCACCAGATCGGGATCGAAATGCTGGCCCTGGCCTTCGACGATGATCCGGCGCGCTTCTTCGGGAGAAAAGGCGGGTTTGTAGACGCGCTTGCAGATCAGCGCGTCGAAGACATCGGCCAGCGCCATCAGGCGGGCCGAGATGGGAATGGCGTCGCCGGCCAGACCGTCGGGGTAGCCGCTGCCGTCCCATTTTTCATGGTGGTGGTGGGCGATTTCCTTGGCGATGGCGAGGAATTCGACCTTGCGCTCGGCGTCGGCTTCGGCCTTGGCGATGGCGCGGCTGCCGAGTTCGGCGTGGGTTTTCATGATGGCCCACTCATCCGGCGTCAGCTTGCCCGGTTTGAGCAGGACATGATCGGGAATGCCGACCTTGCCGATGTCGTGCAGCGGGGCCGATTGGGCCAGCGCATCGATGGTGCGCTGGTCGAGGTAGTGGGCGAAGCGCGGATGGTGGCGCAGCAGGGTGGCCAGGGTGCGCACGTATTCCTGGGTGCGCAGCAGGTGGTTGCCGGTTTCCGGGTCGCGCGTCTCGGCTAGGCGGGCCAGGGCGTGGATGCTGATCTTCTGGATCAACAGGTTTTCTTCCATGCGCCGGGCGACTTCGGCTTCGAGATAGCTGTTCTGGTCGCTGAGGATGTCGCGCGCCCGTTTCAGTTCCAGTTGCGTGCGCACGCGGGCCAGCACGATGGCCGGGCGGATCGGCTTGGTGATGTAGTCGACGGCGCCGTGGTCGAGGCCGTATTCCTCATCCTGGGTGCCGTCCATGGCGGTGACGAAGATGACCGGAATGTTTTGCGTCGCGGGGCTGGCGCGCAGTTCTTCGAGAACGGCCAAGCCATCCATTTCCGGCATCATCACGTCGAGCAGGATCAGGTCGGGCGTCGGCTGGCCGTGCGCGATCTGGATCGCGCGCCGTCCCGAATTGGCTGCCCGGACGCGGTAGTCGCGTTGCAGCAATTCACCGAGCACGCTGAGATTTTCCGGCGTGTCGTCGACAATCAGGATGGTCGGTTGCGGGTCTGCCATGCGCTTTCTCCAATCGCCGCACGCGGGCGATGATCTTTGGATTATCGCCGGACGGCGGGAATATTGCCACCGCCCGCGTTCAGTCGACGCTTCGGCCAACGATCCGGCCGTAAGCGGCGAAGCGGCGCGGGTCGATGCGGCCGGCGGCAAGCGCCGCGGTCAGGGCGCAATCCGGCTCGCGGTCGTGGCGGCAGTCGCGGAAGCGGCACTGGCCGAGCAGTGGGCGGAATTCGGGGAAAGCCATCTCGATCTCGGCCCGCCCGAGATGGCCGAGGCCGAATTCCTGCAAACCCGGCGAGTCGATCAGGGCGCTGGCGGCGTCGAGCCGGTAGAGGCTGGCGTGGGTCGTCGTGTGCTTGCCGGAGTCGAGGGCCAGCGAGATTTCGCGGGTAGCGGCCCTGGCCTCTGGTACCAGGGCGTTGATGAGCGTCGATTTGCCCATGCCCGATTGGCCGACCAGCACGCTGACGCGCCCCAAGAGCGCCGGGCGCAGGTCTTCGGCGTGGTCGCGGGCGCACAGTTCGAGGATGCGGTAGCCGAGGCCGGCGAAAACGGCGAGACGGTCGCGGGCGGCAGGGAGGCGATCAGACAGGTCGCACTTGTTGAGCACGATCAGAATCTCGATGCCGGCGCTCTCGCCGGCCACCAGGGCGCGCGTCACCAGTTCGTCGGAAAAAGCCGGTTCGGTGGCGACGACGACGATCAGCAAATCGACGTTGGCGGCAATCAGTTTCTGGCGCACCTCGTTGGAGCGATAGAGCAAGCTGCGGCGCGGCCGGATCGCCTCGATCACGCCCTGATCGGCGGCGGTTTGCTGGATGTCGACGTCATCGCCGCAAGCCACCTCGCTTTTCTTGCCGCGCGGGAAGCAGGACAAACGGCGGCCATCCGGCAATTCGACCCCGTACTGGCGGCCGTGGGCGGCGACGACGCGGCCTTGCATCAGGCGAGCATCTGCAACCGGGCAATGCGCTGCGCCGCCGGCGGATGCGAGTCGTAAAAGGCGGAATACAGCGGATCGGGCGTCAGCGTCGCCGCGTTGTCCTCGTACAGCTTGACCAGGGCGCGGATCAGATCGGCGGCAGCGGCGTGTTCGGCGGCCCAGGCGTCGGCCTCGAATTCATGACGGCGCGACAACTGGCTGAACAGCGGACTGAGCGGCAAGGTGAACACCGGCACGACGAGGAAGAACAGGATCAGCGCCAGCGCCGCGTTTTGTCCAGCACTCTGCGCCGGCACGCCAAGACCGGCATAAAACCACGGGCTGTCGATCAACTGGCCGAGCAGCCAGAGAAAAACCAGCGAACCGGCGAACAGGAAAACGATGCTCTGAATGATGTGCTTCTTGCGGAAATGCCCCAACTCGTGCGCCAGCACCGCCTCGATTTCATCCGGCGTCAAACGCTCGAGCAGCGTGTCGAAAAAAACGATGCGCTTGTTGTTGCCGAAGCCGGTGAAATAGGCGTTGCCGTGGCTGGAGCGCTTCGAGCCATCCATCACGAACAGGCCGGAAGCATGGAAGCCGCAGCGGGCGAGCAGGGCCTCGATGCGGCGGCGCGTTTCACCCTCGGCGAGCGGGGTGAATGTGTTGAACAGCGGCGCGATCCAGGTCGGGTAGACGAACAGCAGCAGCAAGTTGAAGCCGGCCCAGAACAGCCACACCCAGAACCACCAGGCCGCGCCCATGACGTTCATCAGCCACAGCACCACGGCGATCAGCGGCGCGCCGATACACAGCCCGAGCAGCGCCTGCTTGGCGAGATCGATGCAGAACAGGGCCAGCGTCATGCGATTGAAGCCGTAGCGGGCTTCGATGACGAACTGGCGGTAGAGCGAAAACGGCAAATCGACGAGGGCGGAAATGAGCAGCAGGCTGAAAATCATCGCCAGGCCATAGGCGATGCCGTCGAGGCGAGCCAACCACCATTCATGCAGCCAGGCGATGCCGCCGCCCAGCGTCAGGGCAAGCAACAGACTGGCGTCGAGCAAGGCGGCGGCGAGGCTCACTCGGCAGCGGTCGATGGTGTAATCGGCGGCCTTCTGGTGCGCAGCAAGCGGAATGCGCTCGACGAAATCGGCCGGCACCGCCGCGCGATGCGCGCCGATGTGGCGGATATGACGCCAGACCAGCCACAGGCGAAGGCCCAGGGTAAGCGTGACGGCAGCGAGAAAGACGAGGCTGAAAGGAGAAATCAAGGTCAAGGGTCTGTGAGAAAATCGGGGCTTTTCGGAATTCGGGCGATTATATGGCAGGCACCGCAAACAACCTCGTCTGGCTGGACATGGAAATGACCGGCCTCAACCCGGATGGCGATCGCATCATCGAAATGGCCATGGTGGTCACCAACTCGGCGCTGGAACTGGTCGCCGAATCGCCCGCCTGGGTAGTGCATCAATCCGACGAGACCCTGGCCGGCATGGATGAGTGGAACCAGAAAACGCACGGCCGCTCCGGCCTGATCGACAAGGTGCGCGCCTCGACCACCGGCGAGGCCGAAGTCGAAGCGGCGGCCCTGGAATTTCTGCGCAAATACTCGGGCAAGGGCCATTCACCGATGTGCGGCAACTCCATCGGCCAGGACCGCCGCTTCATGGCCCGCTACATGCCCGAACTCGAAGCCTTCTTCCACTACCGCAACCTCGACGTCAGCACCCTCAAGGAACTGTGCAAGCGCTGGCAACCGGAGATTTACAAGGGCTTCAAGAAAAAAGGCCGGCACACGGCGCTGGCCGACATCTACGAATCCATCGACGAACTGAAATACTACCGCGAGCACTTCCTCAAGATCTGAGC
>JGI20166J26741_11526363_pt1 | contig 12418 bp, 7 predicted proteins | sample TergutCu122P5_FD_26741 | JGI IMG/M metagenome (IMG submission 26741) | reverse complement strand
AATTTTCCAGCCTATGAGGATTAATTCTGTACCAGATGTCAAATGCTTTTGTAATAATAAAAATGTGTTACATGCACAATCAATGGTATGACATTTCGTGTGCCAACCTGTATATCCAGTACTAATAACCACAGAAGTTGACATGCCTAAACTGCTTAAAAAATACAAGTGTATCCACATATCTACAGATTCATGTACCTCAAACCTATTACAGTACTGTGAAAGGGAGGTGCAACTTTACAGTAACTAAGGTGCCTGGCTGTGGACTAAACTGGGGCTTTAAGTACAGGCTGCAGGCTTGACATATCGGAAAATGTCCCACAAAACTCAATTGATTGTTTTTAATGTGCTAGTGGCCTCTGTTTATATACTCAGGACTTAAGTATGCAAAGCGACAAACTTCAGCCTTGCTGTCAGTTCAACCTGTGAGCTAAAGTTTATTGACCAAGTGGCCCACTTTTGAAAAGTTTGGCCACCGTGGGAGACTTACCCTTACAAAGCATGACACTCCTCAATCCATCTATCATATACCAACAGTATATGTGTTTGCCTTCATCTACCCTGTAAAGTCTTGGAAGCATAATCTTTAGGTATCCAAAATGGCATATTAATACTGATACATTATTAATGATCTAGTGTTTGGGTTCAAACTGTCTGATCAGTGTGAAGTTAAACATTGTACCCATCTACCAAACTATAGAGTGTATCATCGTAAAATACAACAATTATTAATATTCACAGCCACAAAAGCCTGATCTTTTAATAAAAGTGTTTAATTTTGTGGATATAAACCTTCATTTTCATTCTGTCATTCTGATGTTGGTGTGGGCTTCACAAATTAAGACAATATGCCTTGAACATCTTGACAGTGCACCTGTCTTGCTCCTGTTAATGTCTGTAGTTACTGCAATGGACACCAGTACTGCCAGCCAGTTCATGATTCCACTAGGTAGTACAGTTCTGAATACAGAAACCAGTGACAGCTTCCTTCACACTTACACAAAATCACTCAGAAATGTTAAATGTACGTGTATTTTTGAAGCAACTCTGATGATATGATATGCAGCATAACAGCCATGATATGGTGTCACATGGTGAAATGTCCTGAAAACTCTAATAGAGCAAAAGAGAAAACAAAAATTCTGTTCCCGTACTGTTGAAGACAGTTGTAATATATAATATTTTTGTTTTAATTTTCAAAATACCATGCAGTGAAGTAGTTGTGGCACCTGATGGCAGCACTGGTGTTCACTGTTGTTACGAAGCATTGAGTTACAAGTTGTGTGCTGAGCAGTCTGGCTCCAGTCTGCCAATGAGCATGCACAAATAGCACAAGTGCAATGTTCTATGAAGAAAGATTAATGTATGTTACTTCTAAGTTAATATCCAACTTGTTTAAGCAAGAAGTGTTTTGATTCCAGCTTAAAGATTTTTGCAAAGGAATTTTCAATCCATTTTGGTGACTCTTCAAGTCTTGACAAATCTTAATGATTCTCCCTAGCCAAGCAGCTTCAGGATTATATAGCCACCAACATTAACAATGTAGGGGTACTTTTAACTTCTGAAACCAACTGCACTGCACAAATTATTCACAGAACATTACACATTGATACATGAATGCTTTCTATCTCTTTTCTTGGCCAAATATAACCAAACTCTATCACCAAAACATACCTTCCAAAGGTACATTTTATATCTGTTCACCTGTATGCTGTTACCTTTTCACACAGCTCTTCATCTTGAGGTTTCCCATGAAACATTCTGTAGTGTTGTTTCCCAACCTGATTCAGACAAAAAATGTTTATTCTCTGCCAAAAATGAAGTCAGGTGGAAACATACAGCAAAAACAAAATTACCAGGAATTTCAGTAACATGTACATGAATTTATGAATGGATCACTGTCCAGAAGCAAGAGAACAGTTTCATCTGATGGGACCAAAATAGTTACCTTCATTCACTACACATGTATCAGTAAACCCACTGGCAAATGCCTGATGTGTGTCAACATCACCAAAAGAAACATAATCATTTTGAGGCTGCAGACAATACAGCAGCAGCAAACATGCTTTTAGAATAACCCTGCTTTTACCTAAAGACAGAAGCACAGCTAGCTCCTGAAACATGTTTCTTTAACAGATGATGGAAATGTTAAATATATCTGGTCAAGCAGTATTTTGTTCCAAATGATATATACAGAAAATTTCACTCACAAGGTCATGGAATGAATCATCACATGCTCAGTGACAGACTGGGAACATTTGAATATGATAATGGTAGTCATATTGCTACACTTACAAACAACATGAATACAAAACTGTGATTTAAATTTCGGATTTTTAAATTGGCACCGAATCCAGTTATAAGACAAAAGTCATTAAAATGATACCTTAATATTTTCTTACCCATTTACATAAACTCATCTTCTCAATAACCAACTACTGGTGTTACAGACCTTAACCCTTATAGTTCAGCCACCAAAGTTTCCAACAGTCTAAAAAAAGAACTGAAAAGTCAGATTTTTAAAATGTGCATTAGAACTGAATATTTCAGATGAAACTGAAAGGCTGTGATGGAATGAGCATCTATGCTAAGATGGGAGACAACAAATGTGTACAGAGTTTTGGTGCAGAAAAATCTTGGGAGGGCAACATAAATATGGCTCATAGTAAAGGATGATGTATGGATGAAACCGGTTCAGGATTGTTTGCAAATGGCGGGCTTTTGTATTAGGAATACTGAACATCTGATTTTACTGCTATAAGCCATGCCAGACACTGATTTTTCCTTTTGTTCCTATGTCAAACTTACATTTCTGTTTGTCACTTAGGTAATTTATGGTTCATATGTTGGCTATCTAAGATTATTTTCTGTGATTTGGTAAGGAATATGATTCACCTCATGGGTTTTAAGTTTTAACAGATACGAATATCAATGAGGGTAGTGTGATGAGGTTTAATGATTTACTGATGAAATGGCTACATGCCAAAATGGATATCAGTGTCTCTGGCTATCAATAGGAAATTCTAAACATGCTGTCTTTGAAATACCATATGACACACTTTAATAACACTGTATGAGGATGTATACCACTTTCAGTGTTCCTGATTGAATATTTTAGATGCAAAGTTTTATACTAAACCCTTGCATTTACTTTAAACTCTGTTGTTTATGGTCAGTGTGAGTATACCTTACAAGATCAGTTGTTAACTGGAGGAGTTCAAACTTTCCTCAAGTTCCCTGAAGCTTCTTCCATGATTTCTGGAAAGGTAGCACATGTTAAAATTACTTCTGTGTTCTTACTCAATTCAGTCCTCCAGCCAGTTACATCAATAGGTGAGACCAAATCAGATACTTGTGATCCTATTTTTCAGTTCATGGTACAGAAGGGGACTTGAGGAGCCTTAGTTCATAACCTAGTGGGCCTGGAATACATTCTTACTGACCATCGCTCTTTTATGCATGGCCCACTGTATATTTATTGCTGAAGACTAAACATGGGGTGTAGACACCTGGACTAGACAGTACTCAGGCAGAGCTCTGAAGCTTAGAAGTGACAACTTACTCAGCTGGGACAGAAGTTACTTGATTTTATTTGGAAGGAAGAAAACAATACCCAATGAGTGGAAGATTGGTATAATCTGCCCATTACAAATGAAAGGTGACCTGATGAAATGTACAATTCTTAGGGGCATAATTCTGCTGAATAACGTTCACCATAGAACAGGCCACAAAGGCCCAAATGGGGAGTAGAGGTTTAACACTACTCTTTCTTTAACTTTGGCACTAGATCAGGGTGGGTGATCAATGCCATGCCCCAGCTGCTTTACCCCTAGGAAAGAGACCCAGCAGCCATTGTACAGGAGGTGGGTGGGCCCCAGGGCCAGTCCCAATGGATGTGGAAGATCTGCCCCCACCAGGATTCAATTCCTGGACGTCAAGTGTGTAGGGAGATGCTATACTGATTACACTATCCCAGCCCACATAACTCTGCTGAATGTCACAGTATACACATTAAGACAATCCTTTAGAGTACACTAGTGAATATACCACTGACACCCATCATCTATACATTGACTTTTCTACAGTATATGATAGCATGAACAGATGACAATTAATAGCTGCAATGGAAGAGTTTGGAATACCTGTAAGAGTGGTGAAAGCAACAATTTAAGACTGTCAATATCAGGTAGAGGTGCAGGCTGGTTTTTCAGATCCCCTAGAAATCAGAGGGGCACATGGTGGCGTAGTGGTTAAGGCACTATGCTACAAACAGGCAGGTCACGGGTTCGATTCCCGATGGTGTTATTGGAATTTTTCAGTGATATAATCCTTCCGGTCGCACTATGGCCCTGGGGTCGACTGAGCCTCTAACAGAAATGAGTACCAGGCGTATTTCCTGGGGGTAAAGGCGACCAGTGCATAAGGTTGACAACCTTATTGCAATCCTGTGCTGTTGTCATGAAATCTGGGAACCTTAACTTCCTGGAACCCTCTGGGCCACTCCAGGCATGTAACGGGACTGCTTTACCTTACCTAGAAATCAAACAAGATGTACAGTATTCTATAAATCCATACAGTAATTTGAATTTTTTGATGATACAGGCACAATTGGTAGATCAAAGGAAATATAAAAAAATCTTTTAGAGAATTAAAAACTGCAGCTAATGAAATGAGATTAAATGCAAATTAAGAAAACAATAAAAACATGATAGTCAAAAGGAAAGGGAAAGTAAACGATGGTTGTGCTGATCACTGAAACTATGGAAGAGAAATTTCAGAGAGTACACAGATTTGTATCCCTGCGCTCACTAGTTAATAACACACTGACATGCAGGAAGTAATTAGCAGACAAATGCGGAATGCGTGGAAATATTATGGACTACAGAGGCACTGTAAATCATGATTGCTTGCTTGTGAAATGAAGATCAGAATGTACAAAGCCCTCAGACCCATTCTGGCATATGGAAGTGAAACATGGGCATTAACACAATCAGCTGAATTATGACTGTGTACCTTTGTAAGGAAAGTATTATGTAAATGATACAGTCCAGTGCACCAGAGAGGAGAATGGAGGATAAGGTACAAACTGTAAGCATGCCAGTTTTCCTGGTCACCAGTCATTATTAGCATGATTAAAATGGGAAGGCTACAATGGGCAGGGCATTTAGAAAGAATGAGAAATAATGAAACAACTCAAAACAGTCACTGATTTCAGACTCAAAGGAAGAAATACGGCAGGGAAACCTGACTTTTAGGGCAGGACATTAAGGTTATATCTCTTATAATGCCTATTCATGATGTTATTTCAGTTTATCTAACTGATCTAGTTGCTATAAGGGTTAAGGCAAATCATTCACACAACAACCTTTGAAGTGAAGAAGGTTCAAATTATTTCATGTTCTCTTTTGTAAATGTACAACACAATGCTCTAAATAATTCATTACTTGCTGGAGGGAGCTACTTATGACACCCACCTGTGAAAGATTCAGAAACACTTCTCCACTTTATAAGGTACACCTACAAATGGAAATTACACAGTCATAAACCTGGTGTTTGCAAGTGAAAGGACCACTGCTCAACACAGCACCCACTGTGACTCAGTGAATCAACAGTAAGCACAGCAGTGTTATTGTGACAAACAGTGACGCAGTGCGCACAGCTGCCACGTTTCCTTCGTGTTCAATTACAGTGTAGCGCAGTTCCTCGCGAACTTCCTCAGTCTCAATTTGCAAATGTTGTTCCCTGGTGTCAGGTGGTTCCTGAAAACTGGTACCATTGATATTAACTTGCTCAGAACGTGACTGGATCACGGAACCACCAAGCTTGCCTGCAACGACAGCAACAGAATATGCTTGTAACAAACAAGAGCACTGCAAATTAATATAAAATTAATGGAATATTATTTCCATACATACAATCTATTGATGTAGTTATGCATGGGATAAACAAACAGATAATTTCAAAGGATGATACAAATTACATCAATAATGTATCTTCCTTTACTCAACAACATTGCAGTCACATAAGAAGTTACAGGTATTAAAATCGTATCAGTTTTATTAATAGTACAAATAAAATTGTTGTGTTAGACTGATATGATTTTAATACCTGTATTATTCAACACTTTGGGATGGTTAACATAAAAAAAATTTAACACACAACAAGTTACTGAAGAAAAAACAGAAAGGAGAATAGAAGTGATGGGTAGATGAGGAAGAAGACGTAAGTAACTAGTGGATGACCTTAAGGAGATTAAGGAGATTAGAGGATACTAGATAGCACTCTGTACAGAACTTGCTTTGGAAGGGATTATGGACCTGTCATAAGACGGACTGTGGAATGAATGAATGGCAGAATGATTATGAAAACCTAAACACATGAAATGGCTGATTCCATTCGCTGCGTGGTCTAAGGGGTAGGTCTGCGGCAACTCGCCTGCTGAGACTGAGGGTTTGAATCCCGCAAGGGGCATGGATGTTTGTCTGTTGTGAGTGTTGTGTGTTGTCTGGTAGAGGTCTCTGTAGCGAGCTGATCACTCATCCAGAGGAGTCCTACTGACTGTGGTGCATTGCTGTGTGTGATCTAGAAATCTCAAGAATGAGGCGGCCCTGGCTCATGTTGGACCTCAATGCCATAAAAAAAACCTTGAAAAAGGTGTGCAATGAAGTGGTCTTGCTCTGTTTTAAACTACTATCCCCAGATTTGGCTGAGAGAACAGATGAAAACCATGACAGCTGGTCTGCAGGCTGAAATTCACTTTCAGGTTTCCCCACATCTGACCAAGAATATTAACCACTAACACTACAATGTTTTGTGCCCACTGATATTCCTGTGTGATTAGCAAGCAATGTCACAAATGATGATGCAGCATAATTAAAACTAATGTTGCCATACCTTTCTCAAGCAGATCATCACCTTTGTAATCGACCCTGATGTATGTTGACATTGTCACCTCAAATATCTTATTAGGGTCAGCAGGGAGGGATGCCACCTCTCTGCGCCTGCGACCGTATCCCGTCTGTCCATTGCTGCACTCTACCTGCATACAAAGAGTACACTTGAAGATTAACTCTTGAAATACAAGAAAATGAGGTGTGGTAAAACCTGAATTATATAAGTTACTGAAAGGAAGCAGACACACAAATAACTGAATGGATAATCCAGAATAAATTTTGTTTATTCTGTTTACATAACATCACTATTTATGTGCATTCCTTTTTACATAACTGAAATTTATTTTGAGAGATAAACAAATTTCAAAGTTCGCCTGTTCTGGTAACTGTTCAGCTTGTCATAGTGATATATATTTGCCTTGAAATTGTAATGTCACTGTATTCATACCATGCCTGACCCACGTGGTCAACCACAGTCCCATGCTATGGTAGCTGTACTCACTCCCCTCCTTCTCACGTTCTTCAGTACCAACCTCCCCACCCTCCTCATCTCCCTATTGCTTTACATTGGTATTGACAATGTCTGTGCCTCTCATGTGATCCCATACTGCCTCACATACATCACAATGCAGGCAGCACAGTAAGTTACTGACAATCGAACACTAACTACATGATGTGGATCCTTTCTTGAAAAGTGCCCAGTGCAGCTGGTCAGAAATTGTCAGCTTTATGCATCTCAAAGATTCATTCCAACATTCAAAAAAGCCCATTACTGACCCAGACCTAACACTGCTCCAAAACACACTCAACCCAAAAAATCCCAAGTCGCAAACATGAATGGAAACTGTAATACTCACAGCCATCAACAAAATATGAGGGTGATGGTCCTTAAGTTCTCCCCTGAATAACTTACCCCTCTGCACTTGTCCAAGCATACGTTCACTGTGCCTTTGAACTGCACGTAGGTTGACTCCGGGAACTTGAAAGCACGAAACTTGGCTGACAAGAAGTCCCCATCAACAGTGTTAAAGTTCTCAAACAAGTATGGATCCACTGAACACCTGCAACAATGTTACACATATTTAGGAGTCATGCCAGGGTAAGCCTACCAAGAAAACAAGAGTCCACCTGCCAAGACATATGACACTGCACATATAGCAAATGCCCTTGTTGCAATATTGCAGCAGTGCATGTAATTTAACACAGTTTAGCCTCCACAAGTTTCAGCCCCTGCAAAATGTGACATCCCAATTTCCCTGCTGTAGATGACCGTGCATTTGTTAACCTTCACCACAGGATGATTTAAATGAATGTGTATAATGTGAGGAAGGAGAACATGAGGCATCGAATTCAAGAGAAAAAAATTACATGCTGGAAGTGGAAGTTAGTAACTTCCATAATTTGAATCAAATTCTGTAGGCTATTCCCATCACATCCACAGAGTGTGACTACACAGTTTAAACTTCAGTATCTTAATAATTCATTTTGATGAAACAGTCCTTATGGTTTCAACAGAAAGGAAAATTTCTCAAGTACAGACATTTCATCCATTGCCACCGGTTGTCAAGGTCACAATGAAGACCATGTTGTGAACCCCCCTTCCTGATCTTGTGAACTGCTCTGCATAAGTCCTGGTCTGCCCTCGTTGTTACATATTCCTAAATTCATTATTACAAATTTTTTAAAAATTGCATTTGTGTCCTTTTCTTAAGTCTGGAGGCCCAAGTTCACCAGTGAAAACCCCCCTCTCTTACCCATAGCTTTCATTTGTCAAACTGTCATCAAAACCAACCTTTTTTTCTCACTGGCACAAATGTCAATGAATGTGTCAATCTGCAGTCATCCACACATCCATCGTACAGAGGTGGAAACTGGGCTTGAACTTAGGAGTAACTGTGTGCACCATTAGAACAGCAAAACACACAAACAGTGAAGTTTCAACTGCACACGGCTCAGCAAACAGATATTTACAACTTCCCTCATGCACACCAGGTGATGATATTTGTAGGTTTGAATATTCTACTCATCCAACGAAGACTGGGTGTTACCTACTGAGGGTCGTGTTCCTGTGCTAGGACCAGCCACCCACTGAAAATGAATCTCCTCTATTTCAGACAGTGAGACCTGCCACTGTGTCACTCACCCATTAAAGATGATTGTCTCCTCCTGCAGCTTGGTGTCTGTCACCTGCATGTAGCTCACCAGCAGTCCATACACTGGAGCACTCTTCTTGTCTAGGAATATCTCCATCTGCAGTGGGGTACCTGGGTTCACATTAAGCTCACCCGTTACCAGCTGGCCTCCTTGGCGCACTCCAACTCCCAGCATTGGCTCTGGGGCAGACCCATTTACCTCATGCAGGTCCAACTCCCTGAAACTAACAGCACAGATTTTAGTGTTACACTGTGTAATGTATGGTACACCATCCTTACAAGTTTATACACTAGCACCCATTAGTGAATAACATTAACTTACCTATCATTGACAATTATAAGAAAACCAGGTGATATATTTTCCAGGTATGGTCTGTTTCAGTGAACACTGTACATGTCAAGGTCCATATATATATCTTCCAATTATGTGCTTACACAAGGCCTTCTCTCTCCAGTGCCGATTTATGTATCACATGATGCATATAACACTGATGACATGGTAGACAGCAACAGCAATGGATGTTAACCTCTCACAACACAAATACACAGCAGGAAACCACAGAGAATGTGACCTTCAAAGCAGTATACTTTGAACCCTTCAACTTAAAAGTCAAAAGTGTTCTATGTCAGTGGAATAATTTGGAGAATACTGTAAAGTAAATGTAAAAAACAACAATACTTGTAATGACAACAGCTAGATCAGAGGCTGCTTCAGTGATACATCAGAAATGTCTTCCCAGGTACAAAGGGCTTTAATATGCTGTGAGGTATCAAGTCACACTATGAATGCAAAGTACTAAGCACTGACACAGGAAAGAGTTAAGTAAGAAAGTGCATGAGGCCATAGAGTACATCACAAGGTTCATCTCAGAGTCCACAAAAACCAGACTGAGGCAGGAAGACAACCTCACATTTGAACCAGCTATCAAAATATGTGTCAAGCAGAAAAGAACTTGCAAAAAAGACCAGAAAGAAAAGCAGTTTATAGGTTTAAAGCATGGAATCAAAATCACGAACAGAGAAGAGGTAATGGTCACTGACTCTGCAACGGAAGAGGAAGTCTAAGGCCAGAACAAAACAATGTAACAGAAGTGTGTTCAAGTGGTCCACAAGACTTTACAGTCATCAGCCGCAGACAGTGCAAGAGGTGCAAAGATATGGTCTCAACACAGGTTATGATTGTCCACAAGGAAATGAAAAGGATTAATGAAGACTGTCTCATTCCATAACCCAAATCAGTGTCCAGCTGTTGCACTGCAATGGTATGTTTGTAATTGGAAGGGACACATAACATACTGCTGTTATCAGTGAGAAACTCTACCAAGTATGTGTTTCCATAAACTTGGCACATTTGGTTACACAGTACAAGAAGTCCTGGTGAATGCCACAGCTGAAAGTAATATTATTTATTGACAAGCAGTGGAAGTGTGTCATGGGTGAAGGTTCGCCAGTCTACAAGTCTCACAGCACAGCATCAAATAGTATTGACAGTTCAAAGTGCTATGTGTCAGGAAACAAAACACAGAATCTGTGGGTCAAGCAATGATCATTAAATGCAACCAGCAAAAGTGTTTTATGTGGATTAGATAAGTCTGTCAGGCACCTGAGAGTCGTATGGCAACACACTGAAATAGCGTAAGAATGTCAATGTTGAAAGAGTAAAGATTAAAAAATAATGCATAACACTTTTAGTTGAGTGATGATGTGCCTAACAGTGACAAGCCATGTGTCAAGAAGTGAGAAGACCGGAAGCTGTATGTCTTAAATATCAGTGTCCACAGTCCAAGAACCAAATGTAAAATTGGTGGGTCTGGTACTTTAAGTGAAGACCAAACAAACATAATTTTCTCAATAACGGTAATGTAATAAAACATGCAGATATTTTGGGGATCTGTACACTTCTATATGGATGATATTTGACAAAAAATATTACTTCTGACTCTGTACTGTATGGAATCTGTTAGAGTAACTGTAGTGTGTGATTAGCTTTGAAACAGAAGGACTATAACTGCTGCAACACTGTTACTGACAGTAAGACCAAGTGGTAATGAACAGTTTGGAGTGCATGCAACAACATTATGCTGTCCATTCCCATTCCTTTTGAAGTAAGATGCTACAAACTGATTTACTGGAACAAAGTCCTGAGGGAAACACGAAAAACTGCAACACAATATTCTACTAGGAATCAGAACGCAGAGCTTCTCTTATTCTTCTGAAAACCTCACCATAAATACAATCTATAAACTGGTCTTCACATGTTTTTTGTTTCCTGGAAATAAATGTGTGAATACTGAAATGTGAGAGAGATGGAAGAGTATGAATTTTATAATCTATGAAAAGAACCAAGAAACTCATAAAATTAATTTTCATGTGTCATTACTGTCTCAAATTTAATAGCACAGGCCTTATTAAAGTGCAAGTACCTGACCATATCATTGCACATGAGAGCAATCCACAAATTTTTCAAGAATCTAGGATCCATCTCCACATTCTAGGTGCCAGAAGGGTAACATGATGCAAGTTCTATACCAAGGACCCACAACTGTGGGGTGACCTGGGAACATCACTGTTACATGGCACTATCTGCTTGGTGCATGTGGGCTGATACTTATTTTTGTATGTAAGAAAAAAATCCTCAAAAATGCTGAAAACCTTAAGAACAAACATACAAAATTTAGTCATGTGGGCTACCAGGCACTCAGGATTCATACCGCCCTTACAGTTGTGAAATTACACAAGGTCTTTAAATTGTTTGATCGTGTTACTTACTCAGGTTCCTGAAAACCTGCAGGCAGCACATTTCGTCTTTCACGCCGTTGATTTGTGACACATTTGACAAGAATCACTTCTTTCGGCAGGTTTAAGTCCTCTACCACCACATGATGATAATAAACAGACTGGCCCTATAACACAACACATTTTGAATTATTAAAGTCATTACACATGTATACAAGGCAAAATATTTAACTATCATTCTCAACACATACAATCACAAACAGGTTACTTCAGGAAAATACAAAACTTTATGGATTATGGTAATTAACCACTTACAAGTAAAACAAATTTTATGTAAGTGTGACCGTGCATCATATATATAAGTAAGGAAGATGTACCAACTTGATGCAAACAATTTTACTATGACTTTATTCTCATAAATGGCCTCTACATGTTTCGGACATTTACGTATCCATCTTCAGGAGTTCTTATATATAGGTTGTTTCCCTGCCGCATGTGGTGTTATGCCCTGTGAAAAAACGTGACTAGGCGTTAGTGGATTTATGTATCCATATATGATATGCGTAGTGTTGAGTAGTATGTTATTTAGTTTTTGTCGACGTTAAGTGTCAGTATGATAAGTGAGTAACATGCTCG
>JGI20166J26741_11526252_pt1 | contig 12419 bp, 8 predicted proteins | sample TergutCu122P5_FD_26741 | JGI IMG/M metagenome (IMG submission 26741) | reverse complement strand
ACGCATCCACACCACCGCCACAATGCGAATGCCCTCGACTCCGCCGATGCGCACGCCCGCCGATTCCACACGCGCCCAAGCCCTGTTTGGGGCAAGCTATGAAAGCAACAATGGACGCTAAAAGGCATAGTTTGCGGTGGATAACTTTATTACGTTTTGTTACGTTTTTTGCCACCTCAAAAACTTAACTCATTGATTATCAAACTGGTGCCCGGGGCGGGAATCGAACCCGCACGTCTTTTCAGACAAGGGATTTTAAGTCCCCAGCGTCTACCATTCCGCCACCCGGGCTAAATGCTTATAATAAGTAGATTATGTGAATTTTGAATTTTTTAATTGACCGTTCTCTACCCCTCTTTTCTACCCTTTTCCCAAAAATTATGGCTAAAAAACCGAAACGTTGGGAAAGAACGGGCGTGGCCAACTTGTGGAAGTTGGGGAGCACGGGCATGTATTATGCCAGAGTCAAGGTGACAGGAAAGTATCACTGGAAAAGCCTCAAGACAAAAACGTCTTCCGTGGCCAAGCTGAGGCTGGCGGACTTTGAGCGCGCGATCAGGAAACGCGCCGGCTTGGGAACAACGTCCGCAAAATCCGACAAACTGAACACTCTTGGCCAGGTCATCGATTTTTATGTCGCCGATTTCAATGTCAGGGACAAGTCGCCCGGGAGCGTGAAGCGGATGGCCAGAAACGTGAAGACTTTCAGGAAAACGTGGCCCAGTGTCGATTCGACTAACATTCGCAATCTCACCGAGCAGCAGTGCCTTCAATGGGCGGCGTCTTTGCGCAACGGGGAGTTTTCCGAGGTTGGACGCGAGGGGCGCGTTGCGATCTCAACGTATAACAAGCTGGTGTCGCTTTTGAAGAATTCGCTCGCGCTCGCGGTCAGGCAGGGAGTGATTTTTGCAAACCCCATGGAGCATGTCACGGGGCTGACTCCGAAAAACAAGGAGCTTGTTTTGCCGACTGCGGAGCAGTTTCGGCAGCTTGTCGCGACTATCAGAAAATCGCCTTCCCGCATGGCCGGCCCTGGCGCCGACATGGTGGAATTCATGGCATACACCGGGACACGCATTTCGGAGGCTGCCGCCGCGCGATGGGAGGATGTTGACGAGGCGCATGACACCATGCGCATCCGCGGAACGAAAACGGCGGGGAGCTTTCGATACATTCCCCTGTTTTCCAACTTGAAGGATTTGCTTGGGCGGCTGGGCGCGAAGCGTGGTCCGGCGAGCAGCCCTTCCGACTCGATATTGCGTTACAAGGAGTGCCGGGGATCGCTTGACTCGGCGTGCAAGACCTGTGGGTTGACGCGCCTGACGCATCATAGCCTGCGCCATTTGTTCGCGACCCGTTGCATTGAGAGCGGCGTGGACATCCCTACGGTGAGTCGCTGGCTTGGGCATGTTGACGGCGGCGTGCTGGCTCTGCGCACCTACGGTCATCTAAGAAAGGATCATTCGCATTCACAGGCGGCGAAGGTGGTGTGGTGAGCAGTGTCAAAATCGCGTGTGGTATTCGACCAGGCACACGACTATGTCAGAGTCCCAGCTTTCGCCGCAGTTCCTTTTCAGCCAGCGCACGTTTTTTTGGGTCCATTTTGTGGAGATTGTAGAGCTTCCACTGCGGCCCCGGCAGACGTTCGATGCCGGGGATGCCAAGCAAATCCCATTTCGGCTCCATGCGCTTGATTGAAAGCAAAAATTCACGCTCGGATTTCGTGAGGTCTGCGTTGATTCGGGCGATCAACTTTTCCCGCGTGTCTTCCAACTCGGTGAGCGACACCGGAACGAATGTCATGCCTTGGAATTGGTCGGCGTAAATTTGTTTCAAGTCTTTGCGGTTGGGCGCGAGCAATTCGTTCATCGGCCTGTCATGGCTCGCCAGAAAAACCACGAACGCGCGGCGAATGTCATCCGTGATGCCTTCGTTTTTGAAAAGCTCGTGGACATCGAACAGGTCGCGCGGATGCTGAATGGCAGCACTTGCACGAGCATATCGGCTTGTTTGAAAAACGGACTTTCGTTCATGGCGCATCGGATGGTGTTTCGGTTGCCGTGGTTGGAACCGTGATTTGGTATTTGGAATCAAAACGCCCGCCCGCGACGAGCGTCCGTTTCCCGCTGCCAAGCCGGATTTTTTTCATCCTGAGCTGCTTAAACCAGGCGTGCGAATGCTTCTCGGCAAGATGAAGGAAGAGGCGCTTTACCTTCACCGATGTGCATGATTCCAACAACGACTGAACCAACGCAGGGCGCAGCGTCCCCAACCCTTCGAAAACGAGGCTCGCATGCTCGTATCCTGCTTCGTCAATGGCGAGATGCCGAAGAAATTCCAGCGCTGCGCGCTCCGGCGCGGAAACCATGACGACCAGATTCCCCTCGCGGTATTCGCGCAGCCCGTTTTCTTTTGGAAGAAAATTCGTGGCCACATGCCGCACCTGTTTCGCCCAGGGAAGATTTCGAAACCACGTCGGAAGCCGGTCGCTCGCTCGGCCAAAAAGGTAAAGCGGTTGAGTATCGCCGACGGAAAGAAAGTGCCCCAGCCCAGCCATCTCCAAGGCGGTTTGTCCGCCTGGATGAAACGAAGGCGTCTTTTGTTGCAATCCCGCCACCGCGCCCAGCCAGCCCGGAGTTTTGTCCTGAACAGTGAAAGCGCCGTTCCCGACACGATGAAGCCAGCCTGCGCGAACGTAGTATTTGGAAAGATTGGCAGAGATGCCCTGGCGCTTGAGCCATGAGGAAGTCAGCACCGCTCCCAGCGGAGCGGAGAGAAGACATTGGTTTAATTTTACTCTAGTTCTGGTATTTCTATTACCCATTTATGATAAAAAATAATCTAATTATGTGAAATTGTTTAACTATATTCAATTATGGGTAATAAAAATACCCGAAATTTCGATAAAGTAAACTAATTATTTCGTGTTGTTGTTCCCCGTTGTCTTAAGGGGGGAGGGTTATTTCCGTCACGGCTCGCCTCGGAACTGCGACTTCTTATTCCGCAGACACGCAAAACCATGGTTGCTTTTCCCCGTGGTGCCATAATGAGGCGAAGTAATTTTCCGCGTAGATTTTCAACGCTTTCCTGACGGGATGGCGCAATTCGCCGTTCGTCATCGCAAAATCCATTTCCAAGCCGCGCCGGGTTGCCTCCTTTAGCTTCGGGTTTATTTTTATGAGGAGCGTGACTTCCTTTTCCCAATCGGCATCGGCTGGCAACTCCTCTTGCAGCATTTCTGGCGGGAAGACTTTCTCAATCCGCCCCAAAACGAAATCGCGATAGTCCGAGTGTTCAAAGCACCAAGCGCGCACATGCCAGCGCAGCCCGTTGGACCCGAACGCCCTTGGCGCGATCCGGCGTTCCTTTGCCGTGCTGCTCTCAACCGAGCAATACAGTATCCTCAAAACCTCCCCGGCCTGCGCGGCTTGGAAAACGGCTTGCTGCACGGATAACGATGCCGCGCGTGATGGCGCCAAAAACTTTGCGAACGGAATCCCGCCCGTCCCGGCCTCATCGCTCGCCCCGGTTCCAAGGGTTCCAAAAAGCGCGATTGCGTCGTCGAAATCCGGCTTGTGCAAAACCGGCTTTGCTTTCGGCGCCCAAGTGTAGCACTTCGCGCTCAGGCTGTAGGCGAGCGCGTTCGGGTTCGCCTCTTGGTAAGCCTGCAAGTCCGCCGACGCCTGCGCCATGGACAGCCCGAAGGCCGCCGCAATGTCCTGCCGGTTGACGTAGCCGCGCCAGAACGCGGCTTGCTCAATGTAGCGCAGCCGTTCCTTGGTCTTGAAAAACTCCGGTCGTGTCCGATTGCCCATGCGCCAAACATCATGCTTTTTTCCAACAACGTCAAATTTTAACTTTTATGTTTACAAAATAAGATGAGTCGTGTTTTTATTAGTATCTAAAAAATACATTTCCAATGCCACCCGTTGATAAACAATACGCCGTATTCCATCATCTCACGGCTCCGAAGGCGGAGTTATACCGGACAATCCTTCGTGTTTTCGTGGCGGCAAAAAATCATTTCGAAATTGCCCTTCGCCCGCGGGAAATCGCCGGGCGTCTGGCCGCCGAGAATGAGAATATTTTGGTTTCAACGACGACAGCGCAGCCCGACGAGGAGATTTCCACCGAACTCAGGCAACTTCAGGAATGGGGAAATTTGGATGCCAGCGAGGACAACGCCGATGTGCAAACCGCCGAGGAGTTCAAACGCGCCCGTTATCTGTATCAATTTTCCGCTGCTGGCGAGGCCGCCGAGCAGGCGCTCGCATTCTTCGACCAGCACGTTATCCGTCCGGGTGAATTGCAGTCAACGGCGCTCGATGAAATACACCAGACGCTGGAAGAGCTTCGCGCGTTGTTTTCCACGGAGCCGTTGGACGAGGCAAAAGCGGTGCGTGCGTTGCGCAGCCTTTCAGAGCGTTTTCACCAGCTCACCACGCGGGCGCAATCGTTCATGCGAAGCGTGCAAAAGGGCATCAACGACCCTGCCGGCTCCGTGGACGTGTTTTTGGAAAACAAGGAGGTGTTTTTTGAGTATCTTGAAAATTTCATTGCTAGGCTGAACATTGCGACCTACCGCATTCGCGACTCACTCCGCGGCATCGGGCTTGCGCCAGACGCAATTGCGCAGGCGTTGCAGGCGGCTGCCGGGGCTGAGTTGGTTGATGCGCTCAACCCGTCCGATTCGCAACGGGCTGATGCGCTGTTGCTCTGGAAATCGCGCTGGGACGGCGTGTGCTTTTGGTTTTTGGGAAGCCTGTCGCAGCCGTCGCAGGCGGATGTTTTGCGAAAGCGCGCGCGGAGCGCCATTTCCGCCCTGCTTGAAACCGTGCGCCGCCTCAACGATCGTCGCGCCGACCGCAGCGACCGGGCGAAGGACTTTGTGACGCTCGCGCGCTGGTTTGCCAACGCGCCTGATGACGCTGCCGCGCACCGGCTTTGGCGCGCGGCATTTGCGCTGACGCCGGCGCGGCACTTGCGACTTAACGACGAAACACTCGCGGCGTGGGATGACGCGGAAGCAACGCCGCGCACCTCGTGGAACGATGCGCCGCCGTTTCACATTTCACCCCGCTTGCGCGAAACCGGGCGCGCTGCCCCGCGCGGCGCGGCGCGCGCCGTCGTTGACCGCTCCGCCGAACGCGAGGCGCTCAAAGCCATTGCCGAGGCGGAGCAAAAGGAGTTGCGCGAAGCATGTCGCGTTTTGGTTTCGGAGCGTCCGCGCCGTCTCTCGGAACTTCCCATGCTCAGCATGAAGGCGGCGGAATTGCTGCTCGACCTCATCGGTGAAGCCCTCGCTCGCATTGACAATGCAAACGCAAATGAGACCCCGGTCACGGCGACATCCGAGGACGGCTCGCTGAATATCACCCTCGAAACCACGTCGTCCTTGCCCGGACAAGAAATCCCAGAGACGACTATTCCAACCGACGCCGGCATTCTGCGAGGTCCTGATTATCGCGTTCACATTCGCCATGCGAGCGATTCTCCATCCACGAACTCGGGCGAACATGAGCATCATGGATGATTCCGCAAACAAACCGCCGGGCGCATCCGCCTCCTCCCGCGCCTCCCGTCCTTCCAACCCGTTGCGCCTGCCCTCAGCCGAGGCCGCGGAACTCGACCAGTCGCGCACCGAGGAAAAACGCCATGCGCTGCGGGCGCTTTTGCGCAAGCCGCTGCTGCTCGCCGGCAATCCCGATGATGCGATTGATTTCGCGCGCGTCCGCCTCAATGCCGACCCACTGCGCGATTGGTTTCAGCATCAAGCCGGCTGGAGTCTGGATGTATCCACTGATTTTGCCCGCCTGCGAAAAACGCCCGCCGATTTGCGCGACGCCACACGACCGGCGATTGAACCGCAAAGTGGTGAGCCGTTGACGCGCCGCCGCTACGCCGTGCTTTGCCTCGCATTCGCTTTTCTTACAAATGCCGGGCGCCAAACCACGCTTGGCACGCTTGCAAACGCCATCGTGGCCCGGTGGCATGACGAAAATTTTGACGCGTCCGGTTTCGTGTTCACCATGGGAACTCCCGATGAGCGTCGCGACCTCATCCACGTCATCCGCCTGCTTTTGTCGTGGCAGGTTTTGCAACGCGTCGATGGTTCCGAGGAAAAATTTCTCCACGACCAAAATGCCGATGTCCTCTACAACATCCGCCATTTCATACTCGGGCGCCTGCTCAACGTCCGCCATTCGCCGAGTCTGGTAACGGACGAGACAGATGCGACACTCGACGAAAAACTCGAAACGCTCACCAAGGAGCCGCTCGCCGACAGCGAGGAGCAGCAGAATCGCGGCATAAGGCTCAACATCGTGCGCCGCCTTCTCGATGACCCGGTTGTTTATTACCGCGAACTGGATGCCGCGACCAACGAATATCTCCTGCGCCAGCGCTGGCACATCATGCGCCAACTCACCGAGGCCACGGGGCTTGTCTCCGAGGAGCGCGCTGAAGGCTTTGCGCTCGCCGACCCTGCCGGCGATTGCACGGACATCGGATTGCCCGAGGAAGGCACCGACGGGCACGTCACCATTCTCGTCGCCGAATACCTCGCGCAATGCCGCCATGCCGCCGAAGGCGATGCCGTGCCGCTCTCCCGCATCTCGGATTTCGTCGCCCAAAAACGCGACGAGCTTCAGCAAAATGACCGATTGCTCTGCTGGCGCAAAGATGCCCGGCAACCCGGCGCCGAACGCCAGCTCGCCCTCGATGCCGTTGCCAGGCTCGCGGGACTTTCGCTCGTGCGCACTCTTCCCGACGGAAGCATTCTGCCCATGCCCGCGATTCACCGCTTTCGTCTCAAGTCCATCGAATATATCACGCGCCCGGCGCAAGCCTCGTCCACATCCACACACACGTCCTCTCCATAAAACACATGCTCCCACAACCCGCCTCCACACGCTTCCAACCGCTGCGCAGCGGCCTCATCAACCTCTACAAATACGAAGACCAGGAGTTTCGCTACGAACGGGGCCGCCTGCTTCTGCGCGGCACAAACGGCACCGGCAAGTCGCGCGTCCTCGCCTTGCAACTGCCGTTTCTTTTCGAGGGCGAAATAGCGTCGCACCGCGTCGAACCCGACGCCAACCCCGCCCGCGCGATGGCGTGGCATCTGCACATGAACGAATACGAAGACCGCACCGGCTACACATGGATTGAGTTTGGCCGCGTGGACGGGGAAGGCCGCCACATTTACGTCACGCTTGGTTGCGGAATGCGCGCCATCCGCGGCGGCGACGGCCTGCATCAACGCTGGTTTTTTGTCACCGAACGCCGCGTCGGCCAGGATTTCCGGCTTCTCACGCAACACCGACAGCCACTCGGGCGCGACCAGCTCGCCGCCGAGCTGGGGGAAAGCGCGCTTTTTAAAACCGCCTCGGAATACCGCCGCGAAGTTGACCGCCGCCTTTTCAACCTGAAAGACCGCTACGACCTGCTCATCAATCTGCTCGTCCAATTGCGCGCACCCCAGCTTTCGCGCGAACTCAACGAAAAAAAACTCTCCGATGCGCTCGGCAATGCGATGCCGCCGCTTTCGGAATCCCTGCTCAAGGTCGTGGCCGATTCATTCAGCAATCTCGACACGCTGCAAAAAACACTCGACGACCACCGCGATGTTCACCGGCACGTCGGCACATTCCTTGAAGACTACCGCCGTTATCTGCGGATTGCCATCATGCGACGCGCTGAAAAAGTCCGCTCCCTGCACAGTGATTACGAGGGCAATCTCAAGCAAAAAGCCGAGGCGCAACGCGCGCTCGAAAACGCGGAAACGCAAATCGCCGCAGCCGACGCCGCGATTGAAAAAGCCAAGGCAGACAAGGCGGCGGCCCAAGCCGCGCTCGACACGCTTCGCGACAACGAGCACCAGGAAGACGCCGGCAAACTGGAACTCGCGCTGGACGCGGTAACGAAAGCAAAAAAACATCTCGAAACCTGCGAGCAGGAACACGCCCGCCGCGAGGCCGCGCGCGCCCATGCGCGGCAGACTCTCGATGGAAGCGCGGCCACCCTGGAAACCACTTCCAGCCAATTTGCCGAAACGCTCGCCGTCGTCGAACGCAACGCCGGACTGGCCGATTTCCTGCACGAACACCAAAGGCACATTCCCGACATTGCCGCATGGCCCGAAATCGACGACTGGCACAAACGCGCGCGCCAAACGCTCGAAAAATCCATGCTCAAACGCAGCGAGGCCATCGCCCATCTCACGCGCCTCGACGAGTCATGCGGCGAAGCAGGCGACGCCCACAAGGAAGCCAAATCGCAGGAAACCGCCGCCGAAAGCCGCGTCGCCGAAATCCGGGAAACCATCGCGCGGCACGACGACACTATCCGCCGGCACTGCGAACACTTGCGCGCCACTCTGACCTCGTGGACAAAAACCCTGCGCTGGCTCGAACCAATTTCCGCCGGCATTTTTGAAGAGGAACTCGCCCGCTGGATTGAAACGGGAAACACCGCCGAACGCACCTTGCCCGCGCATTTGGAGCGCGCCACCACTGTCGCGGAAAACGCCCGCGCCCGCGCGCTGGAACAAAACGAGCAAAAGCAGCGCGAACTAACCACCGTGCGCGAAAACCTCCTCGCCGAGCAACGCGACTTGGAAGCCGGCAAACACCGTCCACCCGCGCCGCCAGCGACGCGCGATCCGGCGGCGCGATCGCGCATTGCCGGCACGTCGCTTTGGCAGGCGTGCGATTTTTCTCCCGCGCTCACGCCCGCGCAACGCGCCGGACTGGAAGCCGCGCTGGAAGCATCGGGACTGCTCGACGCCCTCATCACTCCCGACGGCGCGCTCATCACTGGCGAAAACGACACCTTCATTCTCGCATCTCTCGCATCCGCGTCCCCAAGCGCGAGCGCGCCACCGTCGCGCGACACTCGCGGCACCGGCGAAATCGACACGCTTGCCCGCTGGCTTCAGCCCGCCCCGCCGGCATTCATCAACGGCCTTGCGCCCTCCGCGATTGTTCGCGCATTGCAAAACATCGCGGCAGGCGGCGGGCACGACGCTACGCCCGCGCATTGGGTTGACCTCGACGGCAACTGGCAACTCGGCCCGCTGGCCGGGCGCGGCGCAAAAACCACCGCGCAACACCTCGGCGAAGACGCCCGCCTGCAAACCAGCCGCGCGCGTCTTGCCGAAATCGAAAAAGCACTCGCCACCCTCGGAACCGCGGAACAGCAACTTCAGGCGGAGCACAACTCCCTTCAGACAACCCGCCGCCAGCAAATCCTTGATGAGCGCGCAACGGCGCCGCTCGACGAAGCCATCGCCACCGAACTCACGTTGCGTGAAAACGCCCGCCGCGACCTCGACCCCGCCAGAAAAGATTTGGGAGAAGCGCAACAGCGCGCCGCCGCGTGCCTCGCCGACTATCAAAAAGCGACATTCGCCCGTGACGAAGCCGCCAAAGACTGCGGCTTGTCCTCATGGGGCAGCCGCCTCGGCGAACTCTCGCTACGCTGGCAAAACTACCAGTCAGCGCTCCTCCCGCTATGGCCCACGGCGCAACTCTACGAAAACGCGCGCAAACATAGTCACACCGCGCAAACCGCATTCGATGCGGCAACCACGGAACTAGCCCGCGCCGTCGGACAACAAACCGCGGCGCGCACGGATTACGCCGCTGCCAGCCAGCGTTATAAAACACTCGACGACAGTGTCGGCGCGACCGTGGCCGAATTGCTGCAACAAATTGCAACCGCCAAGACCCAACGCGAATCGGCGGACAAGGCCGAGCAAGCTGCAAACACGACGAAACTCGAAGCCACGCAGAAACAAACCACCGCCAAAAACAAAATCGACGAACTCGAAACGCAACTCGGCGCCATCACAAACGAACGCTCGCAAGCCGTCGAAAAACTGCGCCTTGCCGCCCGCCACAAACTTTTTGTCCACGCGCACGAGTTATTTGCCGCCTACGAAGACACCGCATGGTCGCCCACGCGCGCCATCGACATCGCCAGGGAAATCGACCGCACGCTCGCGGGCACCGACTACAACGACGAAATCTGGACACGCCAGCAAAGCCTCATCACCCAAAATTATAACCAGCTTCAAAACGCCCTTGGCGTTCACGGCCACCAGCCGCAAATCCAATACCCCGACGACGCCCTGTGCGTCATCACCTGCCGTTACGGCGGAAAAGACTACCTGCCCCTCGGAGAACTCCACACCGCCATTGCCGATGAGATTGCGCTGCAAGAGCGCCTGCTCACCGCAAAGGAACGCGAAATTATCGACAACCACCTCATCGGCGAAGTCGCCGCCGCGCTGCAAACCCTCATTCGCAACGGCGCCCAGCAAGTTGTCACGATGAATGAGGAAATCATGCGCTGCTCCACCGCCACCGGACTGACCATGCGCCTGCATTGGGAGCCGCGCGACGAGGATGACGCGCCGCGCAGCCTCATTCCCGCGCGCAAAATTCTCCTCTCCGACCCCGGCCTCTGGACACCGGACGAACGCACCCAACTCGGCGCGTTTCTCCACAGCCTCATCAAAGACGCGCGCGCCTCCGACCCCAACGCAGGCTGGGCCGACCACCTGCGCCAGGCTCTCGACTACCGCCACTGGCACCGCTTCATCATCGACCGCCAGCAAAACGGCAAATGGGAACGCCTCACCAAACGCCGCTACGGCACCGGCTCCGGCGGCGAAAAAGCCCTCATGCTCACGCTCCCGCAAATGGCCGCCGCCGCCTCGCATTACATAAGCGCCGCGCCACACGCCCCGCGTCTCATTCTCCTCGATGAAGCCTTCGTCGGCATATCCTCCGACGTTCGCGCGCGCTGCATGGGTTTGCTTGAAGCCTTCGACCTCGACTTCATCATGACAAGCGAACGCGAATGGGGCGCCTATCCCACCATCAAAGGTCTCGCCATCTACCAACTCATCACCAGCCCCGACCTCGACGCCATCGGCACAGTCCGCTGGACTTGGAACGGCCGGCAAAAAATTCTGGACGCCAGCGCAAACCGGCAAACGCACGACACTCAAGCTCCCGCCTCCGTTTCCGAATGAATCCCGAATCTTCCACATCACTCGAATCAACGCAAAAAATCCGCGCCACGCTCGGCATCCCCGAACTCCGCCGCCTCATCGACCGCCTGTGCGAGCGCCGCGATGCCGCGCGCCCCCTTGCCGGCGTTGTCACGCTTCAAAACGTCACCGCCGAAGAACGCCGCGCCATCGACCAGCTTCTCCGGCGCGCGCCTACCAGTGGCGCTCAAATCGCCATTCCGCTCGACGCGCTCCTTGCGCGTCTGCAAAACGCGGGCCTCGCCGACGATTGGGCAACCATACTCACCGCCCTCCGCGGACCGCCTGACACCGCTCGCTTCGAAGCCCTCGCGCGCAAAACCGCATGGTCCCAACTTTGGGAAAATATCCGACAAACGATTCCACCCGCACCCGAAAAAACCTTTCTCGTGCAATGGCTCGAACAATTGAAACACGACGGCACCCTCAAACGCCTCGCCAACGGCGACCCTGAGTTTGCCAGCACGCTCCTGCGGCAAAGCCTCTCCATAATCGAACAACTTCCCGCGCAGGAAGAACTCCTCGCCGGCTTCGCCGCGCGTGTCGCCGGGCACGCGCACGCGCTCGACTTGGGCACGCCCCTCTCCACGCTCACGCTCCGCGCCATCAGCGCGTGGCACGAAACACCCATGCCGAAAACCGCGGCCCAACGCCGCGCGCATTGGGCGCTAGCCGGCATCGCATGTGATGAACTCAGCGCGCCCGCGCTCGTGCTCAATCTGCGCTTGGAAACAAATTCCCCGCCCGGTCGCATACTGCGCATTGCCGCCGATGCGGGCCAGCCTCTTCACATCAGCCTAATGGCGCTCCAAACCGTCGACTGGAAAAATTACGACGCGCCCGCGCATGTATTCATCTGTGAGAATCCGGCAATTATTTCAATGGCCGCGCGCCACCTTGGAAGCAAATGCCCGCCCATGATATGCACGGACGGCGAACCCAAGACCGCCGTCTGGCAAATTCTCCGCCAGCTTCGCGACAAAGGCGCGACGCTCCATTACCATGGCGATTTTGATTGGGGCGGTGTGGGGATAGCGGGACGCATTATTTCCAGCCTCGGCGCCCGCCCCTGGCGTTATTCGTCCGCGGATTATCTCGCCGGCCCGCGAGGTGAAAAACTTGCGGGCACCCCCAAGCCCACGCCATGGGACGAAGCGCTCTCAATCTTAATGACCGAACACCGTTACATAATTCATGAAGAAGCGCTCGCCGCCCAACTGCTCGCCGATTTGAGCGGCTTTGAGCGCATAAATCACTAAACGGGTGTGATTAATTCTGTCCCCAATAGGAATCCCAGAGGTTGTTGGCGCGGGCGGCGCGGGCGTGGGCGATTGCCTGCGCCGTGCTTCGCAGCCATGCC
>JGI20166J26741_11526141_pt1 | contig 12419 bp, 7 predicted proteins | sample TergutCu122P5_FD_26741 | JGI IMG/M metagenome (IMG submission 26741) | reverse complement strand
CAACAACATGGCCACCCTCTGCGCCATCCTCTATGGAAACCAATGGAAAATGTACTGGAATTACGCCAAATAAGTTGCACTCTTTATTTTACTGCACCCCAAATAGTCCGGCACGGCATGTCTCACTATTCGGAATGTCAGGATTCTGTTATAATTATTGCGACGTTTTTCCTGGCACAAAAATCATTTTCGAGATAATGGCCTGCGACCATTTGCTTGTTGGGTGATGTCCATGAGTAAAATTCCGCGAAAATTCGAACCGTTTGCCGAAAAACTGTCGAAAGACGACCGGAGGAAAATCCGGAGACGTAACACATGGCGTTTCATTGTCCCTTTGGTCGTCCTGATGTTTGCCGGTTTTACCGTTGCAAGTCTGGTCGCGTTTTGGAACGGACGATACCTGGAATTGCTGTTGGAAATAACCTTTGTGTGTCTTGGGACATTATGTCTATGGTGGCTTTGGAAAATCGAAGATCACCGTCCGCGAGTGGAATGAACATTTTACAATTCACATTTTTTCAACGCGGAAATACGGAAAACGCTGAATTTGTTTTGAAACACATTCCCGAAGTTTTCTGCATATTTCGTGTTTCTGCGAGTTCCGCGTTGAAAAAATGTGTACAACTATACAATAGTCTGAAATTAATCCTCCATGCAAACGAACGAATTACGCGAAAAGTATCTTGAATTTTTTGAAAGCAAAGGCTGTGTGCGGCGTCCGAGCGACGTGCTGGTGCCGAAGTGGGACCCGTCGGTGCTGTTCACGCCGGCGGGGATGAACCAGTTCAAGGACCATTTCCTCGGTCGTTGCAAGCTGGAGTTCACGCGGGCGACGACCTGCCAGAAATGCCTGCGAACCGGCGACATCGACAACGTCGGGCGGACGGCTTACCACCACACCTTCTTTGAAATGCTCGGCAATTTCAGCTTCGGCGATTACTTCAAGAAGGAAGCCATCCTCTGGGCGTGGGAATTTCTCACCGACAAAAAATGGCTCGGCATCGCGAAGGAAAAACTCAGCGTCACTGTTTACCAGGACGACGAAGAGGCGGCGGAAATCTGGCGCAGCACCGTCGGCGTACCGTCGAGCCGCATCAGTTACTGCGGCGAGGAGGACAATTTCTGGCCCGCGAGCGCACCGAGCCTCGGCCCCGACGGCGTGTGTGGGCCGTGCAGCGAAATTTACTACGACACGCCGCAGGGTGTGGTCGAAATCTGGAATCTCGTGTTCACGCAGTTCAACCGCGTCGGCAACCCGCCGGACAACTTGCAGCCGCTGCCGAGCAACAACATCGACACTGGCATGGGGCTGGAACGCTGTGCCGCCGTGCTGCAAAACGTTGACACGAACTACCACATCGACATCCTGCGACCGCTCGTCGAAGAAGCGGCGGCGGTGTGCAAACAAAAATACGATCCCGCCGAAGAAGCGGGCAGACGCTTCCGCCGCATTGCCGACCATGTCCGTGCCTGCACGTTCGCGGTGCATGAAAACGTGTATCCCGGCAGCAAGGAGGAGCGTTACGTCATCCGGCGACTGCTGCGTCGCGCGGTGCTCGACGGCTGGCAACTCGGCGTCAAAAAACCGTTCCTGCACCTGCTCGTGCCGAAGGTCGCCGAACTGATGCGCGTGCCCTACCCCGAAATTTCCGAAACGACCGAACGTGTCGCCCGCGTCATCCAATCGGAGGAAGAGCATTTCCTCGGCACCATCGACGGCGGCATGTCACGCATCGATAAAATCTTCAAGGCAATGAAATCAGAGCACGCAAAATCAGAGCACGAAGCGTCAGCGAGTGCCCCTGCCTCAGCAACCAACATGGTCTCCGGCCACGACGCCTTTGAAATGTATCAAACCTTCGGCTTCCCGCCGGAACTGTTTGAAACAATGGCCGCCGAACAAAATTTCGGCTTCGACTGGGACGGTTTTAAACGGGAAATGGAACGCCATGGTGAGATTTCCGGTTCTTCTGAGAAGAATTTGCTGTTCAAAGAAGACGTACTGGCGGAGATTAAGAAGACGTATAAGACGGAGTTTGTGGGATATGATGTCGATGAATGTGAAGCAAAAGTTATCGCTATTGTTGCCGATGGAAAACTTGTTGATTCCGTGCCGGAAGGTCAAACAGTGCAGATCATCTTGGATAAAACTCCATTTTACGGCGAAAAAGGTGGACAAGTCGGCGACGAGGGATACATACTTACTCGTTGGAAGCCTGATTGTCGTGTTCCTGCATTTGAGGTAATAGATACACAGATCGATGGTGATCTCATCGTACATATTGGTCGCCAATTCATTTCACAGGAATCTGAGTATTTTCACAAGATTGCATTGAAAGTCGGTGATACTGTTTTTCCAAATTATGGACTCGTAAGCCATCAGGCAATTGCCCGCGCCCATACTGCGACGCATATTCTGCATTATGTGCTACGTTGTCATCTCGGTTCTCATGCCGAGCAGCAAGGCTCGAAAGTGGATACCGATATTTTGCGTTTCGATTTCACGAATCATCAAGCGGTTGATAAAGAAATGCTTCTCGAAATCGAAAAAGATGTCAACATCTGGATTCTTACCGACCGTGAGGTGTTGTCGCAGGAAATGGACATTGAAGACGCCCGTAAAACCGGAGCCTTGATGCTCTTCGGAGAAAAGTATCCTGACCGTGTGCGAGTTGTTTCTGCGGGCGAAAGCAAAGAACTTTGCGGTGGCACACACGTCGCTAACACATCGCAAATCGGCTCTTTCAAAATCATTTCCGAAGAAAGCGTCTCCGCAGGCGTCCGGCGCATCACGGCAATCACCGGCATGAAGGCCGTTGAAAAGATGCAGGAAGAATCACAAATCGTTCAACAACTCGCCCAGTCGCTCCGTGTCAAGCCGGAGGAGATCGTGCCACGGGTTGATGCCTTGCTCGACCAGTCGAAAAAACTACGAAAACAGCTCGAAACGCAGGTCAAACAGGGGAAAATTGCCATTGACGAGCTGATCGCCGGGGCGGAGCAGATTGCCGGAGCGGGGGACGGCGGCGTCAAGTTCATCGCCTGTGCCGTCAAAGACGCGAAGCCGAACGAGCTGCGCGAATGGGTCGATCAAATTCGGAGCAAAACGCCGAGGGTCGCCGTCATACTCGCGGGCTTGCAGGACGACGACAAGGTGTCGCTGATCGCCGGGTTCGACCGCGAGGTCATCGCGGAAAAGAAACTCGACGCGGTCGCCTGGATCAGGGAAGCGGCGATCGTCATCGGCGGCACCGGCGGCGGTCGCCCCGACATGGCCCAGGCCGGCGGCAAAGACCACGGCAAAGTCGCCGAGGCATTTGAAAGGGCGAAACAGTGGCTTGAAGAAAAACTAAAAGTGAAAAACTATTGTGCCGCCAATAAAATTTGAGCTTGTCCGATGAATCGCCTGCATCGCCGACAACAAAAAGTCTCACTATTTTGTGCGTATTAATCATTGTCGGCGCAGCAGGCAGCCATGGAAGCGGTTCAAATTTTATTATCGCATCTATAAAAACCAGAAAAAAAGGGATCACTTATTGTGCTGAAACTGAAAAATGAGCGTATCCGGTGAATCGCCGGTCTCGCCGAAATGAACGAATTACTTTATTTTACGAAATTTTTGTATTTCGGCACAACCGGCAGTCGTTGTTGCGCCGTGCATTTCTTCTCGCCGCCACAGTACACAGCACTAATTTGATATGCCCTGATTTCCGTCCGGTCGGTTGGGGGACCATCGGTATTGCGAAGGCTCCGAATCGACATGTCCCGGCATCGGCAACGTATTACTGCGTTGGCCGGGTGCTTGGACAACCGGACGGCTCGCCGGCATTTGAAGAGGACTGGTTCTCGGAAGTTCAACACGCTGCGGTGCCGGCATTTTTGAATCCGAGGTCATTTGTTGCGGATTCGCCGGCATGTCGTTGTTGCTTGCGCCGTTGCTCAATGGTCGATTGCGATTCTGTTCCCGGGGATTGAGAAACATCGGCGGAATGCGTCCCGGCGGATTCGGTGCCGGCAAGATCGTGTCCGGAGAGGTTGGTGCCGGTTGATACGGAACGTTGGAACGACCGGCATTGTCCAGATAGTTCGGCACCGTGCTTTTGGCATTTCCGTAAGTTGTTCTGCGGTTGTCGCTGGAAGATTCCTGTCCAAGTTCACGGCGAAGCCTTCGGTTTTCATCTTCAAGGATCGTCAACCGATACTGTGCAAGACTCAACGCCTGATCAAGTTGCAGATTCTCCTGAATCAGCATCGACCTGTCAACCGCGTTTTGGTATCGGGAGGCACACCCCGGCAGCCATGCCAGTAGTATTCCTCCCAAAAGTAAGATCGAAATCCGTTTCAAATCCATTTTCGTGAGTTATTCTTTTGTTGACGGGGAACCTGGTGCCATGGATTCAATCCCCTTGTCGATCAAGCCGTAATGGCACGCTTCATCCGCCCCCATGAAACGATCCCGGTCGGTGTCTTTTTCGATCCGGGCCAGATCGTGACCGGTGTGCTTGATCAAAATGGCGTTGAGTTTTGCTTTCACGTTGGCAAATTCCTTGGCATGAATCAAAATTTCCTCCGCCGTTCCTTCCATGCCCGCGATTGGCTGGTGAATCATGATTCGCGAGTTCGGCAGCGCGAAACGTTTCCCCCTGGCACCGGCGGTCAGCAGCACGGCACCCATCGACGCACATTGGCCGATACAATACGTCGCCACGTCGCAACTGATATACTGCATCGTGTCGTAAATCGCCAACCCGGCGGAAACGCTTCCGCCCGGCGAGTTGATGTAAAGATGCACGTCGGCCTGCGGGTCGTCCGAATGCAGGAACAACAGTTGCGCGACAATGGCGTTTGCCACGTCGTCGTTGACGGCACTCCCCAAAAAGACGATCCGGTCCTTGAGCAAACGGCTGTAAATGTCCATCGCCCGTTCTTCACGGCCGGTTTTTTCAATCACGTAAGGAATTAATGGCATTTTAATATTTTTCTCTTGTCAAATGTCTGTTTGTTTTTAATTGCATTGTTGTTTCGCCCCGTTAGGGGCAAAGTCCATTAGCCCAGGGCAACGCCCTGGAAAAGGCAACCCAAAAAACAATCCCACCCCGTTAGGGGCAATGGAATCACCCCCAAATATATTTTTCATCAAATATGATATTGTGTTTATTGAGCAATATCCTGAAGTTCGTCTTGAAATGTTGTTTTACGATGATGTTCTTCCTGATTGGCAATATAATTGTTTCACCGCCGGCATTTGCGACTTGCTCACGGAAAACGCACCATATCCGCCTTGCCATGAAAACCCTTGAAAACCGGCACCACAAGTTTTCATCCAGCGGGATGTTCCGCGTTTCATTTCTTCAGCCATTTTTGCCAACGAAATCGTCCTTGACATTTGCACCAATACATGAACATGATCGTTTGTTCCACCAATGGCCAGTGTCATGCAATCAACCGTATTGAGAATTCCTGCGGTGTAGTTGTAAAGGTCTTGGCGGATTGGTTTTCCCAAAATTGGTTCGCGGTTTTTCGTGCTGTAAACGACGTGAGCAATGAATTTTGCAAACGATTGTGACATTTTCCACTGCCCCTACGGGGCGATTATTGTTTTGGCACTTCGTTTCCCAGGGCGTTGCCCTGGGCTAATATACGTTGCCCCTAACGGGGCGAAAGTTCAGTGTCAACTCAAATGGTACACTCATATCTTTCAACAGTTCAAATGGTTTCAAACCATTTTTTATTGATCGTAATTCAAGACACGCTACGACAATCACAGCGTGAGCACTCTATCCAAAGTCCGGAGTTTATTCTTTCTCGTCCGTGACGGCCTGTTTTTGGAGGATGTCGTCGACAACGCCGTAGGCTTTCGCTTCTTCGGCGTTGAGGTAGTAATCGCGGTCGGTGTCTTTGGCGATTTGGTCCACATCCTTGCCGGTGTGGCTCGCCAAAATCCGGTTCAGCATCTCGCGATCTTTCAATATCTGTTGCGCTTGAATCTCGATATCGGAAACCTGGCCGCCGACGCCGCCCCACGGTTGGTGAATCATGACTTTGGAGTGGGCGAGTGCGTAACGTTTTCCTTTGGCACCACCGGCAAGCAAAATGGCTCCGCCGCTTGCCGCCAATCCAACGCAATACGTTGCCACAGAACAACTTAAAATTTGCATCGTGTCGTAAATGGCCAAGGTGGCCGTCACGCTTCCGCCGGGAGAATTGATATAAAAATGAATATCTTTCCGACGGTTTTCGCTTTGCAAGTACAATAATTTCATGACCAGCTCATTGGCGTTTTCGGTCATGATCGCCCCCTGAAGAAATATAATACGGTTTTCAAGAAGCAAATCGCCGAGCGTCATCGAACGCTGACGCTGGTAATCACGATAATTAAGCTGCGAATCGGCAATCGGAGGCCGTGACATTTCAAAAGGATACATCTTTAATACTTGCTATACAAACAGTTAAGTTAAAAGTGAAAAACTAAAAACTAAAAGTGAAACCTTGAAAAACGAATCCAACTTTTCGTTTTTCACTTTTAACTTTTAGTTTTAAGGCGGTTATTATCACAAGATCGGCGTGAAAAATCAAGGGCAGATCGGTAGATTTCCGTTTGTCGTGTCGGACACACACAAATTGGCCGGGACAACTCTGTTCGGGACTTTTTTTTCTGCTGCAAAACCGTTATAATTCTGTTCGCTTTGTGTCGTCAGGAGGCGTCACTACTCGACCAACCTTCATTTCGCGAATGGCAGCCGGGAACATAACGAAGTGAAGCGACCGGATCAACCCGTATTCGATCCGGTCACTGCGCTATGCTTCGTTCCCGGCTGCCATTGGGAACTTGCAATTTGAGGTTTGGCCGGGAGTAGTATTCATCGTTGAAATTTTTGTCAAAAATTCCGGGGGGTTTTACATTTATTATGAGCGAAGATCGAATTATCATTTCGTTAAGTCAGGCAAAGGCTCCTTTTTTCATCGGCGTCGATCTTGGTGGCACGAATATCAAAATCGGTGTTGTGGACGATCTGGGACAAACCTTGTCTTATGTTTCGGTGCCCACAGAGGTCGAAAAAGGGCCGATTGACTCGACCCGCCGCATGGCCGACGCCATTCTTACGGCAATCCGCCAGGCGGGTTTGCAGCATAGTGATATTGCGCGAGTCGGTCTCGGTTCGCCTGGAACCATGGATATTCCTGCGGGAAAATTCGTCAAACCGGCCAACTTTCCCGGCTGGGAACAGTTTCCCATTCGCGACACGCTTGCCGATTTCTGCAATATTCCGGTCACTTACGACAACGATGCCAATGTCGCGGCATTCGGCGAAAGCTGGATTGGTTCGGGACGCGGTTATCACAGTATGATCATGTTGACGTTGGGGACCGGTCTCGGCTGCGGAATCGTGCTCGACGGCAAAACGCTCATCGGACAAAACAGTCATGCTGGCGAGTCAGGACACAATATCGTTGATCCGTCGGAATACGCAAGACTTTGCAATTGCGGACAACGCGGGCACCTTGAGGCTTATGCCAGTGCCACCGGTCTTGCACGTCGTGCGTTTGATCTGCTCGAAGCCCAACATCAGCCGACCTCGCTCGACAGCCGGATCGACATCAAAACGATGACGACCCAGGAAAAACACAAGTTGCCGAAACTGATTTGGGAGGAAGCCCGAAAAGGGGACGCTTTTTCGATTTATCTTGTCAAAGACACCGCCAAATGGCTTGCCATTGGGATTGTCACATTGATGCACACGATTGACCCGCACTGCATTTTGCTTGGCGGAGCGATGACGTTCGGCGGCAAAGGGGACCCGGTCGGCGATATGTTCCTGGCCGAAGTGAAAAACGAAATTGCGAAGCGGGCCTATCCGATTTTGTCGGAACGACTTGTCCTCGAATATGCAACGCTCGGCGGAGATGCCGGTTACCTCGGTGCCGCCGGCGTTGCGCGTGCCGATTATGGAGCCGTTTGCAAAAAATGAACGTCAAAAAGGAGACTGTTGCATGAAAGTGGCGATTTTTTATCACACAGAGGTGCTGGGAATATGTCTTTAACCACCAATTTTGCAACAAGAAACAGCCGCCGGGAACGCAGTGAGTGCAATGAACGGAATGACCGGAGAGCGATGTGATACCTTCTCCCCGGTCACTGCGCTCTGTTCCCGGCTGCTGTTTCAGTTGAAGACTTGCACTGAGAGCAAATTTGGAATTGATCTGGAGTTTTCTACTCTCGTTGGTCGCTTCTTGATTGAAAATAACACCTTCAAACCAACTCCGGATACGCTCTAAAAATACAGTTTCAAAATATTTGAAAGAACATTCAAATATCACAAGTGCTGTGTTTTATGAAAATTGACAAACTGGCATTTTTGTAACTCAATTATTTTCAAGATGTTATTTTCCAAATTGCCTCACAGTGCCCCAAAATCAAGCCCTGAAACGGCGACGCCGAAACTTCATCCGGGTCAAGACTGCTCATAAAATAGCGGGTTTCAAAAGACGGCAGTTCCCACTTGCGGCGAACCTCCTTGTCAAGGCGGAGCAGCCCCGGCAACCCGGTATGCCCAACTCCGAACCCGTCCGCAGCCCGTTTTTCACATATAAACTGCGAAACTCAACCTGATACGATGGAAAATCCTCTACGATATGAACCGAAAATTTCGTGAAACTTGACGACGGAGCGATCTCGTCTCCTCACCCCTTGACGAAAAGTCATTTACGACGATAATTTTTTATACTCATTTTGTAATTTCTCATGGCCCTATCGTCTAATCCGGTTAGGACACAGGCCTTTCACGCCTGCAATACGGGTTCAAATCCCGTTGGGGTCAGTTGCGAGTATCCGAAATTGTATCCGCTTTTAGGTGGCGGACTTAGTAAGCACGGATACTCGTTTCAGCACCGGAGTAATTAACCGGTGCTATTTTTTCCAGTTTACGCATTTTATGTATTTTACAAATGCTTACTATCTTTACAAAAAACCTAATTTCATGTACATCTATGATTTCTACCGGAATTATTTTGCTCCGGTATGTCTCTCCCGCGCGCAAAAATCGACGCGGCAGATTTATGATCAGGTCATCCAACTCTGGATTAATGAGGTTGGAAATTCTGAGATTCACAAAATTACGCCCAAAGAATGTGAAGACTTTGTCACTGTCAGTCTTCAAAAAGTCGGGGCGTTCACCGTTGCAAAATATTGCCGGTGCATGAATGCTTTGTTTCTTCGTATGGGGACGCCCGGTTGGCGGAATCGTCAGGCGTTTGGGTTTGTTACGAATTCGCCGTACTGCTTGCCGCCGAAGTTGCAAAAGCCTTTGCCCAAGCTGATTCAAGACTGCGACATTGTGAAGCTGATCGACGCACTTGGCGACATCAAAGACTATCCCAAGTGTGTTGATGAACAGCTTCGGCTTGCTTGGTGGCGGACTTTGGTCTTGTTTGCTTTCACGACGGCTGTGAGACGCTGGGTGATCTTTGGCCTGAAACTTCCCGGATTTTGTTCCAAATTTTTTTAGAAGACCAGTAAACACGTCGAGCAAGCTTGACCGCTAACATTCCAATATTTTTTGATTTTCGTTTGAAATTGGCATTTTCTTCTTTTTTTCACAAAATTCGTATGGACACACTGCGACGAATTTCTTAGACTCTCGCGCCTTTGGTCATTTTTACATCAAAGGTTTGATCGGATTTATTGCAGTGTCATGTTTTGCACGACACAAATTCTGACACAGACGGATATTTGGAGAAAAAACAATGTTTGCCACCAAAGCGATGGAACACAATTTTCAGGAAACGCGGGCGATTTCCGCCGTGACTACGTTGCTGTTTCTGTTTTTTGCGGTGATTCCGGCGATTCCATTGAGTGGAAATGCTTTGTGTGAAAATGCCATCGGTGCCGAATCGGGACCGACGGAAAAAATCGTGGCACAATCGGCGTCCACCCAGGCATCCGGCGACCAGGGGAAATCGACCAAATCGATTCGTCGTTTTCTGAAACAATCGTCATTGGTTGAAAATGCCGAAAATGAAGAAAGCATGGAACTCAAAAAAATTGAGAAAGAAGAGATTCCGACGCTCCCGATGGTACAATCTCCCCATACCGTTTCCACTTCCCCGAAAAAACTTCCGGATCATGCCAATGCGGAACAATCACCCGGCCAATTTTCCAATCAGGATATCTATTTTCAGTCAGGAGCGGGGACGGTAAAAAAAGGTAACGCATTGTCCCCGCCATCCTTTCAAAGAGCCGACTCTCAAGGGGCCGATGACCGTCCGGATTCGCAGGAAGAACGTCCGTCGCCATTAAAAAAGAAAACGTATTCGGGAAACCAGACGCTTGAATTACCGCCACAAATTCCTGGCGAAGAGAAAATATCCGCTGCGGTTGCATCGCCCAAGGCAAACAATGAAGAAAAGGGATTGGCACTTGTCAGTGCCTCCGGCACCACCAACGCGCGAAGCAGGGACAGGGAAGACAATCGTGAACAGGATGGTCACGATCACGACGGGGAAGGAGCTTTGCCCCAAACGCCGAAAGCCGACGTTCGCACCAATGAAAGCGATTTGTCGACGCTGGATGTTTCCGTGATGAAAAGTGCCGCGTTTCAGGGAATTTTCCCCGGAAAAACAACCAGGGAGGAGTTGTTGGAACTGATGGGGGAACCTTCCAGAACCGCAAGGCAGGAAGGGTTCGAAGTGATGTACTATACCATGGAAGGTTTCAGCAATATCGAAGTCAATCTGCAAAAAGGGGTCGTTTTTTCGCTTGTCGTGCGGCTTGACGAACCGTTCCCCGCCGAACAAATCCGGGAAGCGTTGGAATCGGAACTGAAAGGGATTCGCTCTCTTTTGATTCCGGACGCCAACGGCAATATTCTCGGACAACTGTTTCCGGAAAAAGGGGTTGTGTTTGTGTTCACGCCGTCCGAAGAACCGGGCGTCCCTTCGCTGATGGTGACGCAAATCGGCATCGAACCGATCACGGCGGAACCGTTTGCACTTCGCGGGGAACGTTATCTCTCGATTTCCAATACCCAGGCAAAGTGGGACTTGACCATCGCCACGCGACTTGACCCGGGCAATCATAAAGCGCACTGGCTTCTCGGAAAAGCCTGCCTGAATGAAGGAAATCTTTCCGAGGCAAAAAAAGAAGTTCTTAGGGCGATTGAATTGTACGACAAACAGCCGCAATATCATATCACGCTGGCCCAGATCATCGCCGACGCCGGTCATCTTCGGGACGCGCAACAATACATCAGGGAAATCATTCCGTATTGTTCCAACACCCCGCAAGTCAAAGGGTTGGCGGAGTGCCTGTTGGGGGATTTTTATCAGAAGGACGACAACCCCAATTACAAGGACGCGATCGACTATCACCAGAAAGCGATCGAAACGGTCGCCCCGGTTCTTGCTTCCAAAAATCCGACGCAACGCCAGCAGGCGAAAGAGGTGCTGGTCAAAGCGCATCTTGGCGCGGCGGTGGACGTCGCCCTGAGTTCCTGGGACGGAAAAGACGAGGCACTCAAAAAATGGCTCGGTTTGGCCAACGAATACGCACTTGATCTCGTCATCAAGGAAAACATGCCGCGGGATTATTTACTGCTCGTGGCCTCGACGGCTCTTTCCGCCTATTTGGGGAACCCCAATTCCGGCGACATTGAAAAATACGTCGACGAAGTGCGCAACATCGGACAGGAAATCATCACGCAAAGCGACGATCCGGTGCGAGTACGGAAAGTCAATTCGGAAATGGGAACGGCACTTTATCATGCCGTCCAGATTTATCAGCTTCGCAAAGATTACAAGTCGGCGATCAGTTGCGGAAAGATCGCGGCGGATTATCTCGAACGCGGAACGGAAAATTCGGCGAATCCCGTTGACATCTATCAATTGGCGCGTCTTTATTTCCGGCTGGGGGCGATTCAGGCCAACGGCATGGGAAACCACCGGGAAGCGGTCAAATGGTTTGAAAAAGCGATCCCGCTGTTCCAGAAAGTCGATCGGATTTTTGCCGCCGAAGAACAGCCGAAACTCGGCGAAATGTATGTCAGCATCGGCATTTCCTACTGGGAGATCGGCGAACAGGAATACGCAATCCAAATTTCCGAATACGGCGTCGCCAAGCTGGAAAAAGCGGTCGAAAACGGTTTGCTCAAGGAAAAGGCGCTGGCGGTCCCCTACGGCAATCTTTCGGTGATGTACCGCAAAGTCGGTCGCGATTCCGATGCCGAAGATTATTATCTCCTCTCGAAGCAACTGAAAGGGGACGTTGTCAGCGGTCGCGCCGCGTCTTTGAAATGAGAATCAGTGCCGCACGAGACTGGGACGTCATATACCCAAGCCGGTTGAAAATTCCGGAAGCTGGACATGGCAAGTCCTGCAACGCAGGACGTTTGCGCAAGGCCGAAGGCTGCCGCCCATACCGGCTG
>JGI20166J26741_11526030_pt1 | contig 12420 bp, 7 predicted proteins | sample TergutCu122P5_FD_26741 | JGI IMG/M metagenome (IMG submission 26741) | reverse complement strand
GATGGATCTTCAGGAAGTGGGAGGGGGTTGTGAGGACTGGATGGAGTTGGCTCAGGATAGGGACAGGTGGCAGGCACTTGTGAGTATGGTGATGAACCTTTGGGTTCCAAAAATGCAAGGAATTTGACTAGCTGCAGAACCAGTTAGCTTCTCAAGGACTCTGCTCCATGGAGTAATTAAATAAGTAAGTTCTATGTAAGTAGATAGACATGGCCCATAAGTGCTTCAATTACAGTAATAATTTTATGGGTATATATAACTGAAAATAGGAACCGCCTGGTAACTTCTACTTGAAGATTCCCCATATCAGATTTCAAAAAATCTGCCCAATGATTTTGGCGATGTTCTAGAAGGATGGAAGGGCAGGCACATGATCTTCAAATCAGGCTTCTTTTGTTTTTAGTTTGTAAAGAAGCTTAAAAACTGACGTGAATACTGAAACAAGTGCAATTCTGACATTTCGTTTAAATAATTTGAAATAATTATAAATGGTCATACATCAGTACAAGTTAGTCTTTAACTACAACCCTGAAGAACCACCCACTACAGACATAACTCGGCTCTTTCGCACTGCCAAGCCGCGGTTTGATAATCAGGGTAGGTCCTGTTGGAACTGTGGCAATGTGACATCTGGACAGATTCTTCTCCGAGTACTTCGATTTTCAAAGATTACTATCGCCTGGGACGTGACCGTAATTTCGAGGCATACAGTGAAAACTTCAAATCTCACTCGGTTCTCCTCTGCAAATAATCATTACACCAATGTTCCATAATGATCTGTCATCATAGACACTTGTACAATACGCCCATCGCAGGCCCCTCATATTGTCCCGCCCCACTCCGACAAATAAACGAGACGTCAATTAATACAAATCAAACTGCAATTGTTGCTACATCTCGAAGCAGAAACATCGTACGTACACTTGTCACTGTATTCGAAACGTTAATCCAGACAGACACACTGAGGGGTCTATTTTTTCTGCCATGTAAATAAATATTGAAGAAATGACGATCGGAATACAATCACCACCCTTTACAGCACAGACCGTACATCCTTACGGCGATTAAACTACAATTTTTCATAGTGTGATGCGCAGCTGTTGTAAATTTTATTCGCAGCCTCCAGTGCCCTCTAACGCGCTACACACATTTCAAATGCTGGGCAGCCAATCTGTGCACTTTACTGCCCACGCTCACTGTGCAGAGCTGTGTGCGCTATACTCCTCGACCGCCACGATCACAGCCAACGCATGTACCAGATCCATGCCATTGATCAGCGATCGAAGACGTCGTGGTCACGGATGCGGTCTGGTAGTTGAACGTGGTTGCAATGGAAGGAGTGGTGGCGGAAAGTGTTGAGGAAATCGTCTTAGAGAACGAAAAGGCATGCGAGTTCTTCATATAACTTCTATTTCATCGCAGTAATGTTTGAAGTTTCTGTGGTTGCATATTCCAGAATACTAGGTTCCAGTCTGTACAGGACATATGCCTCGGTTGGTAGGGTTCACGACACGTTGCATGTGCCTGTAGGATTGTTTGTAAGGAAATGGTTGTCTGAGACGAAAGTTGTTATTTTGCGTGTTTTGTACGGTCGTTTTTTCTTACATTCAGCAGTTTCGTCTTTGACGACGAAGAGAAACATAAATTTGAAGTTTCGTTCACATACCCTAGACATGCATGTTCGTGCATGTTGCATCATACAATTCGGGTGTAATTATTAGTACGTGGACATAGTTCTAAGTTTGAATGATTTTGTAGGGTGACCTTTAGAAGTGACGGATTTTGGAACAGTGCGTCGGCGTGGTGACATTTACCAGAGTTAAGCTGGGTTGGTTTGTAGTTTAGGTGTTTGTATTGTTGATGTCACCATATACAGGTTTCATATAAATTACTTAGCCAAACACACAATCTGACATAACATATTTAGGTACCGTGTTGTGAATGCAGTATCCTACCTCTGTGTCTCACGTGGCATTATAATATTTTAATTCAGTTATGTGTAACATACCACAAAGCCCCAGTATGCTATAACTAAGCATGTATATTACATGAAGTGCAATAACAGCTGTCTCAGAGGAGAAAGAACCAATTTTTTTTTAATTTTTAGGCCATTCATCCGCGTTGTGTGTTCAGTTATATAAGAAATTCAGTCAAACACGAACATATAGTTGGGTTTGAAGTTCTTACCCAACTTTGAAACAACCACTGTAATGCTTCAGCATTTACGACTGTTCATACCTGAACATTTCACAAACTAATATATTTCTGCAAAGAAGCAGTAGTTATGAGTGAACATTCTTGAAATTAAAATATATTATGTTTGTATATTTTGTATCATGGATGCCATAATGAAAGCGGGTTGCCAACGTAGTGACCAACTGAAGTGATGGTTGCCTACATAAATTGAATTCCTGTCACTGATAAGAAAACTGAAAAAACCTAAGCTTAGTAGGTCAGTTGTTTGCACCTATAATACATGGCAGCCATCCATTGAATTTCTGTCACTAAATTGCAACCTTAAAGCTTCACCTTTATGTAGACAGATGGACCTCAGTTTATAACACTAAAATTAACTCTCAAGGCTCAGTCTCTGTACAGGCAAAACAGCTATTTCAGCCATTTTTCACTTTTTATCCAAACTGGCCAATTGGGCACTTTTAAATGTGAATTTTGAAGATTGCACAGCATGTAGTATGAAGGTTGCCCCAAAGGTTCTGCAACACAGTTTATTCATTGCTAGTAATTTGTTATGTAATTATTTGAACATATGCATTGGGTATGTAGATGTATTTATTACACACTTCATTTTTGTGCATAATCCCCATGAACTTAACAGCCTTGTGTCAGTGAGAAACAAGAGCATCTGTTCCCTTCTTGTACCAGTTTGAATTTTGTAGTGCCACTTCTTCAGTAACTCTTCATGACTTCCAAATATTTACCCATGGATGGTATCTTTTAGGGCTCCAAAGAGGTGGAAATCATAGGGAGCAGCATCTGGGCACTGTGGTGGGTGGGAGAAACAGTCCTTCCAAGTTCTGTGATTGCTTCTGTGTTTTCAAATGTGTGTGACCATGCACTGTCCTGTTGAAGGATCTCAGCAACATTTTTGTGAGGTGAAACTCTCCTGAAATGCTTCTGCAAGGCTTTAAAAGTTTGAGTGTACAGATCTGAGTTAATGGATTGACCACATGGCATAGTGTCAACCAAAATCACCCCTTGTGCATCCTAAAAACAGTGGCCTTGACTTTATCTGTTGAAGGGGTAGCCTTAAACTTCTTCTTCCAAGGAGAAGTTGGATTATACCATTCCATTCACTATCTTTTTGGTTGGGTTAAAAGCAGTGGATCCATTTTTCATCCCCAGTGACGATCCATGGCAAAAAGTTTTCACTATCAGCCTTATAGCAGGAGAGCAAATCTGAACACACCTCTTTCTGTATAGTTTTGTGATAGTTGATTAGGCTTCATGGAATGCAGCAAGCACACCCTTGGAATATTCTAAGACATCAGTAACGTTGGTCACACTTCCCTTGGACACTGAGAGCTCATTTGCAAGATTTGTGGTTGTAATCTTCGGTCGTTTCAAATGATTTAATCATCATGTTGGAGCCACACCTGAGTGACTGCTGTTGTTGATCGGCCCGAGTGACGCACATCATTGAGCTGCGCTTGGTCTTTTGTAGAACCTGCAAATTGCAAAACCCAGTGACAGCAGTGTTTTTATCAAGAGCATTGACACCATATACATATTTTAGCCACTTGTGAACATGTGTTACTGATCCTTCCTCTGCCACAGGAAATGGACTAACAGCCTGTTGTTTAAAACACAGGTTACCATACTGTGCCATTTAACGACTCCCTGAGCATTGGCGAGAAAATGTCTTGTTCCGTGGCACTACAGTAGCAATCAGGAAATGCAAAATTAACTACAGAATAAATTGCTGACATTTTCTTTTGAATTGACTGAAGTATGGAAAGTGTTGCAAAGCTTTGTGGGCAACCCTCATGATTGTCACTGCAATGAGCACTTTGAATTTTATGTATTGTTTTCATTTGCTACAAACATTGATTTTTATCTGATGTACTTTGAAGCACATAGTATTTTTCAGGTATGTTGTATTACCATCTTAATTTTTGAACTGTGTGTGTGGCCCTTGCAGAGAGTGATACTGTATTTCTCTCAGCCATGAAGCAGTATGTCCCTCTTGCATACTGATCTTTTTTCCCATAGCTTTGCTTTCTTCTCAGAATATGAAGGGTTGTCATTCTGTTGGGTATGGTGGCACTCTATTGGCAATCTAGTAATTGTGCTTAATGACATATTGACACCTTTGTGACTTGGTGCTTAGGCAGAGGGATGACTGTATACTTGGCTTTTGTTTACTGTTCTATACTGTCCATTGTGTGGTAATAATAGTTTTAACTTTTCGTAGTTGTTAGGTGTTGGTACTCTGATTCCATAATAATTTGTAAGACCGAATCATCTGTTGGTGCAAGATTTGTGTGTCTGTACTCACAACAGCTACAAGTAACTGGTTAGTAACCAATTCTCATCCAGTTGTTAGGACATAGATGAAACAATTTATACTAAAATAATGTAATCAAAAGCAGGTCTTACCAAATGCCATGGTCGAGTGGTTTGCACACCTGCTTTGTATTGATGGTGGATGTCACACCTGCTTTGTATTGACATGTTTTAATGTTAGAGACCTTTGCACAGAGGCTGGCTACCCTGACTCTTGTGGTTTTACTTAGTTCCACCAGGTACTTACTGGCTGGGAAGTTGCATTATATTAGGCCGAAGTGCTTCCTTTTACATCCTTTCCTATTCCTTGGTCACTGATTCTGTTGTTTGACATAAGTACAGCAATCTAAATTAAAGCATAATTAACTGGTCCAAGAACACTTAAAATGTGTAATGTTTTATTATTGACTTTCAAATGAAACAGGAACCCAGAATTGCCTCGGCATTCTTTTCAGTTCACTAAGCTTATTGTGACAAGTCTGTAAATGACATTTTAGTAAAATGTAAGATGCACTGGATAAAATGAGCAGAATGAATATTTGATTGATTGATTAACATTGGGTTTGAGCCCTTACGGTCCTAATGCACCTAAGCCTTATAGATGGGCCATTTGTACTCCATACTCTAATATCAACTCAGGAGAGCCCTGTTCCTTCACTAAAGTTCCAAATGGCTCCCAGACTTAAAATCTTAATGGCCTCTGGGTCCAAGAAAGGAACCCAGATATACTTTTCTTTTCTCTCAAAAGTCCTGGCAAACAAACTCCCTCCAGGTTCCCCAACAGGGCCCCTATGGAGAGAGATACCTGTTTAGAGGGCATTTTGCATATCTCTCAAAAACCTCATCTTTCAGGTTCTCCAGTAAAGGAGCCCTCACTCAAGATCCCCTTCATGCAATCCCTTGAAGAGAGATGCCCCACCACTACAGCCCTCCTTTATTCATCTATCAAAGTCCCAGGTGTATGACCTCCCCCCTCATACCAGGTTCTCCTCGGCTGGGAAGGGGCCCCGATGGAGAGGGATGCCTGTATCCGGAGACATACTTAACATACCTTCCAGGGTCCCCAGTGAAGGAGCTCTCCCCCAGGCCCCCTCCATGGAGCCTCTTCAGAGAGAGAGATAGAGACGCTCCATCCCCAGAGCCCCCTTCCCCAGTAGACGAGCCCTCCTCCAGGGGCCCCTATGGAAAGAGATGCCCATCTCCAGAGCCTTTTCTACAGTTCCTTCAGGGTCCCCAGTAAGGGTACCCTCCCTCCAGGTTCCCTTCACAGAGCTCCCACAGAGACACTCTAACTCCAGAGCCCCTTTCAACCATATCTCAAAGTCCCCAGTAGATGGGCCCACTCCAGGTTGCCCAACTGAGCCCCCATGAAGAGAGATGCCCATCCTAAGTGCCTTCCTTTCAGAACCTTCAGGGCCCCTAGCAAAGGAGCCCCCCTCCAGGTTCCCCTAACAGAGCTCGCATAGAGAGAGATGCCCTGTTTGCGGAGCTCCCTTTCAACTATCTCTCAGAGTTCCCTGTAAACAGACTGCTCATGATACTAAACAGGGCCCCTGTGGAGATGTGGAGAAAGGTGCCCGCCTTCAGAGCCTTTGCAAGGTCCTAGTAGATGAACCCCTACTAAATTCCCCAGTGGGGCCCCCACAGAGAGTGATGTCCATCCCCTGAGCCCTCCTCCCCATGTCCTTCTGGATCCCCAGAAAGGAGCCCCCTCCCTAACAGAGCTCCCGCAAAGAGAGATGCTCCCTTTCTGGAGCCCTCCATCTATCTCTTAAAATTCCCAGTCACCGGATCTCCCAGATTCCCCACCGGGCCCCTATGGAGAGAGACAGCTGTCTCTGGAGCTTTCTTTTATACCTTTCCCTCAAAGTCCCCGGTAAATGAGCCCCCCTCCATGTACCCCAACAGGTTCCCTCTGGAGAGAGAAGCTTAATCTCCAGAGCCAGTGACTTATTCATTCATTTATATCTGTCATAGTCCCCAATAATGAGCCCTCCCATAAAAAATGGGGAAAACATTTGGTCACCATCCATGGACGGAAGGCCTTCATGCAGTGGGGTGTGGCCTGGTTCCCCATGGACATCGTTTATGTCACTGCAATCTCTACCCCGGTGCCATGCAGCCTTCAGCACAATACCTTCCACCTTGGCTTGGGTAGACCAGAGCCCCATTAGCCAGCGTGTGTCATAGCAACCCTCATCAGGGTATGCCCTCCACAACTGTTACTGCCTCCCATGTGACCCAGGGTAGAGTAGAGTTCGAATCCGCGATAACCCGAGGTACGGACAAGGGGGTGGATTTATGAGAGGCAGATTGAATATTGCGTTAGCATGTTAACACATAATATTGAATTACAGCAGAATCTGTGAAATGGGTTTTGGGATAAATAGGAAGGCTATTTGTGGTCACATATAATGTAGTATTTGTTAACGGATCAGTGTAGCTGAAAATCAGAATTACAGAACAATTTTTGGTGGAGGGTTGTCTTATCAAATTTAAACCAGCAGTCTGCTGTGGGATTCGTTGAAAAATTGATATGTTATCTTAAGTAAATTAGCCTTTGTAAATAGTCCATTGGCTAAAAATCAAAATAGGCAACTGACTTTATGCAGATATTAATGATTTCACATTGGGATAACAGTTTATGAAATGTATCAAAATATTCATTTATGACTATGAATTGTAGGTTTTGTTGTGGATGAATGTGGCTGGAAGTCAAGTTGTGCAACAGGTTTTAGTAGTGTTTTTTGGCATCATGTTTGTTATCGAAATAGTACTATGTGCTATTAGTCATATACAGCAGTATTGTTGTATATACCTGGCACATATATGTGTAGTAATACTTCTAGTGAAATTATGCAGTGTTAATTTAAAATGATACCAAACAGTTTAGGTGCTGATATTTGGAACAGAGGGGTGGTTAGATAGACATGACCTCCGAGATATAAGGCACTGTTGTTTTACTTCATGTAGAGTTTCTAGAAATCTAACTGTATCAGCATTTTTAGTTTGTTTATTAATTACTGCCTATGACATTATTGTCATTTCACTACATACACATTAAATCACTCTATGTGGAATCTTAATGTATGTCTGCCATTGCCATGGACAACTCTTGTAGCAAATTAACAGTATATAATATGGCCTTACATTTGTTTGTGGTGTACAGAAAAACCTAATATTCTCTATTACTGGACCAGCTTTGTGTAATTTTGTTAGGAGACCATTTGAATAGTTTCTCCATGAATTACCTATCTTGCCATAGGAAAGGATGAAGTTCTATAAACTCTTTAGTTGTGTTTGACTTGTTAACCTGAAGAGAAGTTGCAATGCTGATATTATGTTGTTACATGAAAATATTTACAGAAATTATTGTTAGACACATGTAAATAAAACATGAGATATCATTAGCTGCCAGAGGTATTGACTGTGTGTAGTGAAGAAGTAGCATGTGTATGTGAATGTACTGCCATTCTCTTTGTGTAGCCAATCAAGAATGAGTGTCACATGCAAAAGGTTAGCTATCAGAATGTGTGAAATATTCAGTATTTTAATTATGTGCAGGCTAATTACAGATGTTCTGAGGAATTTGAAATATTTCATTTGAAACTTTTAACAATTATAAATTGAAAAAAAACAGGCTGCAGAGATAAAGGAATCAAACTTTTTTTAACCCTGGTTAAGTGAATACGTTCTCCATTTATTGCTCGGCACACATCAAAGTAGTGTCGTTTTTCTCACCAGACACATATTAACATATAACGGTGGAATCTGTGGACAGAAATTCTTATTCTTTACTTTAAATTTTCCAAAATTTGTGGCTTTGGCAGGTCATAACTTAATTGTCAATATGGTCCCAGAAAAGTGGAAGGATGTTTCTTTCAGGTAAACATGGTGGAAAGGAAATGGGCAGCACATTGTAGTTGTGGCTGATACATCAGCTGGTAGAACACAAAGTGTTGAAACAAGATCATGTATCACCAATTCCCACATTGAAGTTACACCGTTAGTACTTGGACTTGTCATGTGGGGCCATTTCTTTTATGACATATTCACCTGATCTATTCTGCTCTGAATTTTTTTTGTGGTTCTGTCAATCTTTACATTTTTGTTCTCTCATTGTCACAGATTTTTGACACTTGAATGCGAGAGTAAGCATCATTTCATTGTGACATGCTATAAAATGACTGACAAGAAAGGGAATACTGCTTTGATGTGTGTGCAGAGCCACACAGGTAGGATGTATTGAACTCCAGTAAGATAAGGACACATCTTTGTGTTCTTTATTTCTGTGGTCTGATTTAAATGAGTTATTGTTAGTAGTTTCATACTACATATTTGAAATTACTCGATTTGTGATCACTATATGTTTTGGAAGGAGAAATATGAGTGGTATTGCATTTTTGTTCCAGATTGAACTTATAATGAAAAAAACCTTTGTATAAGTCTTTGTAACTGTATGGTTTCCACACTTGAGAATTTCTGTGCAATGTTCACTGGTAATCTTCAGACATCGGAAGGTCTTGAAACTCTGAACATTTACTTGTCAGATAGAAGCTATCTGAGTGGGTTTAAACCAAGTCAGTTTGATACAGACGTCTTTGAAACACTTGATAATTGCCCATCAGACATCTTTCCTCATGTGTGCCGTTGGTACCGGCACATAGCAAGTTTTGGAATGGAACGGAAGAATTTTCCTTCACAAATTAATGCTGTGGAGAATACAAGCAGGAATGTGAAAGAAAATTTGGTGCCCCTGATGGAGAATAACAGAATTGACTCACTACAGGTGAGAAGTAAAAGAACAGTTACATTCAGTGTTGTTGAAGTGGGGTGTCCTCAAGCTGTAAATGCAGCTTATGGTCTCTAGATGTGGAGGACAGTAGTTAGTTGAATAAGCAGACACAGGGATCATCCAGGTTGGAGGTTGGACAAGTGGCTGAGAAGTCTGTACTATTAAGGGTCTAGTATGTTGCAAAAGTTGCATAGTATTTCTTATTGGTACACATTGAAATAATTTGAGCAACAGGAGAGCGAAATGGGATTTTGAACATGAATTGCCAGAAGTCTGTAAAAGGTTCATTGCAAACTTGAAGGGAAGTGACTATTTGTTAATGGGACATATGGAACAGGTTTTGAGTTTGTGGTTCAGTACATCTGGCAGATGGTAGTATCCAGTGGTAGGCTGTTGTGAACCCAGTGTTGTGTTCTTTAAATGGTAGGGAATATCTTGTCTACTTGAGAAACAGCTTCTGAAAAAGGAGTCTGCTGTTTGGGGGTAGTTAGGTACATTGTTGTCGGATGCCAAAGCTTGAGATAATTCCATCTCCTTGTGCTGTGAACAGATCAGATCCCATAGATACATACCAACCAACCCTGATGAGGGAGGCTGCAGGTTTTTCTAAAACATAGGCTCATATCTATCGGATTTGGTGCATTGCAATATAGCAGACAAGTTGGCAGTTACCTTCATGTGTACCTCATATCTAACTAAATCGAAAGTATCATTTGTTAATGTGTAAGAATTAAGATCCTCGTTTTGTCTCAATTGTTTCCACTCTTCTGCTCTGAATATATAACTCACAAATTATTAATGTTTAATATGTGGTACCTACACTTCTCAGATACAAATAAGTAGCAGTTTCACCATACTAGACCAGTGTATGCTGATGCTATATATCTTGCACTCCCCTATCATATGACATGTTGTGTGTGTTGTGTTTTCAGGATAAGTTGGAGTCCCTATTCATAAAGTGAGATCCTGATCCATTTATCTCAATACTGAAATAGGAAGAATATGTATTGCTAACCAAAGCATGTATCAAATTATCATTCTTTCAAATTTACACCATATTAAACTGAAATGTAGTCATCATTTCTGTAATTGCAGTTGTCGTATTTCAAAAGCTATGCTTTCCTGTCAGGTTTGTAGATCATTACATTTTGAATTAGGGAGTACTTAGGAAGTACCTGATATTCTTGGCAGATACTCATGATTTTTCCTCACTGTTCCTGTCAGAATGCCTCAGCACAAATAGTAATAAAATAAATTGTGTAGACTTTATCATACCTGTTGCATGTGTTAACAGAAAGGGGCTGTACTGTGTTTTTGGGACTGGGCTGTGAACTTTGAAAGAAAAGTTAGAGGCATCCTTAAGAAAGTTATCATTTTGTGTGTACCATCTGCTCTGTTCAGTAATAACTTATTTAATTTTTTTTTAATATCCTTGGAACAGTTGTAAAAATTTAAGATTTTATAACTCACAGTGCTTAGGAGACTGTGTGGGTGTACACGAAGAACTAACAGCATGCTGGACAAAACTACATAATTAGAAGCTTTGTCACAAATAAAAATGAGATGCTAGGGGCATGTAGCATGCTTGGAAGGATTACTTGGGAGATGTAGGCATAAATTTGAAGATAATACTAGAGATCTTTGCTCTTCCAGGATTGTATGCAATGTAAAATCCCAGGAGAGCTAAGATCTCATTTACACTGTGGCAGAATTGTGAAATCACACGTGATAATACTAAAACTGACATAAAGTAGGATGTGAGGTTGTAGGCCAAATTGATCAACTCGGGATAGAGTCTGGTGGGAGGTTTTTGTGAATGCAGTATTGAATCTTTATGTTATACAAAAGACAGGGAGTGGGCGTTAACATCTGAGGAAGGATTGTGCTGTATGGATGTGGTTAATGTGAGGAGCAGGCTGCAGAGTGGGCTTGTTTTAAAATTTAGTTTGAGTTGCCCATGCCTTGTCTGTTTCCCCCCCCCCAATTCTTAACTGATGTTAGAAGACTAAGCTAGAACAGGAAGGGTGTGACAAATCTGTATGTTACTTGAATCATCGTACACCTTATGTCCTGGGAATGAATGGTAAGGCAGCTGTGTCCACATTTAAAGTAATCGTGCAGTCATATTGTACTTGTAATTAGCAGTCATTGCAACTCTTACTGAACAACTGTGTGTGTAATAACACTGTATGATGTGATTTGTGTATGTGTGCTTGTGAAAGTTGCTTTGGTGGTGACGGAATAGTAACTACTGTTATATCATCTTCCTTGTGTTTAACCTTTCTGTATTTCTGTTGTGTATAATAAGAGTGTTGGTGGTTAAGTAGATGTATAAGTATTCTGTTTTTGTTTGCTGGTTTGCAGTGGGGAGATTTATGCTTTGATGATATTAAGATATGTTAGGATGGTGCAGTGTAGTATATTTTAATCATTGTGTGTGTGTGTGTGTGTGTGTGTGTGTGTGTGTAGTTGGCTAAATGTAGCATTTACTGGGTAATGTAGAATGCCAACACCCTAATTGATAATTGTACACAGCTGATGTGGCAGGTCCTGAAGGGATAGGGTGATAACATATGGTTTGTTGGAATAAGGGAGAAGTTGAAAGGCGAATGGAACTGTCAGAAGATCATGTTCAGCTAGTGGCTTATTTTTAGGTGTGTTTACATTCTGGGTTTGGTTCCTAAACACAGTAAATAGTCATTGTATTTGATGTACAGTTGTTTTCTGTGAGGTATGAACTGAAAATGTGGAGTAAATATATCATCAGGTGTGTCCTATTAGGAAGCACAAAAATGAATGGCAGGAAACTGGAAGTTACATTTTTAAGTATTCATGTACATATTAGAAAGTGTTTGTAGGCTTTCATACAGTAGGAGTTATGGGATCCCTTTCTGAACTGAGTAATGTGTAATTAACAGTTTAATGTGAATCTCACATGGCATTCATGAACAAAATCAATTTGGGAGATGAATTACATGACGTAAAACATCTGACTCGATAAACTTCATGGTTACACCGTGCATCAACAATGCTGAACCCTTTTTATTACCAACTGATGCACATAATGTTAAAAAACGCAGAGTTATTAAAACATTCTAAAT
>JGI20166J26741_11525919_pt1 | contig 12422 bp, 8 predicted proteins | sample TergutCu122P5_FD_26741 | JGI IMG/M metagenome (IMG submission 26741) | reverse complement strand
GGTTCTAACCCGAGCAGGAGGGAGGGTGGAGGTTGTGGCTTCACTCTCTGAAGGTCGCACAGCTGCTGCGCAGTGCGGCTTGTTTACACACAAATCAGTCTCAGTCATATTTAAACCACCTTGTATTATAAATGAGGTGAAACAGAAATGTGTATGAACTAAAGCTGCATGCCATCCATATAGTTGAGAATATACATATACATTACTTACATATAATGTTTTCTTGCACAATTAATCTTTCAGCCATACACAGAATTTCTTTTAAATCTTGTGATGATGTATATAAACTACTAACATAAATTTTGGTTATCAAGCAACAGCTAGTAACATTACTGTACTTGACATTTACGAATATTGAAATTGCTTGTTCATATATCTCCCAACCTCTCCCCTTTCTCTGCATAGTTTATGACCACCAATAATTTGTATGTCCAAATTAACTGTACTAAGTAGTGATGACACCTTAGGCTTGAGTCAAGGAATATCGGCCAGGTAACAAGCTAGCCTGAATGAGCCGCCACCATCTCTTCAAGCAAATGTAGGTAAGGCAAACAGACAACAACTTTCTGTTTTCATATCCTTCCCTACTTAGCATTAATAATCAATTTCCCATATCAATTTTCTTAACATATATAGTTCAAACAGTGCAGTGGAAAAATGGGGCAGCTCGTGTTGCACTATATATTAGTTTGTCTTTGAAACCATATTGTGGAAATTAATTCCAACACTTCTCAAGATATGTCATATACAATCATTAACTTTTGCCTAACCCTTCCCAGAAAAACTGCAACCCCAAAGCTTAATCCATTATTTAAATAAAGAGTCAATATATGTTACTTCTTTTCAAATGGATAAAAATAGCTCACTGACTCCATCTGTCATGCATTTTAAAATGCATCAGTGCACTAATAAACTCCCATCAGGAGACAGGGAAAAAACACTAACAGTTTTGAGCACTAAGGCTAATGGTAATTTACAATGGAGCATTTCGAAGGATTTCATCAGGGCAAATGATAACCTAATTGAAAATCTGTATGCAGGGCCATCTGTTAACATCATTATTTAATTTCTTGAACTCAGCCCAATTCTGGCTTCAGCATAAAATGGGCCAGTCTTCCCAGCACCATGATGCTTTGAATGGTAGCTTCAGCAGCAAATAGGAGATTAAACAACACTGTAGCAGGAATTACAAAAATTATTTAGAGCTGAATGACATTAGCTAATGTTAGTCTATACCAAAATGAAGGTAGGTGGGGGCTACTTCAAGGGAGAGGCAGTGGTCTAAGATATGGACATTTCCTCAGAGTGAATGGAGTAAAGGAAGAAAGGTTTCAAACAGGAAAGCTGATATTTCCAGAATACAAGCAAGAGAGAAGTGTCCCTGCGTGACTGAAGCTCAAGTCAAAAATGGGGTGCAGAAATCACCTCAACCATGCAGAAGTGAATGTGTGTATGTTTGGTGGACTGGGGGCTGGGGGGAGAGAGGGGAGAGCATAAACCCTGCAGTTATGATACTCATACTTTTTGCTATAGTCTTCAAATCAATTATTCTTTTGCTACAATTCTTGGTGTTCTTGTAATGTAATATTATCAAAGTAGTCAAAAATAATTCTCGATTGTCTACATGCATTCAGTTATCTAGAATTATTACATCAAATTTTTTAAAAGTGATCAGTGTGTCTTTATTAAACTTCAACAACAATAAAAGGGGTTTTTTGAAAGGGGTGGGGAACAGCACACAATACGACCATCAAAGATATGCATATGGATTCTTGCCAATTCAGACCTAGTCTCCTTATTTCCCTTCTGTTGAAACAATGTAATGTAGAACTTCTCGTGCGAAGAACATCACAGAAGTAAATTGACACACTCACTGTATTAGGTTCAAACTAGATGCTCCTTCCATCTGTTGTAGGGTTGACATACTAAATAATTAGTAAACCTGAAAGCTCTCACTCAGTCTCATTCTACGTAACTCTAACACAACGGTGCAGATAGTTCTGCTCTTTGTGTCAAGATGCTGAGGAAAATATCTATTCAATGGTGTCATTCTTTTTGAAGAAGGTTGAGGGAATTTATGTTGGAAAAGCACAACTGTATGAAAAAAAAGTGTCAGGGACTATTTATGTAGAAAAATAACAAAACAAATATAATTACATTTCCTACCTATTTAGAGACGGTAAGAAACATCTTTGACTTGCTAAAATTGTATGCATAGAGCAACTTCTTGTCACATGATCAACATAATAAAATACAAGATCAGGAAGTACGTGTATTAAATCTTAAAAAAAAAAGTGTCACTTTTTTTTAAAATTTGGAATTCATCTTACTTTACAAATGGCAGATCAATGAGCTGTACATGCAGGCAACACTGGTTGCAAAAATTCAACATTCTTATGGACAGAACCACAGATATTTTAAAATTATTTAATCCATGCATGCACTGAAATTGCATTTAGTTGGTACAGTACTAGAAAATATTTAAAACTACAGGTATTTGTATCTACACATCAAGAGATGCAGAGGTAATTTATTTTCACTGGTATTATGAAGAAAATAAAAATGTATACAGCAGAAATGCACCGTTTTTTGACCAAGGAATCTTGTTTGTAATATGAGAAGGGTAAATGTAAGTCACATGACTGTTCTGTGACAGTGAGATATCAGGAAAGCTTTCAGATATACTATGGAACAGAAAAGGACATAATACAAACAAATATCCAACTCATGAACAGACTAAACATAAATAACAGGACTCCACATACTGGCTCAACTGTTCACATCAAACATAAGGACTGCTACATCTGTGTAACACTGAGCAGTGAAACACAAGGTCTTCTTTCCAGCCAACAAATATATTTGGTAGGGGAACAGTGGGAAGATAATCATGCTCTAGCCATTACTGCCCCATAGAAGGAAATGTCAATAGTACCCACTGGATAAGCAACTCAGGCAGACTGAACAAAGGGAAATACTGAACTCTCATGTCACAGGTCAAAATTTGATTAAATGCCTCCACTAAAGGAGCTGCACTGGTTTGGTCCATATGGTTGTGGCAATAAAGGAGAGAAATTTAACTCTTAGAGCAGAGTTAAGAACTAGGCAAACACCCTACTAACTGACTTACATGGGATCATTCCTTAGAACAGGAAGGGGTGACAGTACTGAAGTTACTGCATACTGCACTTTTATAGTAACTTAAATGGGCCTTACACCATTGTAGCTACAACACTGTGAAGAAATTCCGCAGCATGTCTATAAATTATATATACTGATGAACCAGGTGGGAACTGAACCAAAGACATTGATGTGGAGTGCCAGACCTCTACCTTGTTGACCACAGCAAGACTCTCTTTGCTCGCTTTTTGTAACTACAAGAATAGAGACAAAGAAAACACTGTATTATGTCCAGAGAACATCTCTTTAACCCTTTCACTGTTTTGGGCTAAATAGCTGTACAGGTGTAATACTGACTGGTATCTTGTTTTGAGAAATTTTACAGGATGAAAGCAATGTGCAGTAGAATTCTTTTAATCTAAAACCTACAGGACTAGACACATGCCAGATAATCAAATATTCCAGATTATCAAGCAGTAACAATACTGATCTGTTCTTACAGGTAATTTTTTGCTCCTACCTCAGGGAATGTGCACTTGCCGATTATTTTAAATTTATCGTAAAAATAATTAACTTTTTTCAATTATCATTGGCCCAGTCACAGGTTTTCCTTCAGAGCACATTGCTGTAAACCACTTATACAATTTCTTGTCCAATTGCTCTAATTTAGGCTTTGTCAATGTCCATTACTTGAAAAGGTCCCTCGCACTTTCCCTTCATGCAATAAACAATCCTAAATAGTCCTTCAATTTCTTTGCATCATAGAGAGGTAACGGTTCAGTGTTATATGAAGCCATAACTTCTCCAGCTTTTGCCACACTCAAGACACCTAATTATTTCAAACTCCTGAGGAATCAAAGTTACCTGCTTCCTCTTGCCAACAGTACCCTGTGTACTCATCTTTTGATTTATTTAAAGCCTTTGTAACAGCTGATGGGCTTCATAAGGTCTAGCTAGACCAACATAAAATCACAGAATCAGCATGTGCACCCAAATTAGGGACGGCAGAAGTTCCAGTCTCAAGACTATTTTCCTCAATTGTCAAACGATGAAGAATGCCGGATTACCAGATCAGATTAAAGGAATTCTATCATAATGTACCACAGATAAATTCAATGTAATAGGTGGAAATAAATAAATGAATAAATTTATATATAAATATTTGTACATACACACATCTGTAGAGTCATGTACACAAACAGCTTGCACATGTGTCTGTGCCTTTGTGTGTGTAAGTGTGTGTGTCTGTGTGTGTGTCCAGATAAAATACTGGATGTGCTCCAGATTCTGATGAATGGGTAAACCTTAAGCTACCAAAGAGATGATGTCATACACAGTGAAAGAGTTCAAAGATGTGCATTGTTCATAAATAAGAAATACTCAATTTAGTATGGTATCAAAATATCTGAAGAATTATTAAGAAAGACTTACACAGATTAAGGCCTGCTAATATGTATATTAGAGGAGGTGGTCAAACGTTTAGTCTGCATTGTGACAATGAACTGGCTTTCTTTCTGGACACAGCAATTTGTCATTATTACTGCTGTATGCACTTGTATCTTTAATCAACTGAGAGTAAAATGCTCGTACTATTTCCAACCTTCATTTATCAATACAGAATTTCACAGTGAACAATTCTTCAATATTCCTTTTTACCAACAAATGCAACTTTTATTAAACACATAAAATGTTAAAATTGACATTAAAATATCTTATATTCACTCCTACATGTTTCTGTGCATTCGGACCATCCTCAGGGATGTACCTTGTGGAGATAAATCTAAAATATCAGCAATTTTATAATTTTGCATATAAAAATAAATTACATTTCAATGACCTTCAAATACATTTAAAAGCATTTGTGCTCATTGTAAACATTGCAAATCATAATGCCCATCATGATAGGGAATACGACATTTTATTGCTTTACAGTTAAATCAAGCAAAAGAATTCGCAATTCGCAATTACACTGTACCGCGTGCTGTGCAGCTTGTGACTTGAGTCGCAAGCTTCACAGCACGCAGTACACACACCACAATCTGAAACACATGCTGCCACAACACTGCATTACTTATAACGATGTATGTTTACTGATCATTTCTACAAAAGTGTAATTTATCCAGGCTCAGTGTAAGTTCCCTGAGGATGGTCTGAATGGACCGAAACATGTAGGAGCAAATATAAGATATTTTAATGTAAATTTTAGCATTTTATATGTTTAATGAAAGGTGCATTTGTTGGTAAAAAGGAATTTTGACATTATGAAGATGCATGGTACAACAATAAAAAAAAGAGCAATTCTTATTTGGCATAGGAGAACACATTATATTGCTTTGCTATGAGATATTATTCTATGCCGAAGTTTTGTTTGTGAGTTTCGAGGTTTATGCAGGGGTGATTTCAACCCCTGCAAATCATATTCCAACACGGGCATCTCAAAATGTTGTTATTTTAAATGCTGGGATCCTCAAATGCTCAAAAATGTATATTATATCTATCATGCAATTAAACATGATATCATTATCTTCACAGATTGTTTACAGCTCCCATTCCACCTATCAGACATTTCTAACTTCAACTTCTGTTCACAAGTGCATGCATATTTTTCTCTTCACAGATTTAAATCTTCCCTACCACTGAAGATAAAAACCTCCTAAATGTGAAGATTGACTGGTACCACCTGTGACAAAAATAATCAATCATCATTCTTCAACTACCATAAAATCAGAGTTTCACAAAATCTACTTTATGGACACCTCTACTACAGGAACACATCTACACGTGCCTAGACAGGCAGAGGCCAAAACAGTCAACATAGACTATACCTGAATAGACTATAAATACATACTGATATACATTGAAATTCGTAAAATATGGACCAAAAAATAGTCTTGTTTTACTATCACATGTGACTGTCTTCTTGTATAAAATGTACATAATGTAAATGAATCGTTGTCTTTATGTGTAAGTCCTAGGCATTGAAAGCATATATATGGAGGATATGATAAAAGTTTCATGTGTCCAAGCACTACACAACCAAAGTTATATACTTGCATGGCCTTCCCATTAGTCAAAGGTGAATGATGAGGTTTGCTTTCTCGTTTCATACACTGCATTCTTCAACAAACAGGAGCGGGAAACTGGCTTAGGCCAACAGCCTTTGCCAGGCAGACTATATCAGATTCATCAAAATGTCCAGTGGACTCACCCATTCAGTACAAAGGAACATATTCTACATCCCTGACATTTGTAGAGGACAGTATCACAATGCCAGTGATTCTGATTTGTGATGTTCCATGTGCATAATGTGTACTGTTTAAAAAAAAACTTATACTACAGTGTAGATGAGTAGAAGAAACACTGGGCAATCAATTGAACTATAATTCATATATCTACTATATGGAAATCTTTCAAACCTATGCAGTTTTCTCCATTCACTGATATTAGCCTTCACATAAACAATATTCAGGCATACAGCAAAGATTATCATGCACCAAATGGCTGAAGAATTTTCTGTGGCAATTTTGTAAGTGGTGCTGGCTGAGAAGACCTTGCGTTTTTATTTATTTGTGCTGGCACAGCACCTAGTTGGATGAATGCTTGATACCACCTCCCTCAGAGCTCACCATCTCACTGCTTCCACTGGAACTAAGGGTTGTATTACTTCCATATGGATCCAGTGAACTCTGCACAGACATGGAACGACCCTGTCCTGTACGCCTCACTCTGTTGGGGGAGAGCTTGGCGGGGTCGACACTTGTTGGGTCTGCCTGCAATAAACAGCGTTCTTGTAGGGAAAAAGCATTAAAACTTAACAGGTTCTGTTATATGCTTTTATTTCCAGGTCAAGTGTAATATGTTAATAGTACGCAAGTGTGTAAATATGCTTTTGATTCTCGTTCATCAGCAGTCATGGTCTGATGATGACTGATTAGGGCTGACATATGTACCCACACATAATTGATAGAAATATACATACAGGATGTTGTTTGACAGGAGATGACATTGGTTGTTTATATTACAAACGTATGCAATGGTGTACTACAATGGAAAATGTTAGAAATTCATTTATCTTCTCTTGCAACCAGCCCATTTGCAACAGACAAATATCACTGAATGCACCACATATAACCTCAGACACTGGTACAGCTAATAGTAAGCCACAAAAGATACAGTACTGAATATTTCTTGTCCCTTTCAATATAATTCCGAACAATCAACGAGTTGGAGATGAATTTAATTTGCATAGGGGTCATGGAAAATTTCTCTGCAAGGAGACAATGGGATAATGCTACTATGGTCACAACCTTCAAGGAAAGCCCTGCAAGAACAGGAATGTTAAGGTGAAGTAGCTGACACTTGTGCAGTAGCAACAGAAAGTGAGGCAAGCAGATCAGGAGTTAGCTGGTTCAAATCTCAGCCAGATCACTGGTTACCCAAGCATATTTGTGGTTCTCTTTAGTCTCACCAGGTGAATGTCTGCATCATGCAACAGACCATGACTGCCCCATTGCAAGTCATCATGTAATCACCAGCCATGACTGTATAAATATTCCCTGCAGTTGGCAGAACATATTAAATTATGCCAGGAGAAGGGATGTTTGATGAAACTACAGTTCTACCTATGCACATCTCAAGTCAAAACAGGAAAGAGACTCCAGAAAATTCCAGGCATTGACACAAAATGTTGACATGACATTCACAGACACCCATAACTCATGTAGAAATCTTATACATGCACTGAAAAACTAAGTTTATTTTGGTTGAAGATCTGTGGCTACCACAGCAATTAAGATAGGGACTGTAATCTTCTGGGTTGTGATGACAGTGTTTACTCTGTAAAGTGGTTACAACTTTTTTAGAGGAAACTGCTGCCACCAGCTTCAAGTTGGAAATGAGCCAAGTTGGTAAAGGAGCTGGATATATACATATGAAGGAGAAGCAGGGAGAAACCAGGTCACAGCTAACACAAGTTGTGGCCAATCACAGCCAAGAAGGTGTATGAGGTAACAGGGGCCTGGCCAGTGTAACTTGTACCACACACCCTGAAAAGTTGAGGCAGACTGGTACCCTTCACCTCTAATATATAATCTGTCCCTTTCCCAAATTAGTACACATGTACCTTGAAGTTGGAAGAAGCATGCACTTCTAAAGAAATGGTAACTAGGCACCATACTGTGTGGTGTTGTAACTCAGGCAACCATAATATAAACTTCAAAATGTAATTACTGAGCAAATGCTACACACAGATCATCTCAATGACATTAAAATGCACGGCACTCCACATAACAAAATATAGATGCTGGTAAAAAAAATAGTTTGACTGTCACAAAGGTAGCTGATGTATGCTGATATATCAACAGTGACAATTCTGGATGACATGACATGACAAGACACAAAAGCTCAAAAGCATCATGTCTGCTAAGTTTGGATGTTAAAAAAATGATTAAACAAACAAAAAGTATTCCTGAATGTGTCAAACTTCACACAATCCTGCAGCAGGAAATGTACAGCAAACAACTTGTGTCATCCTAGTGTCAATGGCTAAATAGGGCAGGTAGCAGCACTTCTCTATATAATTAGATATGCCAGACACCTGCAAAAATTCACATGGATAGACAGAACAGGTAACTGCACTTGCTGTAGCTACAACTGGTAGATAATCCGGGTAGCTGCACTACCATTGCATATAACCATGTCATGATTAATGAATGGAATGCTCTGCATCACCTGATAGGCCAGGGCATTCATAATGATGCTGTATGGAACTAGACCAAGTGGATGAACCTCCCTCATCAGCACATTTGCAGGGATCTTGTGGAACTGGATGTACTCCAGAAAGTTGCCAATCACATCCTTCAGTGGTGTGTTTGGATTGCTGTCACAGTACTTCTTGCCCCACATGAGAGCAGCCTAAAAAAAACATGCAGTTAATATGTACATGCACCACTGTAAAGAAAAAAATTAATTCAAATAATATTACAGATATTTGTTTTTAGATAGATAGATAAATACATTTGTTAACTGCAATTGTTTTGACACCTGGTGGCAGTATATAGGAAAGTGAGAAGAAAAGTCTACATTATTTTTCATATGTGATATGACTTTTTATTCCTCCATCATGTTAAGGTGTATTCATCTAGCACATAGTAACTGTTCTGTTTTGTATTTCCTACCATGGAATTAACAGATAAAATACAAAGATATCAAATATACCCTGTATTCCTACCAATATGTAAGATGCCTATGGCTATTAAAGTTATGTGCAAGTACTACAGCACAGTTTTAGAATGTGACATAAAACATTATTTCAAATCATTCTTTAAATTACCTGAGTAAAATTTAATTTATTAATCTGAGTGTCATTCATCATTTACAGTTGTAGCTACTATATGTTATGATATTGACAAGGAAAGCACCCTATGGGCAAAGAATGGATGCATACTCTAGTTGAAATTAAAAACCTGTTCTGTATAGTGCAGATAAAAGTATCAAGTATATATTTAATTCAATTTTGTTAAAACTGAACGTATAAAAAGCTGTTCATACCTAATGTCTATATATATATCCCATTATAGTCAAATGATCTTGAGGTCTCTGGTAAAGTTTTATCTCAACTTCATGAAAAAGTGACACTCTTAACTTTACGGGACAAGCAGTGTGCAGGAAATTCAGTATGTCTACAACTGGACACATTCACCACAAATATTTGTAATGTTCAGTGGTGAGCATCAAAATTACAGTATTTTCAAAAGTGATGACATGTAGCGAGGTTCCAGGATACACCGAATATGGAGGCAGCAGATGCCTCTGGAATATTGGTACCATTTGTCACACTATGTGGTGTTACAGCCCAGAATTCAATCTTGATTGAAACCGTGCCTGTATTTATATAAAATAAATGGCATATATCATATTAAAAATATATAGACACACAGAGGATGGGTGTCTTTTGGTTAGTCTCTGCCAGAGAAAAAAAATTTTTAGGTTAGGCACTTAAAACAATATAAAACATCTTGTATTTTCTAACCTGGAACTTGGTGAACTCATCAGCTCTGAGTTCGTCTCTTGCCAGTATTAGACGTACCACATGTTGTGGCAGCAATGTGAAGGATCCCAGGTTCAGAACCTCATTACCATGTTCATCCACAAACTCCAGGACCTGTAACAAATATATCATGAGACATACCCACAATAATTTCAGCTAAAACACGTATGAGACATTAATAGGGCTGAAGAAGCATGACCTTGGCACAGAAGAATAGAAATCAGTTACTGCAGACATCTGTCTCCAAGTCCATACTTTTCCACATCATACTGACTGCAGTGAAGAATTATACATTTGTCTTATTTTTTAACCTTCCCCAAAGTTAGAATAAACAATTCATTATCCAATGTGAGATTAGAATGATAGCAATAAAAATAAAGTACTGAAAGCACACAAGAACTCATAATGTAAAGCATGAAAATCCCCATAGCCAGCAGAATGAAGTAGGTATATGAAAAGCAATGAGACTTGCTACAAGAGTACCTGCAACAGACTGAAAGTACTACATAATATATGGTGACTTTAAATTAATAACTATTTAACTGAATCTCTAGTACCAGAAACACAGGATTAACAACAATGACAACAATAACAACAATGACGACGATGACGACGACGACGACGACGACGACGACGACGACGACGACGACGACAACAACAACAACAACAACAACAACAACAACAACGGCGACAATGGTGATGACAATGATAATGTTGATGATAACAGGGGAGAAAGTTAAACATTTACAGACTAGAAAAGTTTATACAATGCATGAATGTCACTCCAATTAAATTAATCAAGAAAATGAGATGGAGTGAATGGGGAGCAAACATAAATTAAAAGAAAATTTTTCTGTAAAAATGAGTAGAAAGTCTGAATTAGTGCCACTAAGGAACAAATATTTGTTACCTTCTGAACTAGCGACTTAGTGCACTTGTACTGGATGTAGCGTTCAGCTGAGGCCAGAAGGGCGCAGACGGTGTCCACATTAATGCAGCACTGCACAAACCCAGCACAGGCTCTGCGTAGCTCATCGAGGCCATAGTAATCTGCTGCATTCATTACCCCTACAACATGCACACCGCAATATGAACAAGAGTGATGTGATGCTGTTGTATTTACAAGAAGTTAAACAAATTATCGAAAGTATGCAATTAACTCTCTGTAACAGCACACATTTAAAGTTTGACACCACTTATATCAAATCCTGCCAATTAACATGCTTTTGGGCTGTTGTGTTGTCATTTTCAAATCTTCAACTGTGTCTGAGTTAGTAATGAATATTTTACCTTAAGAGATATCACAATAGGAAAGAATCACATTTCTTCAAAATTGGTAACAACAGTCCAGCAAATAAAAAATTTCCTTGTAGTTTTGTATATTTTAATCTTTAAGTATTTAAATATGAGGTAAAAGAGGTTTGTTATACCTTAACTTTGCAGTCTGCAGTGTCAACACAAGTTTAAATAATGTATTTTGATGTCTGAATTATTTTTATAAGTGGCACAATATGACAACATTTGAGTCAACCATACTTACATACATCATGAAACCAAAACGTTATGAAATGTTCTTTTGACAAGTGATATTGAACCAAGTTAATTCTTCTAACACATGCTTGATCGTTCAATATGTTATGTAAGATGGAAGAATGAGAATGTACGTAACTTCATTACCACGATAAGGGGTGGGTCAGGCGGGCAGTTGCCCAGGTGCCAACCTATGAGAGGCACTGAGACGTAACTCGATTATTCAGAAATAGGGTGCTAGTAAATTCAGTTTTCCAAACACGGAAGAAGGCCTCTGAAAATTAACCATAGTTTTGACAAAAAAGTTCGCCAGCGCTGCCCTAGGCTGAAAATTTTTAAAGAATATTGGTTTTAAGGAGCACTAAATTATTAACCTGCCCAGGGCCCTCACATGTCCTGGGCTGGTCCCCTTCACACTACAGTTTGAACGTAGGCGTGTTGCCTAGGTAATATAATCTTTCTTCCGAAACGAAGGTGTAGATATTTTTAGTCTCAGCATTTCCTACATATGTTAAAAATAGCTTCTACTGTGAAATTTTAAGCAGTCCTACTAATTTAGCAAAAGAAAATATTCATGCACCTCACTCATTTAATATAATATAAAGAAGGTAGAAGAATACAAACCTTATAAAAAAAACTAAAATCATTTCTCACAGAACATGCATTTTATTCACTGGACGAATTTTTTATGTCGTGAAGAAATGGTATTGTACTTAATTATAATTTA
>JGI20166J26741_11525808_pt1 | contig 12423 bp, 11 predicted proteins | sample TergutCu122P5_FD_26741 | JGI IMG/M metagenome (IMG submission 26741) | reverse complement strand
TACATCTTGCGTTTGACGGCGGAACCTTGTTATTCCCGATTTCGTATGTAATTGACGATCTCTTTACTGAAGTGTATGGGTTCAGGATCGCCCGCCGGGCATTTTTGATGACCGCACTCTGATTAGAAACCGAACCGTGGTAAAGCTCCACAAGCACCTCATCGGGGGTAAGCGAGCCCAGCGTGATCTGGGCATTAACTGTAAGGAGATCTCCCCGCTGCATGACCGGTTTCGCGTTTGACTCAATTTTGGCGATGGCGATGCTGTCCCAGGCCTGACGCAGCTTGGACAGGTACGCGGCCAGGGCCCTGGACTCCTTGTATTCATCTTTAATAAGCTGGCGGTAATTTTTGAGGGCCGGCAGGTAGAACTTGTTGGAATAATCCATCAGCATCCTGTGGCTTGACATGGACTTGCCGATTTCCCGCATTGAGCTTTTCATCATCTTGATCCATTCCCGGGGAAGACCGTCCCTACCGCGCTGGTAGAAAAGCGGAATTATCTCCCGTTCCAGAAGATCGTAGAGAGCCTTGCTCTCGATCTCGTCTTGCAGGTTGGTATCGGCGTATTCCTCGCCGCGGCCTATGGCCCATCCCACTTCGGGGCTGTAGGCTTCGTCCCACCAGCCGTCCATGACAGAGCAGTTCAGAACGCCGTTCATGGCAGCCTTCATGCCGCTGGTCCCTGAGGCTTCAAGGGGCCGCCTGGGGGTGTTGAGCCACACGTCTCCGCCAGAGGTAAGGTATTTTGCCACGGTCATGTCGTAGTTCTCGATAAACACGATGCGGCTCGTGACTTCATGTTCTTCCGCAAAGTGGACGATCTCCCGGATCAGTTCTTTGCCGGGCATGTCATGGGGGTGGGCCTTCCCCGCGAAGATCAACTGAACCGGCCGGTCATTGTCCTTTATCAGCTTAAGCAGGCGCTCGGGATCCCGCAGGAGCAGGGTACCCCGCTTGTAGGTGGCGAAACGCCGGGCAAAGCAGAGGGTCAGAGCATAGGGGGACAGAGCATCCTCGGCCTGCCGGATACGGCGCTCCAGAGCCCCGGTCCGTTCGTACTGGATGTGGATCCGCTCCCGGGCAAACGCCACCAGCCGTTCCCGCCGGCGTTCATGGGTGCGCCACAGTTCCTCATCGGATATGCGGTCTATGCGGTTCCAAATGGAGAGATCCGTCGGCTCTTCTTCAAAGTGGGGGCCCAAATACCGGACGAGGAGTTCACTCATGTTGCTTGAAACCCAGGTCCCGGGGTGTACACCGTTGGTAACATGGCCAATGGGTATTTCGTCCAGGGGAAGTCCGGGCCACAGGGCTTTCCACATATCCCGGGAAACCACCCCGTGGAGCCGGGCAACGCCGTTGGCATAGGCCGCAAGCTTCAGCGCGAGGACGGTCATACAGTAGGTTTCGTGATCATCGTAGGGCCGCTCCCGGCCAAGACTGAGAAAATCCCTCCAGGCAATGCCCAAGAGCTGCGGCCAGTTGTTGAAATACTTTTCCATAAGGGAAATATCAAAACGCTCGTTCCCGGCGGGCACCGGCGTATGGGTAGTGAAAATATTGGTAGGCCACAACGCCTCCCGGGCTTCATCGAAGTTAAATTTCCTGTCCACCATGAGTTCCCGGATCCGTTCCAGCCCCAGGAAGGCGGAGTGCCCTTCGTTCATGTGAGTTACCGCGGGGTTGATCTCCAGGGCTCTGAGGGCTCTGATTCCCCCGATGCCCAAGAGTATCTCCTGCTGGATGCGGGTTTCTTTATCGCCGCCATAAAGGGCTGCGGTAATATTCCGCAGATCCTGGGCGTTCTCGGGTATATTGGTATCCAAAAGATAGAGGGAACTCCGGCCAACCTTGACCTCCCAAATTTGGGCAACTACCATTCGCCCTGCCATTTCAACGGAAATTTTGATAGATTCCCCGTTTTTATTGGTCTTGAGCTCCACCGGCATATTGTACCAGTCATTTTCCGGGTAGCTTTCCTGCTGGAACCCGTCGGCATTGAGGTACTGCACGAAATACCCCTGCCGGTAGAGCAGCCCAACCCCTACCAGCGGAAGCCCCATGTCCGAGGAAGTCTTCATGTGGTCCCCTGAAAGGATACCGAGACCGCCGGAATAGATAGGGAGGGACACATCCATACCGTATTCCATGGAGAAGTAGGCAACCACTTCTTTCCTGGGACCCCGGTACCAGGTTTTACCTTTTTTATAATTCAAAAACCGGTTGTACGTTTCCTTGAGCGCCGCCAGGTAGGAATCGTCCTTGGCAACCTCCGCGAGCCTTTCCTGGCTCACCATGCCGAGGGTCCGCACCGGACTTTGATGGGATTGCAGCCAGACATCGTAATCCAGCCGGATAAAGAGTTCGACGGCATCAAAATTCCAGGAAAGCCAGAGATTTCTGGCAATTTCGTCCAAGGGTTTTAAAGCATTGGGGAGTTTTGGTTTAACGGTATATGTTGAAATGTTCATATAGTAAGATTATGCCCCCTTATGATGATTGTCAATGCGCTTTTTGGCGAGATAAGTATGGCGCGGGAAGGTCGACAGAGAAGGTCTGTCCCCTCGGAGGGGGCTATTAGAAGGGTCTGTCCCTCAGATGCTTCAGTGCTTCAGTGTCCCTCTTAGGGACAGACCCTTAATGCTTTTTGAATTAAAGAAATTAAAGGGACAGACCTCAAAAAACTCTCCAGTACCTCACCGGAGCCTAAAACGGTTGGACAATTCCTTTAGATGACTGCCGATAAACAGGGCTCCGTAGCAGGTTACTATGGCCCCAATGGTAAGACCCAGGGGTAATACAAAGGACAAACCTTCGGAATTGGCGATTTTGACAAAATTTATTCCAAAAAAGGAACTTGAAAGGGAGAGCAGCACAAAAAACCCGATTATAACCCAGCCCCGGAAAGAAAAGCCCGTAGGAGCGTCCATATTCTCTTCTATATCTTCTTCGTACAGCCGTTTCATAAGAACATTTTCAAATTCAGGTGACGGCGGGAAAAAATCAGTTTTCATGATTTCTTCAACGATTTGCAGATTCCTTTGTTCCCGGGCGCAGACGGGGCAGAAAAGAAGGTGCAGCCGTATTTGTATTTGGGTCAATACGGGTAAAGAACTGTCTTTTTCTGCCGCATAAACAGCATCCATTACCGTACGACAATCCATAACAAAGTATTTTTTCATTCAGCACCTCCTTCAGTAATTCCCGCATAACCTGTAAGTTTTTCCCGCAGGATTTTTTTTGCCCGGAATACATGGGATTTGATTGTATTAACCGGATATCCGGTAATTGCCTCAATTTCCTGATACGTCCGGTCATAGAAAAAAAAGAGATCCACACATACCCGGAATCGTTCAGGAAGCTCCTTTATTGCCTCTATTACCGCGTCCTTGGCAAGGCTTTTAAGTAACTTTCGTTCCGGAGTGTCCCCGCTGCTGGCAATTTCATCTTCCGCCAGACTGTGGTATTCTTTCTTTCGTTTTACACTGTTTATTGCTGTATTGTAGGCGATTTTATACAGCCAGGTAGAAAATCTGGAGCGTCCCTCAAACCGGGAAAGATTACGGTACATTTTCAGAAATATCTCCTGGGCAAAATCCGATGCATCCTCCCTATTGCGGAAGAAACTCATCCCCATTCCGTAAACCGCCTGTTCGTACTTCTTTACCAGCAGCCTGAACAGCTCCTTTTGGCCGGAGACAATCTGGGCGGCGATCATCCGATCCTCATTATCTCCCTGGAAGATACTGTCCCTGACTGTCATGAAGGCCTGTCGCCGCGCTTTATCCCATAGTAGACCAACAGTCCAATTCCGACAGCCAGCGGGATAATCCCGCCCAGAAGGCCAAAATTAACCCCCAACGCAATTGCCAGAAATACAGTTAATGCAAGACCCACCGTACCAAGCAGGAGGCCCGCAAGCAAACTGAACGACAGCAGATCAAAATCCGGGCGCTTGTATTGTCCGGCTTTGATAAGCAAGATCCTGCGTTTATGGTTCCAGAGGAGGTAAAAAAACACCACCACCGAACCCATCACGATCCCGACAATGGGAATTACTGAAACAACAACCTGGGCAGCTGAAGACGACATGTGTTCCATTAACATCCGGCTCCTCTCAAACGCGATATAATAACCGGACTCCTCTTTATCTGATTGATTTCCAGAAGTCCACCATTATAATAGCCTTGAAAGCCTTAGCCCGTCTATATTCGGTATAATTTGACACAAAGTGGATAAAAGAGTTGCACGCGTCTGAAGATGAGAGAATAGGGGGACAGACCTCAAAAATAAAAAAGAAAGGGGACAGACCCCAAAAAATAAGACAATCAAACTAAAAATTCCAAAAAAAATAAAAAAACCGAATCAAAATCCATCCTCGTGCAGTATAACAATGTATGAGAAGAAACAGAAAACTCCTGGAAGGAGCTGAATATCATGTTACTGCCCGGATAAACCGGGGAGAAAAAATCTTTCTGGCCCAGGAGGATAGGGATCTTTTTATGGATATCCTCAAACGGGCCAAAAGAAAATTCGTTTTTACACTAAAAAATTTCTGTATTATGGGGAATCACATTCATTTTTTAATAAAACCAGGACCAGGAGAATCTCTCTCGAAGATTATGCAATGGCTATTAGGGGTATTTGCCCAAGCATGGAACAGAAAACATAATTTATCCGGGCATTTATGGGGCGACAGATTTTTTTCAAGAATAATTTTAGGAATTTCGGACTTTTTAAGGGTATTCTTTTATATTGATTATAATCCTGTTATCGCCGGCTTGGTAATACAACCGGAACAATGGATGTATGGAGGGATATGGCATCACAAAGAGGGATTAACAGATGTCACGAGCCCGCCAGATCCGGAGATTCTTGAAATTTTTCCCGACCACCTGGTTTTATCCGATTATCATAAAATCACTGAAAAATAAGGTTTTTATTTGTCCGAGTCGCAGGATAGTATTAAACCGGTGCAGCAGCTCTTTTTTTATGGTTTCTTCATTTTGCTTCTTGAGTTCGGCAGATGAAAATGACCCGATATAATTGACAATGATTTCTCTAAAATCCCTAACCCTGAGTGCCAACTCTTCGGAAAAAGCCTTGTCATCCGGAGAATAAGGAAACGTAACAAAGAGTATCACCATGCCTGGCTGGGAGCCGCTGGTTGTAATCCGAATTTGGCCTATTCCCGTGAAGGTTTGTCCCTGCCCGTTCTGTTCGTTTTTTTGCAAAAGCACTGGTTGCTTCTTATTGGCATCGGAAACAGGGTGGAAAACAATCCCGTATATGGTTCCCCCGATTATTACTATTCCCAGCACAACAAGGAAAAATAACAAACCCCGGTACACAAACGATAGTGACTGCGATCGTCTGTCCCCTTTTACTATCATAACTAACCTTTTTATGACACAGTCTATTCATTGTCAAGTAATTTGGGTAATAATGGGGACAGACCTGTTAAACAGGATAGGAGGTTTTTATGGTAATCCATCGTAATGAAATGAAGACTGAAGTCAAGGAACGAATGAGGGACGGAGAAGGAAGTACCCATTTTACCTATCTTCTTGACGGCAGCACCCAAAAAAACGCCCGCATGTTCGCGGAACTCACCCTGAAGCCGGGAAGTTCCATCGGGTATCACCGGCACGATTCGGAAACAGAGTACTATTTTATACTTTCCGGGTCCGGAACTGTAAACGATGACGGTAAAGAGGTTCAGGTAAAGCAGGGGGATTCAGTAATTACCGGAAATGGCGCTTCTCATAGTATTAAAAACACGGGGTCTGTCCCTCTGGTATTCCACGCGGTTATTGTGACTTATTAAACAACAGCAATACCATGTTGGGGGGTCTGTCCCCGGGGAATAAAAATGATAGATATACGAAGCGATACAGTAACAAAGCCCACCGATGCCATGAGAAAGGCCATGGCCGTAGCAGAAGTTGGTGATGACGTTTACGGTGATGATCCCACAGTCAACAAACTTGAAAAGCTGGGAGCCGAAATGGCGGGTAAAGAAGCGGCTTTGTTCGTACCGTCCGGTACCTTTGGCAATGAACTTGCCCTCTTTACTTGGTGTCCTCGAGGGACAGAGGTTATTCTCGGTGAAGAATGTCACATCATCCAGCACGAGGCCGGGGCAGCCTCGATTATTGCCGGAGTGCAAACCCGGCCAATACCTGCTCCAGATGGAGTACTAACCCCAGAGGCTATCCGGGAACGGCTTCGGAAGCAGGATCTGCATGTACCGCCCACTTCCCTTATTTGCATTGAAAATGCCCATTCCTCGGGCAGGTCTGTCCCTCTGTCCGCCATGGATGAGGTTCGGAAAATTGCCGATGAATGGAAGCTGCCGGTGCACCTGGACGGCGCCCGGATATTCAACGCCGCCACAGCCCTGGGCTGTGAGGCAAAGGAAATAGCCGCCCGTGCGGATTCGGTTATGTTCTGCCTTTCCAAGGGGCTCTGTGCACCGGTAGGATCCCTCCTGGCAGGGAAGAAAAAGTTTATTGAGGAAGCCCGGCTTAAGCGGAAGATCATGGGCGGCGGAATGCGCCAGGCAGGTATCCTTGCGGCTGCTGGAATCATTGCCCTTGAGGGACAGACCCGCCGGCTGGAGGAAGATCACCAGCGGGCAAAAAAAATCGCCCGGGAACTGGCAAAAATCCCGGGAATCCTCATCAAACCCCGGGAGACTGAGATCAACATGGTATTCTTTACCTGGCCCCCGGCTGCGAAAGACGAAAAAGCCGCCGCCCGCATTGTTGAAGCCTTTAAAAAGCGCGGGATAATTATCAGTCTGCCCGAAAGGGGAGTATTCAGATTTGTCACCCATTACTGGATAGGCGACGTTGAAGTAGAGGCAATACTCGCCGCTTCCCGGGAAGCTTTTGGCGGGAAGGGACAGACCTAATACCAGCATCACACAGCATCAGGCGTCAACCGGGATACCGACAGGGACAGACCCCCTGAGCATGAGCAAGAATATTTGGAGGGACAGACCTCTTGTGAACATCTTAACTACCTATCAAAAACGGCGGGAAAAACTCTACGACTGGATGGCCCGGGAAGGAATCGCCCTGGTAATGATCGAGGACTTCGAGGAACGCCGGAACCCGGCGGTACGCTGGCTAACCGGGCAGCCAGGTGATGCCCTCCTCTTTCTTTCAGCGGACCGGCGTTCCCTTCTTGCACCCTGGGACATCAACATGGCGGCATTCCATGCTAATGCTGATATTCTGCTCCCCTACTCTGAATTTGATCGGCGGCCGGTAAAGGCCCTCCGGGGCGCCGCGGAATATCTCAAAATTCCCAAGGGTTCGCGGGTTGAAATCCCCAGGACAACCTCCTATCCCCGGTTTTTGAATTTTGTGGAGGAAGTATCAGACTTTGATATCATCTGCCGCGAAGGCGGAATATGGGCGGAACTGGAAAAAAGCCGGGCTGTCAAAGATGAGAGTGAAATAAAAATCTATCATATGGTTTCGGCCTTGACTGACGAGATCATCAATCTTCTGGAAAAAAACATACAATCCGGAAAACTAAAGACCGAAATCGATGTGGCGCTTTTTATTGATTCCGAAGCCCGTAAACGGGGCTGCGAGGGTACCGGGTTTGAAACCCTCGCCGCAGGCCCCGGGAGAAGTTTTGGTATTCATGCTTTTCCGGCCTATACCGGGGGAAGTTTCGGCGGAAAGGGGCTTTCAATCCTGGATTTCGGCCTTAAATATGCGGGGTATACCAGCGATGTAACCTTGACTATTGCGGTGGAGCCCCTGTCAAAGACCCAGGAGAAAATGGTTGCCCTGACAGAGAAAGCCTACAAACTTGCCCTTTCAATGGTGAAAAACGGTGCCCCCGCGAGAAACATCAGTACCGCGGTGGACGCTTATTTTGCGCGGTACAAAAAAAACATGCCCCACGCCCTGGGTCACGGCATAGGGCTTGAGGCCCACGAAGCGCCTTTCCTGCGCAGCCGGGCAGATAACGACTGGATCCTGGAGCCGGGCATGATTATCACCCTTGAACCGGGCCTTTACGATCCTGTTCACGGCGGCTGCCGCCTGGAAAACGATATCCTCATTACCGAAACAGATGCGGAAGTGCTCACCAGTTCAAGAATCATCCGTTTTTGAGGCATACGAGGCATAATGGAAAAACTTTTGGGGAACTATGCGGCAATGGCCGGACAAATTGCCGATTCCTGCCGGTATCCCTTCTCCTTCCTGGCCAAGGAATGGGATGACATAGCCATTTGGCAGCGGCTCCTCCGGGGCAAGGTGTTTAACCTGCTGTCCTACAATCCGCCGCGGACAGCCCTCAACCCCAGAACGCTTAAAACCTTCCAATACGACGGCGTACAGGTGGAGCTGGTAGCCTGGGACCAGCCCTTTGGACCGCCCACGGAGGCGTATTTTTTGAAGCCTACGGGGCCCCAGGGGACAGAGCATCCGGAACACTCCAAAGTACCCGGGGACAGACCGGGGACAGAGCACCCGGCAGCCCATCCGGGGACAGACCCCTTCCGCACCACCCGCAAGCTCCCCGTGGTCGCCGCCCTCCACGATCACAGCGGCTTCAAGTACTTCGGCAAGGAAAAGGTCACCGCCCTGCCTGATGAACCGGACATACTCCGGGAACTGAAAGCAAAAACCTACGGCGGAAGCTCCTGGGCCACCCGGCTCGCGAAGCGGGGCTATGCGGTGCTGGCGCCGGACATTTTCCTCTGGGGTTCCAGGAAAATGATCGCCGAGGAGTGTCCCTCGGATTTCACCGGCGGCTTAAAGGGAAAGAAGCTGGGCAGCCGGGAGTACATTGAAGCCTACCATGCCTTCTGCAGGGATCACGAAACCATGGTTGCAAAATCCCTCTTTATGGCAGGTACCACCTGGCCGGGCGTCATGCTCTATGAGGATATGCGGGCCATCGACTACCTTTTAACCCGGGACGACATAGACCCCGCACGCATCGGCTGCGGGGGACTCTCCGGCGGGGGTGAGCAGACCATCTTCCTTACCGGTATGGACAGCCGGATCAAGTGTTCGGTCTGCGTCTGTTTTATGACCACTTTTGCCCGGACGGTGCAGTACAACATCCCCAGCCATACCTGGATGTTCCACCTGCCCCACCTTTCCAATCTGATAGACCTGCCGGATCTGCTCTCCCTTTCGGGCGGCATACCCCAAATGGTGCAGTACCGCGAGCAGGATCCTCTTTTTGCCCCTGAAGGCATGAAGGAAAGCCACGAAAAGCTGCGCCAAATCTACAGCAAAATGGGGCGCTCCGAACTCTACAACGGCCGCTTCTACGGCGGCGGCCACCAGTTTGACATCCCCATGCAGGATGAGGCCTTTGACTGGTTCGACCGCTGGCTGAAATGAGGGACAGACCTCTAATCGATAGTTAGCAAAGGGACAGACCCCAATTACCCGCTAATATGAGGCCGCGCCCCCAGGCTTTTTTGGGCGTCGTATTTCTTTGCCATCTGCCGCCAGCTTACATTACCCCCCAGACTGTACAGAAAGCGGGGAAAGTTGGGTGTTATAAATACATTGTGAGCCCCGGAGCTGTTATCGGCGATATTGTCCTGAATGGATTTACACAATTCCGCCAAGGCAGAATATACATTGGCAGCGGGGCCCCTGGACATGTTCTTTCCAACCGATAATAAAATCCCTCCCATACCGATTCCAAGTCCATAGCCCCACCGGAATCCCGTACGGATACAGAAATTCCCGATTATTTCCAGGGCAATTCTGGTGTGTTCCGCCTCATAAAAGCCGCAGTTGCACACCGCGTAGACTTTTGGCAGCAGCCCTCCCCTGGTTTTAGCCGCATGTTCAAGGGAGCCAAGTATTTTGATCAACGGGGCCGGAAGCGAATCCACGTAGAGCGGAAAAACGAACAGAAGAACATCAGATTGAATGATCTGCGCCAGCTCCGCCGAAATATCATCCTGGCTCTTCAGCTTCGTTGCCTGATACACGGTTAGCTCTGTTTCAAGGATATTTTTAACCTGATCGACAAGCAAAGTTGAGACGCTATCCTTTGCCTTTGGACTTCCGTTTATTACTGCTATTTTTTTCATAAACTTGTCTCCTTTTTATAAAACCCGCGCAGCTCCTGCATTACTCCGCCGGTTTCACCGGGGTTTTTTATGGCGTATACAAGAAATTCCGGCGGCCTCATATTCAAGGCATTCCGTTCCGCAAGTTTTTTGAAAGTCCCGTATTCCTGCTCGGTGTATTCGCCGTACCCGATACTGATAATAACCGGGAACCTTTCATACCGCATTTTATGGTGCATTTCGCCCTGAACAATTTCAAAAAAAGGAGAGAGGTTGGGGATGGAACGATCCAGAAATGACTTTATGTCGCAGCTGTAGCCGCCATAGGTTATTTTTGAAAGGATGATCAACACATCCGATTGCATTTCAATGGCGGCAATCATATTGGCTTTATCATTGGTCAGTATGCAGAGTCCGGGTGTTTTCACCCAGCAATGAAAGCAGCCAAGGCAGGGGTTAAGTTCATCGCCGTTAAGTACAATAAGCCGGACGTCGCTTCCGGTTTCCTGTGCCGCGCTTTGTACCTGAAGCGCCACATCAATGCCACCAAAGGCCCGGCTTTCCCTATCGCACAATATCGTTGTTTTCATGTTTCTTCTCCTTTTCAAGAAGCGCTTTTCCGTTTTTTACGATTGAAAGACAGGGACAGACCTCTAAAACCTACGCGAGGCTCCTCACCGCAACCACGTCAAACCCCAAACCCTTCCAGTCGGTAATGAGTTTTTGGCCGGCTTTTACCGGCAGGCTTACCTTCAGGCGGTAAATATCTCCCAGAAGCTCATTGATCTTTCCCTTCGGGCAGGGCGCGGTGGTTTTAACCGGAAGCCGCCGGGGGGCGGTAAGGCTGCGACGGGGACAGACCTCCCCGGCAGGCAGAACGATACCGCAGGTGGCGGTTACCACCCTCTTGGGAGAGCGGACCTCCTCCTGGGCGTAGATGGCTCCCCGGTTACACTTGTTTCCGGTAACAGTCAGGGACGGAAACCCCTCTCCGTCAACGGGGCCTTCCTCTACCAAAAGCGAGCATCCTATGGGGCAAACGATACAGGTTAATTCACGCATATAAACTCCAAAAGTCCCCTTTCCCAGGGGACAGACCTCCAGGTAATGCTCTTGCCCGGGGACAGACCCAGTAAAGACCCAGGTTTACCCGGTACCCGGGGACAGACCCCAGGCGAGGTACCCCAGGGAACAGACCCAGGTGAGTGAGGGACAGACCCAGGCGTGACACCCCGGGGACAGACCCTCAGGTAATACTAAACTCCACCACCGATTCGGTACTGAACAGCTTTCGCTCAAAGTCCCCGGGTGTAATGTTTACGCTTATCATCTCCGAAGGCTGGACATGGGGCTGCTTGATAGTTCTGAACGTTTGATTATCCAGCTTAAGTTCCAGGACGGCGTCGTTCTTCACGATCATGGATCTGAGGAAGACCTTGTTCTCCCCATGGGGATCGAGCTTCCCGGGGTTGACGTAACGGACGTTGGGGCCCGCCTTGAGACGTATCTGCGTTCCCGGCCGGCGCCCGCTGAGCCAGGCCGCAGCCTGAATGCCTGCCCTCCGGGATTCTTCGGCGACCCAGTCCACCAGGTCGTGGACGTGGAGCACGTTGCCGCAGGCAAAGACCCCTTCCACATTGGTCATAAGGGCGGCGTCCACCTTTGGCCCGCCGGTGGTGGCGTTCAGTTCCACCCCGGCCTCCCGGGAAAGCTCGTTTTCCGGCACCAGCCCGACAGACAGAAGCACCGTGTCGCAGTCGATGCGGAATTTCCTTTCCGGCGCCAGGATGCCGTCCGCCATGGGAGTTACTTCCACCCCCTCCACCCGGTCGTTGCCGAAAATATTGGTGGTCTGGGAGGAGAGGTAAAGGGGAATATCAAAGTCCCTTACGCACTGGACTATGTTCCGGGTAAGCCCGGACGGGTAGGGCATGATCTCCACCACCGCCTTGACCTTGCAGCCCACCCAGGTCATGCGCCGGGCCATGATAAGGCCTATGTCCCCGGAGCCGATGATCACCACTTCTTTGCCGGGGACATACCCCTCGATGTTGACCAGCCGCTGGGCAAGGCCGGCGGTGTAGACCCCGGCGGGCCGTGAGCCGGGAATGCGCACATTGCCCCGGTTCCGTTCCCGGCAGCCCATGGCCAGCACCACCGCCCGGGTGCGAATGTGCAGTACCCCCAAATCCGGGGACACACAGAAAAGTTCTTTGCGGGCAGAAGCGGAAGAGGTATCGTCCCCGGCGGGCTCGGCCCTGAAGTCAGTTACCGTGGTATTCAGATACACCGTAATTCCCGACGCTAAAACCCGGTCAATGAACCGGCCCGCAAACTCAGGGCCGGTAAGTT